>Ga0194135_10000411_pt1 | contig 25250 bp, 32 predicted proteins | sample LitLau_LLRF_2013_FD_134024 | JGI IMG/M metagenome (GOLD analysis project Ga0194135, IMG submission 134024) | Freshwater sediment microbial communities in response to fracking from North America - Little Laurel Run_MetaG_LLRF_2013 (version 2) | ecosystem: Environmental > Aquatic > Freshwater >... | reverse complement strand
CCTCCACCACCACCACCACCACCACCACGACTGCCGGTCCTGGCGGAAAGCCAAGTCCAATATTTTGAGCTCTCCTCTCTCACACAAATCACTCGACTCACTCACACTGAATTATTTGAGGGAGTTGGACTTCTCGTGTGTGTATTATTTGCCTTCCGTTTTAGTCCCAGTCAGTCTCACAGACGTTTCTTACACTTACTATTAGTACATTATTGTTGTCTCCGTTAAATAACACTCTCCCGTAATATTGCAATATTATTATTGGGTTTTTGTCATTTCTCCAAGGAATAGCATTCAAAAGCACACAGTCTCTTTGTAACTTTTGTCCCTGTCGGTTTACTCCTGTCATATAATACACACGTCATCGTCGTCGTCATTATTGTCTCGTCCTTTTGTACTTTTGCCGTCGACGATAAGATACTTCTTGTTCTTGTTTTTGTTGCAAACACACATATACGTCAGCTACATTGTGGTCAGTTCTTGTTTTAATTAATCGACTGTGTGAGTCTTCATTTATTGTTGTTAACTTAAGAAGTAAAATTTGTAAAATTTGATTTAGAAAAAAAGTAAAGAAGGGTTGTTTGAAAAAGAGTAAGGAAAACTATAATTTACAGGTTAAATGATAAACTACTACTCGTTATTTGATCAGCTGAGTTGATATAGATTATTCTGGTACCTGTCAAGTGTCAACAAAGAAGTAATTTTTTATAGATAAACTCGAAATATAAAGTTCTAAAAGATTAAAACAATACCATTCTTTGTGAGTCAGCTGTGCAAGTCTATTTACTATTTTTTGAACTGGTGACAGGTAAAGTTAGGAAACGTGGAATTTGAGTTGGTTAATGTTTTCAGTAGGATAAAAGAGGATTTAAAATTTTGTATGTTATCTGACTTTCTAAAATCTAAAATGTAACGCAGTGATGAAGTGTTGTTGACATAAACTATTATTGTTGCATGTTGGGTTTTAGTGTTTCGGATTGCGACTTTTAAGTGCTTACAATATTGGTCCCTTCCCGAACTCTCTGTAATATTTAATCGCCGAATTTTTCGTGACATTACGTCATTATAGTCTGTGAACAGTCATCATAATTATTATCATGGAGTATGGTTTGGTTTTAGCTTAGAAAGAGTGCGAGTTGTGAGTGTTCTAATTGAATGAGCTGTGGATTTTAAGTAATTACTCCTACTCTTTGCAATTTCGCAATACGAAATACTAATATAGATAATTGTGACCAACTAATTTGTAATTCCGTTATCTTCTTGTTATAGTAGTCATTTGCACAGAATAGCTATCAACGCTGAACGCAGAATTTTGTTCGTGTTACCTGTCAGTTAAATCAAGTAGAATATTGAATGACTCGTTGGATTTGAATTGCAGGGTGCTTTTGCTATCAAGATCCTTGGATGATTTGTGAAAAGTTTATGCAAGAGTTTTGGTGCCTTTTAATTAACTGCGAAATACTGCTAAAATCAGTGGGATAAGTTGCTGTCGCTGCAGCAGGAACATTGGAAATTGGAACAGGTGAGCGAGATTGTGTTTGAGTCTAATTGACAGTTTAATTACATTTATTTTTTCATTGTTTAAAGACGAATTCCCGTCCGATAGGCACAAGTTATAAGGTCTGTTACGCTGATTGAGTTTAATTCATCGTCAATTGAGGACCATAAACTGATTAAAACATTTCGTAGGGCTCGAATAAATGTAGATCACTAGGCAAAAAGTATCACAATCAAAGATTTCCAAGATTGATAATGTTTATGTGAGGAAATCTGCATGATGAATAGGCTTGGTAGTGGTGTCATGTAACGATAGTTTAAAAAATCTGCCTGACTCTTAATTGAATTATCCTCTTGAGATCGTCTTGTTTTATTTATTCTTCAACTTGAGTCAAGTGACTTCTCTAAACAACACTGGGCATATTAGCAAAAGAAAGACTTAAGAGGAATAAGTTGCTGGAGATTTATATCTGTCAAGATAATAACTTAACAAATTCTTTTCTTATAGTGTCGTTTAGGTTGGCTATATATGTGTATTCTTTACTTGTTTTTCTCGTCTTCTTCATAAGCAGAAGCAGATCAGTAGTGAAAAGTGAAATCATCATCATGGAAGTTCGATACATTCACCAGTGTTATAAAAATTACAAACGACCGAGAAATACGGCCATTTTGGAACGTCAGATTGAACTTCACGTAATCTTTTTTTCGAATGTGCTATGGTTCGAGTTGTGTTACGAGATTTCGTGTATTAATCTTACTGTTGTGTGCCTAATAGGCTTGTTTGAAATTTCAGTTTATGCTTTGATATCTTCTTGCATTCTTACAATAGAGTCGATGGAACTAATGCTAACTTGTCATGTCTGAAGTCGTTTTCGTTGTTACTTAATTGCCTGCTTGTCGCTCTGTTTGACACGAACTTGCTTTGGAATTGGTGAGATTGGATCAGATTACAATGAATTTGACGGTAGACAGAAGTAGTATAGCAGAAGCGATAGATATCAATCCTAATCCTACATTACAAGCAGCGACAATAAAAGATATCTTGCTGGGTAAAAAGAGAAAGAGAATTGGTATTTGTGTTGATGTGGTGTCAGAATGTCACGCTCAATATGTTTAGAAAGATAGGGTTGCGTTGTTTTCATGATGTAGTTTCTTTACATGAATTTACACGGCTTTTATCTTGGCTGCTGATATTTTCGGATATGAAGAACTGCCGGTTGTACCGCTGAACGATAAGGTATTTTGAGACGGAGACCTGAACAAGTTTAAGTTAACCAAAAACAATCACCAAGATTGTGTACAATCTACCTTCGCATTGAACCAGAGACAGAGGAAATGCATCGGCAATGACATTCAACATTAACATTAAGAGAGAATTGAGACAATATCCATGCAGAGAAGTATATGTAGTAATTGTGGTGGCTAGAGCATATCATCCGGTAGTCAAACGGAAGCATAAAAGTGATATTGTGACTGCAGAACACGAACATAAAGGATTTTGAAAAGGGTAAAAACGAGAAGGACATTTTAGTCATTGGCTCTGAATCTGGATAAACACGACTTCATTCAATATAAAAAGCATTCACTCAACTTTTTTCTTTAATGAATCCATTACACCCATAGTTCCCATTCGTTCTGTTGCAACTTAAAACTAGAATGAGTCACTATCATCATGTACAGAACCAAATTGTGCACTATTACGCATATACTAGGCGCTTTTTGTCATCTCTACAGTTTATTATTAAGACCTTTTATCGGAAGCTTTATTTTGGTTAAGTACGAGAGCAACTTGACTTAACACATGCTAACTATGTCAAGTAAACGGAGGGGACAAGTTTTCAAATGACACAAATTCATGTCAAAGAGAATTATCTTTGAATTCTTCACGCGCCTGTGACTCACAGTTTGTCAACTGCAACAAGAAAAGTGAAAGGATCGTGTGTTTCAATTTTTTACCATGAGCAAAACAGAACGAAAAACCCAATATAATTTTGTAGTTTCTGTTAATTAAATTCGGGAGTTGAATCTCATTTTATATCTGTTCCGTAATGAAGAACAAATAGAATTGTGCCTGTTCTACTTAAAATATATGAAATAATCAGATAATTATGTAGTACAGTCGTATGTTGAAGTAAGCTGTGGAGCTCTGTACCGTAAAAATTTGAGAATGAGATGACGGTCAACTTTTTACTTTGAAATTAAGATGTATTATTACATTTATTACTATACAGACTATACACACTGCTTTGCACTGAAATAAGTTCATGCTTGAAAAACTCGCGTTCATTCTCGTTCGTGCTTTCTTAAGATTTTATTGTTAAGCTTCAGTTTGTATCACCTTTACACGAACGAAAGTAGGGCAAAGTGAATCTGTTGGGAATTTAACAAAAATTGTTCTGGGTTTTATTCGCAAAATATTACGAGTTACTTTCATGAACGGGTATTCTATTTTACACCAGTTCTTTCAGGCTCTACTTTACTATTTTATGTCATATGTCTTTAGTTTCCTGAGTCAGGGAAGGCAATACATATCATGCGTTTTACTTTCTCTCAACTCTCTGCCCAACAATATTCTGGATTTAACGCAAGTGTCCATACGTTTCTAGGTTTGTAATAAAAAACTGACTCAGGAATGAAAAAACGCGAGATGAGAACTTGTTAATGGGAAAATTATTTGATGTATAAAGCTCCAACAACGAGCAAAGATCTCTCTGGAGCAAAGGTTATTATTGTGGCTGTATTATTACAAAACTAAGAATCATTTCTTATTTCATTTGACCCCACACCCCAGCTAAGATATCTAGTAACTGTTCAGCACGTATTGGTAGATTGTATTCAAGAAATTATTATTAATAACGAGAAGGGAGCCCTGAGGATAAAAAAGGAAGCAGTTTAGTTTATGAGTTCATGTGTGAGAACAAGATTGAGACTAAATATGTTGAGGGAGTGGGTTGTAAAGAAAGCTCTGAATATGGTAGGAGTAAAGATGGCTAGGCAGAGTAAGTTTTGGGGTAGTTTTGTCATCACTATGATATCACGATATTGATGTATAAAAAATCTGTAGATTATTAGTTTAGCTTGAATAAAAAGCATAACGAGTTACTGTGGTAAACTGGTACTTTACAGATGTATCTGAGCGTAGTGTTTCCCATAATTCGATCCAGCCTCCTAGCACTACTATGCAATCAAGAACAAGTACTAATTGAAGGTGGTTTGGTTTGGTCTTTGCGAATTTGCCATTTGAGCCCGTCTCCTGCAAAATTGTTGACGTCAAATGAACCAGCTGCACAAGCTGGAAGATTCTGCCAATAATTGTGTATATAATGTAATTTAAGACTGACTTCTTGTGACCGATTGTGAGATTTTACTTCTATTATGATTATTACATTCAAGTTTCACTGAAAGTTAAGACTTCTGCATGCAAATAGAAACTAAATACACTTGTAGGAAAATTAATACTGTTCTTGAAGTTATTCAATCTTGAGTCTGGAGTTTTGACAATGACAACCAGATCTGTTTTGTGTAAAAGACGCATCAATGTCTATGTTTAAAAACCAGAAGAAATGGGGTAAAAACCTCTTGTTTAAAGTGCCAGTGGCTTTTCACGTTAGTTTTGAGTAGTTTTGTTTATTCTTCAGTCAACTGGTTTACTCAAAGTGTTGAGAAGAGCTTCCATATGCCATTCACTAACAGAAGGCAGACTTGAAATTTATAGATTTTAAAGTTGAAGCGGTGAAGCGGAGATTATAATGTATGAAAGTACGATATGAGTTTTTTTAGACGTACAGCTAATCTTACAAAGACGTGTAAGGTGTCGTTTTTCATGGTTTTCATGTGAAATACCAGACGCGTGTACTAAGTGCTTGAAATATCGTATGTATTTGCCATTTGCCAGCGTGAGAATTCGCCTTGGTCAGTTCATCTACATAGTGCATTATTTTTTAAGACTCATTAGTTTTTTTGGGAAACCTATCTCGATTGCAAATTTACCCAGTGCGTGTTAACCATGTGTGAAGTGAGTTTTCAGCGTATTTACAACACAAAATTATTTCTTGTTGAAAAGAGTATTTCGTATTTGATTTAGAAGTTTGAAAAATATAAAAAACAAAAAATATAAACAGTTGTCTAACAGTATCGGATGGAATGTCTGTGCTAGGTGGAAAGGGATTTACTTGATGAAGACTTGGACTTCTCCTCAGATGAAGAGTTAATCTCGTACACTTGGAAAGAAGGACTCAGACACTCCACGTCTAAAAGGATGAGTCATGATGAGAAGTAAGTATAAAAGCCGAGACATACCAACAAATGTTTCGTATAATGTCTCCATAAAATAAATAATAATATGATAATTTGTGTTGCAGTGGAATCGCTTCCGTTAAGAATCAGCAAATACCTACAGTTCGTCTTGCAGACTACTTTGTCGTCGTTGGGTACCGGCACAATGGACAGAGTAAGTGTCAAATCTACAATCGCATTTAACTACACAGATAGTTTCTGATATATGATTATTTGATCTACTCTTGTTAGAGGGAGGAATGGGAAGTGGGATAATTCTGCAAAGATTTCCTATGAAAGATTGGGAGGATGTGCCATTTATATCTGAAATAGAATTGGTACTTAACAATTGAACAATAATGTATCATAAATCTTCAAGCTATTAGGTGCTAATTTCTGACTTCCTATTGGATTACTTATGCAGTTTTGCCAGCCACAAGGATGGGCCTTGTCAACAGAGAGACAGGAACCAAAGTTTTTCGTATCTGTATTAACAGATATGAATGGAAACAGGCATTTTTGTGCCTGCTTAAGTTTCCACGAGCCGATAGCTATTACTCCTTCGAAACCAATAGATGAAGAGGAAGATATCGAGGCAAGCGGAGACTCCTCTAGTTTTTCTCTAGCAAATTATTCACCGTCTCGTAATTCCGGAAATTATCATAATCACCATACTCTCATGTACGCCCCAAAGTGTCTAGTCCTGATGTCTAGGCTGTATCAGATAGAAACATTTCGAGTAAGTAAAAGTTAACATTAAAATATGCGGAAGTTGAAAAAATGCAAAAATATTAACATTTTGAATGTTGTCCTGCAGCATTGCTTGGGTACAATCTACACGGTACACTCAGAAACCTTGGACATTCCTATTGAAACACTTGTAGGAAAACTTCTAGGGCATGTTCAAGTACCGTTGAGTGGTGGTCAACCTATTAGGTTCAGTATGGGTGCCGGAGATCAACAAGCAATCAGACCTCCAATCAACTCTTCCATTCCGGTTACAAATACAACTGTGGCACAGTTTTTTCAACAATTAGGTAGAAACGAGACTGACACTCACCTAATTGATCAAATATAATTGAATTGTTTGTCACTTAAACGTGTTGAATGTTTCAGGAATAAACAACGTGCTGGTACTCTTTTGTGCTGTGATGACGGAACAGAAAATTTTGTTCCATTCAACGAGTATAACTCGACTGACCGATACTTGCCATGCCCTCACTGCGCTGATGTTTCCTTTTCGCTATTCACACGTTTACGTGCCACTGCTACCTTCATCCATTACTGAAGTTGCCTGTTCGCCAACTCCATTCATAATTGGGGTTCATTCTTCTGCTCGCTCAGAATGTTCAGACCTAATGGATGTTATTGTGGTGGACTTGGATGGAGGAAGCATCACCGTTCCTGACGGAATTTCAATTCCTGCATTACCCGATGTACTTGGAACTCAAGTACAAGAACTTCTTTCAATGGTTCTGCATCCTGAACTGACATCTGCAGATTTTGCCTTCCCGCCACTAGTCATTAATTCTCCTCCTCCACAAACGCTCGACAAAGAAATTCGTGCTGTCTTTATGAGAATGTTTGCTCAACTTTTTCAAGGCTATAGGTCTTGTTTGGTCATCATAAGAATTTACCCAAAAGCCACCATAACATTTCACAAAGTATGTTGTGTCACCGATTAATTTTTTGTGCAATTGAGTATCTATCGACGTGCAATAATATTTTTTGTGATTATTCCAGGCTAAATTCTTAGGCCAAAGAGGACTAATGGATAGCGAGTTCGTGATAAGATTGTTAGACTGCATGTTTTTTAATCAGTTTATCTCTGAGCGTGGGTCTCCTTGGCGTGCTTGTGATATTTGGGATGATCTATATAACGATCTACCTGAAAAACTTAGGAGTGAAGCTAAGGATCCTAAAAAAACCCTTACTCATATAAAAGTATGTACAAAAATAATACTTGGACAATAGATATGAATATGATCGCATATAACCCGAAAAAATTAATTGCAGGAGTTAGCTCATCTGTTGCTGACGAATGAAAATGCAAGTCAGCAGCAATACGTTCCTAAAATCATGAAGCCTCCTGACGGAGCTCATACTCGTGTCCATTCAACTTCTTTTCCGAATTTGAATCCAACTAAAGTTCAAGAAATTATTAATGAAGGACTTAATAAACAATCATTGGCGAGGTATTTACTTCCTACATATTTTAGCTCTGCATTTGTTAACTTCTCGTTTTCTTGTATTAGGTATAACAGTATACCCAAGCTGAATCAACCACGAATAGTCCCACTTGGTCAGAAGCAGTGCGAATTATTGGACCCAAGACACCAGCAAATTGTAGACAACTCTGCGAGAAGACTTGAGGTACGTTTTTTGAAAACCTTACTATTTAATATTCACTGATAACCTATGCCCTAGCAACTTTGAGTAATTATTTTCTCATTCATTGTGGTATTCAGGTGCTCAGGACTTGCATCGGCTGCATTTTTGAAAACAAAATTTCTGATGCTCGAAAATCATTTCATGCTGTTACGAGAGCATTAAAAAGTCACACGGCAAAGCTGGTTCTTTGTCAAGAACTGAATGGTCACATTACTTCAGCAAAAGCTGTCCTTAACCCGCAGCAGTTTGACATGATCGTCAAGCTAATGCATTGTGCTTTACAAGATTGTACAGTCATGGATGAACACGGAATCGCGTCAGCTTTGTTACCTTTAGCCTGTGAGTTTTATAGGAAGCTGTGTAGCAATGTAAAACAGTTTGCCTATACTTGTATCCAGGTATGACTAAAAAGCGTCTGTGGTTATAACAAGCAAATTATATCAGTAGAAAACTTTCTGTGTTGAATTAGGAACACCCTGTGTGGAAAAACCAGCAGTTCTGGGAATCCGTGTTTTACACTGAGGTGGAAAAGGAAATAAAAAAATTGTACTTGCCACAAGAAGAAAACTCTATGTATAGTCATAACCCTGTGATCTCAACGGTATTTATTAATTGTTTATTAATAAGCTATTGTCTTGAAATTTAGTATTCTATTGTCCACTTTGTTATTTTTCAGCGTGGAAGTTTAGAAATAGAAAGTCATCCTCATATGAGTAAGCCTGTTGAATACTCAGCTCTAGAAATTGCCGCAGAACAGATGCGGTTGGCTCCTAATCTTGACTCAGGTAATGGTCTGACTTTTCAAATTTTGCATGATTGTTTACTGTAACTGTTTTTTGTTTTCATAGAGCGAATGAAAGTGAAAGTTGCTGTAGAAGAATCTACAATTGTAGCCCAAGCTGTTCACTTTCTCAGTCGAATGACTTATATGTTAGTCCCTTTAGACACCCCTACAAGACGACTTCGAGACAATAATCATCATCATTATGGCGCCGATGAAGAACGAGCAAGTAATATTACAAGGTATAAAAGCCATCCTGTAATTGTATGCATTTAGTACTCCAGTATCCTAACAAGTAGAATGAGAATTTGATGCTATTCTCCATGTGTTGACAGTATGGCTGAAAGTGACAGTTTAGGAGGAGAATCTGGATTTGAGGATCAAGACCCTGGAGTTGAATCAGGAACTTCTGTTAAAAAATTCATTGCTAGATTTATTGATAAGGTAGGTGTTTCTGTATGCTGCTCAAAATAATCTTCAATTGTTGAATTAGTAAGCAAATAAATGTTGGCTTCAAAAGGTGTGTACGGAAGGTGGCGTTTCTGAAGATTACATCCGAAGAACACATGGAATGATATCGACCTGTGTGGACATGCACATTGAAGATTGTGAAAATGTTTACAAAGAGACAAAACGACTTCCTCCAATTCAAAAGGTTATATTTTTTATTAAGAAGCACAGATTTATAGACCTCACTCTTGGCATACACTCCTTGTTTTTATCTCCGGATTACCCAAGAAATAGTGAGGTATTCAAGCAACCATAGTAGTTTTAATTTGAAACATGCATACAAATTGTACAATATATGGGAGGCTTTTTGATTGCGAAATACTCCTTATTATGCATATGATAAATTTTGACGTTAGCAGTTTTTGATACATGCACCTTTAATGGTCTTCAATCGATGGTCTCATGGAATATTTGCTATTGCTAAATGTTTCACTTTTTTTCTTTTAGCCGAAGATTCCAAACCCTGTGTTACTTTCCGGTGAGATGATGGTAATGGACAGTATCAGAGTGTATTTGTTACCGGATGGACGTGAGGATGGAACTGTAGCTGGCCCAGTTATTCTTCCTGCGGAGGGTGCACTCTTTTTTACAAATTACAGGTTGATTTTCAAAGGAACGCCCTGTGACCCTTATGGTAAAGATATCATTTTAATGTAAAAAAAATGATTTCTCATGCTTTGTCTAATTGTATTGATTTGTTATTTTAGCATGTGAACAAACCGTAATACGCTCGTTTCCTATTGCATCATTGACCAAAGAAAAAAGAATTAGTGTTCAGTATCTAGCCCATTTGGACCAGCTTCTTCAAGAAGGTCTTCAACTAAGAAGTGCTACTTTTCAGCTAATGAAATTAGCTTTTGATGAAGAAGTTAACTCTGACACAATCGACTTGTTCAGAAAAAGCCTGAGTAAAAAGCGACACCCACAAGATATATCGGAGTACTTTGCATTTGCTGGCCAGCAATTAGTTCCTGCACAACCCCTAGTATCCTCTAAAGATAAAAATACAACCCTTAAGTACGCTTTGAAATAATGATTACGCTAGCGTATGTGAAATCAAAATGCCATTCAATAAGAATTTTCTTTCCCTTTTTTAGAGGATTTACGAAAAAAGCAATTAACTACACTGCAAAAAAAGCTGGACTCAAGCCGAAGCCTTCGAAAAGACAGAAGTACGTGCTCCAAAGCTGGACTAGAGGTAACGGAGGTACACTTCCTGCTGTCAATTCTAAGTACGCGTTAGGCACTCCTTTGAAGCAGAGCCCTCCTTCCCGTGACAACCTTGACGGTGATGATGTCTCTTGTGAGTGCGAGATTCTTAACAAGACTAAATTATCTTTCCAATGCAAACATAGCTTTTAGGGTTAAATGCGAGCTCTTTCATCTTATTATACTGTCACGACTTCCTTCTTGTTCCTTTTCGTACATGTGAAAAGCTAGTTAGCACGAGTTTTCAGTTTTTCTTGTATAATGGAGTTTTAATTAATCACTCATGATTGTATTTCTGCTGCCTGCTGTGTTTCTGCTACTCTGTCTACTATTTTAATTATCTGTATGATTAAATGCAGTGGGGTCTCTATCACAAGAAAGTAAGTTTTCCCTTTTTCAAAGCCCTATCTTGGTCTATTTCGTGATCTGTAGCTTGTGGATGTAATTTTGTGTGATGATAATCGTAACATCATTTTGTCTTATATTTCAATGAAAACCTTCTTAAATTTTCTTTACTCTCAACAGTGTCAGATGACGAATTTCCAATGAGTTCAACGTTAAGCCCGGCCAATGATTCGAAGAGTTTGGAAAGATTGATGGAAAGGAGTTACTACAAAGACTGGAAACGTATGAGTCTTGGAACACTCCATAAGAGTGTTAATCTCAATGCCTCGTCAATCCTGAGCAAAGCAGAATCTTTCAGGATCTCTTTTGTTAACTGCAATTACGGAATTTGTCGATCATACCCAGCTTTACTTGTTGTTCCCAACCTCATATCAGAAGAAAGCGTGAAAAAAGTAGCTCGATGCTACAAAGGTGGCAGATTTCCAGCCATAACATGGAAACATCCAAGAACACGAGCTCTACTTGTCCGTGGATCGTCTTTCAATCATAAGGGTCTGATGGCGTTTCTTAAAGGCCATCCCCATCATTCAGGTTCAGCGAGACTTTATCTAGCTACATTTTAACCTGAGGACATGTTTTTTAAATGTTTATTTGAAAATTTCAACAGGGAGTGGTGTCAGTGAAACAACAGCTCATGTTGAGCATGAAAATTTCTTGCGAGCTATAGTTAATGCAACTCCTTTGGCTGTAGTGAAGCCTGGTTCAAGTTGGAGTGATAGTACCTTGAGTTTGGACTCTTTATACTCACCTTCCTCAGCAGCTCACCACACCCATCATCATGCTCATCTTAGTGTTGCAAATGAAATGTATGCTCCGCAAGTAACTCCTGATTCTGGAAGGAAAGGGAATCCATTCATGAAGGGGTTTATAAATACATTGAGGTACGCTGGGTAAGTGGATCGCAGATTTCTTTCATTCCATTTACTATCAGCAATCTGCCTTTCTTCTCTTGCCGCATGCCGCACAAATCGCACGTACCTTGCCCTCTCGAGCAATGGTTGATTCCCTTGCAACTCACTGTATAAATCGATTTCAAAACCAAAACATATCTTTAATCTGTGCTTAAGTTGTAAAATTAACGAGTGCGCCGTGCGGTGGGTTTGATTTTAAAGAAATTGCAGATCAAAACTTATTGTAACTCAATTCAGATGGATGATTTCAATCCCGCAGAGTTGTGTTTATAAAAGATAGTAATGGGACGAAAGAATGCTGTAGTCCATTTACGATTTGTACAATTATTTTCCTTCTCAACAGTGTGCTAGCTTTCCACGTCACGGTTTCTAAGCGGTGATGGTAAATCAATACTTCAAATCACTGAGTGTTCATTTTTGTGCAGAACTAGCGGGGGTAAAGGAGTTAAGCCGTATGCGCAATGGACAACCAGCAGACCAAGAAAAAATTTAAGCCCAGGCACTTCTGGAACCAACACGTACAGTTCTGTTTCCCAAATAGCATCTGAAAAAGATGTCGGAGGTACACCAGAAGCCCCGAGGATTCAGAAGGCTGCGTTGTACATTTTTGGAGAGAAATCTCAAATCAAAGTGCGTTGTTGAAAACTTAAATCTTAGCAATTCATGTGGTGTAACTGAAGTTTAATTATTTGCATAGGGAATCAAAACAGACACTCACACAAAGATCGAATATGTTCCAGTTGAATTTTATGAAGTGCGACAAACTAGAACAGCGTTTAAGAAACTGATGCGCGCTTGCCTTCCTAGTAATGCTGGGCCAGAACCTGAGAATTCATTTCTGAAAGCTGTTGAAGGAACTGACTGGCTGAATCAGCTCTCTAGTATAATGTGGTTATCAGCTGCAGTAGTGGATCTTATCGATGAAGGGTCTTCTGTAATGTTGTGCTTGGAAGATGGCTCAGACGTAACTACGCAGGTATTTTCTAGTTGTTAGCCCTATTTTTGTATTTTCACTGTAGAAGTATTCTGTATGTATATATGTCGACCAACTTTGTATTTCCTAGATTGCATCTGTAGCACAAATATGTTTGGATCCATACTACAGAACTATTGAAGGATTCCAAACTTTAGTGGAAAAGGAATGGCTTGGATTTGGGCACCGATTTTCTCACAGAAATAATGCGACTGGAAGTGAGGGTCCGTCATCCAACCCTGGCTTTGCACCATTGTTCTTGCAGTTTTTGGATGTTGTTCATCAAATCATGATCCAATTTCCTCTTTCGTTTGAGTTTAATGACTACTTATTAAAATTCCTCGCCTATCACTCCGTCTCAGCAAGATTCAGAACTTTCTTAGCGGATAACGAACTAGAACGAGTTGAATATGGATTCATGGCTGCTGACGATAAACGCGGTTCACTGCCTAGGGCTTATAAAAGTGTGGATACTGGTTCAGATGATGAATCCTTATATATGTGTATGGCATCATCAGGTTAGTTAATATTTATATTTTGGAAAGCCAATTGAAATAATTCTATTGATTTTTATTTTCATAGGTCGACCTACTGCCCACCACCAAAGCTTCGGACAATCAATATTCGAATACGTTGAGCGTCATCACGCTAAAAGTCCGGTGTTTTATAACTTTCACTACGATCGAGCTGGAATGACTCAAATCTTGCGGCCAATGCGTCATACTTCAGCTCTTGAAATATGGGATTACTTTACGCAAGAAGATTTATCAGTTGGAGCGTCCTATGACTTTGAAGTATGCTATCCTGACGCCTTAGGAGATGAAGATCAACAGGTGGAAGGCTCCAAGGACATACGGAAATGTGTAATGGCAGGCTATGACGTGGTCTCACAGCATATTCCAGACTTTTTTCGGCAAGCTTTAAATAGACATCATCAACTTGAGGTAGACAAGGGACGATTGCCTCAAAAATGGAAACAAATATGGGATAAGCTAGAACCGCCTCAAGCTGGCGTACCCGGTGAAGAAGAAGCTGAAACTGGAATTTTAGTACGAGAAAACTCCATTTCTACTGAACAAGTGAAAGCTCTTGGACGATCGCTACACAAGAAATCAACCATGGATATTCTTGTTCGAGGGAAATTAGTACGCTCTGCTGACATGTCCAATATATACAGCCATGCGCATAGATTTGAAAAACATACTTTCACCACTCTGACTAATTGTGATTCCTGCTCGACAATCCTTTTGGGAAAGGTAAAATGCTAATACGACTCCATAGATGCTCTCTCTCTAGCTAGCTCTCTAGAAAACTTAAGTATCACTAATTGTAATAATGTTTGGAATTTTAGACTGGATTTAAGTGTGGCGAATGTGGCGTCAAGTGTCACGAAAAATGCTCGGAGGGCGTACCAAAATGCGGAGCTAAGTATCCAAAAGGCGGCTCAGATAATATGATCAACGTTGTGTCTACCCAAAGCAATGCAATGTCTGATTCAGTTTCAGTGTCATCTCGTATGTTATGATTCTTTATTCTTGTGGACTTAGCGATATCGTTTTTACTCATTTTTGCTGCATGTTTTTCAGACACTCCTTCTCTCCAAAATTCACATCCCAGTTACTACAATGACTTCATCTCAAACGTATCAGAAAATCGGACTCATGAAGGGTATTTGTACAAACGAGGGGCCCTATTAAAGGGATGGAAACAAAGATGGTTTGTTCTGGACTCAAACAAGCACCAGCTGAGATATTATGATGCTATGGAAGACTCTCACTCGAAAGGCTTTATTGGTATGTATCACATTTATGCGTTGGAAATGTTGAAATCATTGAACTTGATAGAAGTACACCAACCTCCTCACATCACTAATTATGGCTTGTTTAGCACACAGATCTGAATAAGCATAATCATGCGACACTCGATTAGAATACAAAAGGAAGAAAAGTTAACTGTTTAACCTTGATCTTTTATTTCAGAACTTTCCGAGGTCGTCAATGTAACCCAAGGCATACCAGCTCCCGGTGCTCCCAAGAAATCTGACGAAAAATGCTTCTTTGATGTAAAGCAATCTTTTTTTTTGTAGTACAAACTAAAACAATAGTTTAATCACGCATATTTGCATTGCAGATCCGCACAACTCGTCGAGTTTATAACTTTTGTGCCAGTGATGCTAACTCAGCCCTTGAATGGATGGAGAAGATACAAGCTTGTCTGTAGCCTACAACAAAAATAATACATGCTCCGACTGCTATGTGAAAGGATTCAGCGCTTCTCTTATAGTTATTGAATATTTTAACTCAAACTTAGAACAATACTCCCATACTACACCAGAAAATAGCACACTCGTCTCGTGAAAATATCTAGCATCAGTGAAAACGACCGCAGAATTTTTGTTAGACCTAATTGACTGACCGATCTTGGAAAGAAATTATTAAGAAAAATATGTAGTCATGTAGTCAGCACAAATCATCTGAAGAAGATGAAATGGGCAAACAAGGTCCAGTGTCCAGTCTATCAATTGAAATAACACGCAGGTATAGTGTATTTTCTCATGAAATTTTGCCAATGAGAAAATGCCAAATGTAAGTTAGTAAGTTAGTGCGTTTAATAATGTCAATCGATAGTAATGCAATGGGTTAATGCTAATGTACCTTGTTCTGTTGAGCACATGCAAGCACAAAGTAAAGTTCCTCTTGAGTTAGTTTGATATGTTGATAATGATAAGGTTTGTATAGTAGCTTGTAATAGTTCTCGCATTTTCATTTAAATATGTTATCTAATTATGGACAAATCCATTCTTTTATAATGATCTCTCCTTAATTTCCTAACGATCCATGGAATTAACTTCTGCCGCACATTTTTCTCTTATTATTGCCTTTTGTTATTATAAGATACTCATTGCAATTACTATTTGGTGATGATGAACTGATTACAACGCAGTAAGAAATACTGCATTTGAAACTGAAGCAAAAGACTTGTGTTGGATAACTCGTCTTAATAATAAGAACTGTCCCAGCCTTTCTATATTCGCCTGAAATAATTTGATCTTGCACAATTCACGCAATAATACTTGAATCTTTTGACTGAATACATAAATTCTCTGTGAACTCGAACTATAATTTAACTCATACCTTTAGACTGTTTAACTTTACATATTATTATGTAGTTTTGTTTCACACGGCTTGAAAATTGAGGGTAACTTCTGCTGCATGTATCTTAATCTCTAATCTACTTATTTGAAAGCTTTTCAAGACTGTGCTGTACATCAAAACTGACAATGAATTATACAAGAAGTCACCTGCATTAATTTTTAAGGACATGCTATAGATATAAATCTTAAGCCTCGTGAATCGTACAAAACAGTGAAGCAGTTAAGTTTACTTCTAGATAACTATTTGTTACATGACCTGTTTGTTATTATTATTATTATGAACGGCAAAAGACAATAAATTTCTTTTGTCAAACTTACATGAAACTGATGTTAATAATATCGTTTTAATTTACAAGTTAAAGCATTTCACCAAATGAAAACGACACGCTGTCTCACTCTTGGGTACATCTGCTGCATAATAAATCCTAACCTGGAAAATGTTTTCTAAAAGCTACGATATAAGTGCATTTCCGAGTAATCCCAAAATCACATTATTTGACCCTCGTCCATGATCATTATTGATCATGAAGTCATCTGTTTGCTTTGTCTTTCCTAATCGAATCATAAATACCCAATCGATAGATTAATACAATATAGTTAAACAAAGAACGCGAATTACATACATACGGAGAACATGAAACCATATTCCTAGTATTTGACTTTCCATGCTAGCGAAGACAAAATGGTTCTACACGATGCATCACCACGATCATCACTAATATTACAACTGCCACTACTACTACTACTAGCTGGATACAGAGTAGACATGAAATAATCAATCACGACATGAATCAGTGGCATCATCATATCATTTATTTAATAGAGGAGGAATGAAAAAAGCTAAAAGGACTCTTGTAATGTTGTATAATGCAATGGACTGTGGACCGACTCCTTCTTAGCAGCCAGACAGCAGACTTCACGCGTTCACCTCCACACCAGACTCACTTTCACTGAATGAGCAGAGGGAGGTAGCAATTATTATTATTTATTTTATTATCGCTAGTGCACTATTAACTATTAATCCTAGGATTCCTAAGTAGTTGTCACTTGTTATGTGTATATTTAAAAAGTACGTCAAGATATTTCCGCAGTATATTCATAGGGCTGTGAATATATTAACATTTGCTGCATTGGTGGTGGTCACGAGTTTCTGATCAGCTGTTTACATAATACAAAATACAAAGAATCTTTCCTGGATTGAGGAAAACAATAATAATAATAATAATATAAGAAAAGGCAGAATCTCATTCAACTGTATATTTAATTGTAAGTTAAGTTTATTATTAGTGTGACTACTTATCTTGTGACCACTACTACTAATGTTGATTTGACTCATCGTCAGAGATATAACTTTAACTTTAGTGCGTTATGTGTAGATTTGATATCTTGTAGGGAACTCAAACTAATGCTGATCATCTGATCTGGAGGACAATATATAATTGCAATATACGTTTGTCCTAATATCCAAGAGACCTTGAGTATTTGGAGGACTCAAGAAGAAGGAGCGATTTGAAGTTGGGAAGTTGTTGGAACGTTTGAAGCAAATAAGGAGGAAGTTGGTGCAAAGAGGACGAGGGGGTGTGGTCTGATGAGGAGGAGGTGATCATGATGTCTTCAGGAGGAAGAGGAGGCGGCGGAGGATCGTCAGCAGCAAACACTGGAAAGAATATTTTGCTCAAAGTGATTCTTTTGGGTGATGGGGGTGTGGGCAAGTCTTGTCTCATGAACAGATTTGTCTCCAATCGGTTTGATCCAACCTCATTTCACACGATTGGAGTGGAGTTTCTCAATAAAGAGATACAAGTCAATGGACAGCTTTACACGATTCAGGTATAAAATATCATTGGTGATGAAGAAAGTCTTTCGAATTCGTATCTTTACAGTACAGAGTGGTATTTATATGTATGTCTCTTTTAGATCTGGGATACTGCAGGGCAAGAAAGGTTCAAAAGTTTAAGGACACCTTTCTATCGGGGATCAGATATATGTCTCCTCACGTTTTCTATAGATGACCGAGTTAGCTTCCAAAATTTAGCGACGTGGAAAGAAGAATTCCTCTACTATGCAGATGTGAATGATAAAGCAAATTTTCCTTTCGTTGTGATTGGAAATAAGGTCGATATTGAACCTGAAAAGCGACAAGTTGCATATGAGACTGCCCTAGACTGGTGCGCTGCGAATGGAAATCTACCATATGTTGAGACGAGTGCCAAAGATGCCACCAATGTGGTACTCGCGTTCCAGTCTGCTGTCGAAAAGTGGTCGAAATTCGATTCTAGAATGGAACATCGACCATACTCTGGAGCTACTGTTAACCTTGGAACTAGGCAAATTCTTTCTCAAACCCAGAGAGATGGTGGAGGACAGAATGGAAGTGGAAATGGTTCTGGAGCCGCGTGTTGCTTTTAATGATTGCACTTCCTTTGTGAGCTGGAAACTGTGTAAAATATTCACCGTACGACGTTATTTTACTAGCTACGGAAAGCACAGAAAAATATGCAAGTTTTATCAAGAGTTTACTGATCTGTATAAGTAACTTCTACTCATTCCCTCAAGTCATCCCATGAAATTCAGTGAAGCAATAATCTTTCGTGGCAAGCTATTTACAATTTGAGTACTAGTATAATCGCTAACCAAAGCCTCAAAAAGTCGAAATCTTTAATTACGTGTAATTATATGCCAACTCATTGTCGATTGCCTTCAAGCACAAAAAAATTGAGCCTCTGTGTTCTTCATTTAAAGAAATGTACATATAATTCAAGAAATCATAAATATGGAATTTCAAATACTAACTATGTAAAATTCAGACCATGTCTCGCACACACGAAATAAGAACATACGAAATTGTACTTTATTGTCAGTGGCGTCTTCAATGAATGTCTGTGGCCTAAGGATTTGATGATGAGTTTTTTGTGATATATATTGTTAGGATATTTGTACATAGTTAAGGTATTAATACGAGTAAGAGAGTCTACTATATTGATAACTATATGACACAGTACCAAAAATGGGTCGTCAATCCGATTTACTTCTCACTAACTTTTGACACCACTGTCAAGGTCGAATGAAAGTAAGAACTATGAACTATGCTATGAGAGTATTCTGCTTTTTTAGAAATTCAACTTAAATCTCCAGACAATGTTTTAGAAAAATAATTTTAAGATATTTTCTAATAATCAGGTTATATATATGAATTGTGAGATTTTTATTTTGAGTTGAATGTGTTGTTGAATGTACTTATTATGAACGTCAATTAATCAATTACACGATTAATTATAGGATTATTTGTTAATAAATCAATCGATTTTGTTACTGAACAGCTTCACATGATCATTCTTTGCCTGATGTCATTGCAATAATGCTGAATAACCATAAGTACAGTTTCATACGCATAATTTTGGATGTTGTTTCCCAACTTCCCGAATTCAGACTTAGCCAAGTACCACAAAGTCTAACCTGATAAGCACTAATGGACTTTTTGTTCTCGTGAAGTATCTTGTGATACTCTCAATAAGTGCGCAATCTCATTTTGACATTTTTATTAGAACGAAGTTATCTTAAAAATAACAAGATATATTACTCTATATTCTGTTAGCTACGAAAATATATAGTAAGTATTTAAAGTCTTATGAACGAACTTTGTTGCACAGGTCCAGCACAATTGACTGATAATCACTATTTAGAGTATATGCTAGCTTTGTATTTGTTCTAGCTGCTTCAAAATAAGTGTGAATCTTTCCGTATTGTTAAAATTCTAAGTATAAGCTTTAAGTCTTCGATTTATGGCTACAATATCAATTAAAACTTTTAGATTGCGGAGTTAGTTCTTGGAAGTGTGAACTCAAATGGTGACCACTAAGTTACAATATGAAGACGCTTTTCAAATTCAAATTAGATTAACATCTCTTGAATTTCAAATTCCAATACATAGACTTCCTTATTTGAAGTTATTTTATCATAACATTTTCTGTAAATCATCGAATAACCAGAGTAGTTAGAAGTACACTTAAAACAAATACGCATATTCCGTCGTTTTTCCCGATCTATCGACTTGCAGTAGTTTGTCTAATAGTTAGTCCTCGAAGTTCGTCAAGCTGCAAGGATACCAAAAGTAAAGATAACAAAGGACGCTTAAAAAATAATAACTTCATTGAACTTTTCTGCAAACCTCAGCTTCTGAATCTACTTCATCGTCACTAGAGCCATTTTCAGACGGAGCAGGAGTTGTAGCTCGTGACGAAGTTGGAGAAGGAGGTTCTGAAATTGGGCGAGGATAATTCATCTTTCCACTTCCACCTCCAGATTCTTCTCTATCTTCATAATCAGGATAAACCATCTTCAACGCTTGCATTCGAGCTTGTCGGTAGTACTAGAATCACACCCAAGCATTCAGTTTCACAAATGTATTTCTGCATTCACAAAATAACTCGTTAAGCGAAATCTGTAAACGTACCACTCCCAAATTACGCCAGTCAAGCAAGTCTGATAATCTTTCCGTTCTATTTCGCTGAATAATTCTCTGTCGTCTATTCAGCTTACAGAATTCAAACATATCCTTGGCAAGTTGAGTGACAGATTCTTCGAGTCCAATGTGTCTTCTGTCCACTATATAAATTCCGTAGCTCTTAGGATCAGAAACGTGTTCATCCATAAAGCAGCCAAATCCTAAGGTGTTTCAAAACGAGATTATATGTTATACCACTGCATTAAACTCTTAGTTACTCGTAATAAATGAGACAATTTGTAAAACTCCGGAAAGTGAATATATATATACCTGACAGATTCGTAGTAATAGACGGAATTCCCATAACAGTGCATTCTGCAGGAGTATATCCCCAAGGTTCATAGTATGATGGGAAGACTCCCATATGGCACCCTCGAACAAACTCTTCGTAATCCAGTCCAAAGAGAGGATTCGTAGAGGAGAGAAATTCTGGATGAAAAATTACCTGAAACCCCATCAATCATAATTCACTACGCATTCACAAACACTTTCTTGGAATCCTTTGCATGCATATGCAAATTCAAAAGTTATTTTTTAAGAATTGTTCAATGATGATGATGTACTTTCACTCTGTCTTGAACCGAGTTGAACAAGCAGCAACGTCTCAAAGCAGTAAGCACTGGGTCCTTCCAGTCATCAACTACGTTGTGAGTTGTTATAGGGGGCAGTGTGGACCGCTGCATACCAAAGATACAGCGCTTGATCTTAACGAGGTCTTCCTTCAACAACAACTCTTCCGAGACAGGTAGTCGCCCACTGAAAAATTTAAAAGAGTGGATCACTGTTGATGATGATGAATCGTATGCTATGTATCGAGAACCACAAACCAATTTTGTTTTTACCTTAGGCAAATATCATACATACGCTTGCCAATGTTCTGTTGAATGCTTTGAATTGTCTCACGCAAACTTTTCGTAACAGCCTGTCCTCTCAAACTTTCTACATTGAAGTTTTGAGTCTTTGTAGGGAATATCATAAAAGCTACTACAGTTTTATCTGATTTAGAACTCTGGAAATTATAAATAAACTTTGGTACATTATTCCATTCACCATAATATATGAATATAAGTAGAATAAGACTCGTGTTGAATTTCAAGTTATTACCTTTAAGTAATGGTTAAGTCGAGCTAGAGCTTCAATGAAGATGTCTGCTCCTTTATTACCGAACTCGTATCGACCGGCAATAAAGAAATAAATTGTTTTGTCCAAGTCAAAGTCAAAATGGCCGTAGAAATGCCCCCGTACGAATTCATTTATCTTTTCTTTGGAGATTGCATGAAGATTCTGGAATTCATGGAGAGCTGAAAACTTCTTTACGTTGAGGCCATTGGGAGTGATTATGTCAGGTTTTCTTTTAATCAGATGTTCCGCTTCCAATCCAGTAATCTCTGACACGGTTGTGAAAACATGAGACAAATGACATGCCGCACGTTCCATGCAATACCGATGGTAAATCTGACGCTTGCCAGCTTCTTCGTCGATATTGAACTGCAACCATATATTAAAGCAGATAATGAGGTAAACTATTTAAAAGAAATTTGTACTAGCTTATATCCGTGTAACTTTTACTTTGTCTAAATTATTGTAAAAGTCCAAAGCTCCGGCACATAGAAATCTTCCAAGTAAAGTAGCATGGGTTGTGAAGACAGTGGCAACGTCGACATTCCAAACTCTAAGCATCACCAATCCTATTCCAGCTAACCATTCATGGAAGTGCGTAACAATCCTCGGTTTCCCAGAATCGACGTAGTCTTCCGCGATATGTCGGAACTCGGCGATATATTGAGCTACGAGAAATCCAAATATCACAGAGTCATTGCATTCTATGTCTGAGTGTGGAATTCCAATGCCACTCTTGTCCCACAATTCCTGTTTCCATTCATGAAGTTTCCAAGAAGCTGAACCGACATCGAATAAAACTATTTGAGGATTCCCATCTACCAACCACCGTCCGGTTTTCACCTGAATTAAAAGTTGAAATATTCATCAGGTAAGAATTGCACCAGCACTTTCCGTATTTAACCAAGATCTTCTCTCATACATTAAAGCCCCGTTCCCTCATCCGGTTGCAAGCAATCTGCAGAGGATTATTGGCTTCAAAATCAGCTATTTCAACTTCTTGTCGAGCATATTCTTCTTTGTACGGTCCCATGAGACAGTACTGGTCTCCCATCTCTTCCGTAGACATGTAAGCTTTCGATCTGATAACCGTGTAGATTCCTCCCACTAAAAAGTGTGAATATTCAATTGATATAGAGCATATTTCTTGTGATAAAACAATTCTTTACTAGATAAATATTTTTCTGGACCTTTATTTGCAGCTTCCCAAGCGATTTCCAAAGTCCACCGATGTTCTTGTATCGCAGATTCACCGCGATCCAGATAGGCCAGTAGATCATGTTGACTGTCCACTCGATAAAATCTTCTAGATTGTCTTGAATCCTTTCCAGACATCGTAACAATGAGTCTTTTGCCAGTGGCCTCTCAAGTGTCTCACGTCTGCAAACAACAATAAACAATTGCAAAGTCGTCTGAACTTATTAATATATATGGCAGTATTACGAGTTTCATAGTGCAACAAGAAACTGGGCTGGATGTAATGATACAACGTGAAAACTCGCTGAACAAAAAGTGTAAATATACACTTATGAAAAGTAGAGGTGAAGAAGAAGACCGAAGACACGCGGTACGACGAGGATGTTATATAGGAGATTCTACTACCCGGATTCGGAAGGTCGAATTTGGAAGCATGCACAGTCCACACTATCAATATCCCTGGTACAAATAGTGTAGAATATATGAAATGATTCTGTCGGAAATAAGATTTTTGCTCCATATTCATTCTCATTCATTCATTGATATACTAGTTACCTATCTTTTTGATACTTTGTATGATTAAAGATTGCAGATTATGCAGCAACTTCTCATGCTCATTTCCCAATCAGGTAAAAGCTAATTTTCCAGTACTGTACACTTGTAGTATCTCTAGTATCTCTTCACATTAGTTCTACACTTTAAAGAGCAGTCTAACCTCGAAACCAGGTACCGTCTCAAGTGATCTCAATCATATATAGCTTTAATTTTCTTCAGAAGAGGTTCAGAAGTGATTCAACATCAACCTATACTGATATTGTTTCCAACCAGACTTCTTTAATTCATTAATCATATGAATATCCACTTACGAAATGTACGAAGAAGATTAATTACACCTAGCTCTAGTTCATACATGCGTTTCAATCTTACACATGTACATTTGATTCATAGAAAGAATCAATCACGCACAATAAATTGTTTTCATAACTATTTACAATGTGTTGAACTTTGTGAAAGTTCGCAAATCGTGGCATCGTAAATCAGTGAGGCTGAGAAAGAGAACCCCAGGTTCCAATTTCCAGTTCCTTTAAAAACCGTTCTTATACATTCACTTCACCACAAAGAAAACTTACGCTTTGCTACCCATTGCATTAACACCTGTCATTTGCACTACAACTCCCACTCTCAGGCAAAGCGAAATCAAATGAGACAACCAAAAACTACTACTCACTTTGCTGACTTTGTACATGCTTGTACTGCACGCATACCAATGAATTTTAAACCCAACAACCCTCACTCACACAACCATCAATAATTTACATTGACAACCAATTTGTCTTTCATTATTCTCGGTCTCTCCTCCATTAAACACTCATTCACTATTTCACCTAAAAATTCAGGAAAAATTTCTGCCACCTTCTCTGTCTGTCTCTCAAATGCCTACCGGGTAAAGAGAAAGTATTAAATAGCAGTTATTAAGTAAAAGTATGCTTAATATTCAGTTGTTTTATAAAAATGTATTTCCTAACCTTTATCATCAGTGCATGATTTCATTGTCTTGAACATTTTATGACAAAATGTGTTCAAATGATAATAAAATGTGTCTACAATATTTACTTGACAAATTGCGACTCTCCGTATTAAGAGATGACGGTTGGAAACAAAAATGTAGCTTATCTAATATCTTAATGAGACATCGTTATATATGATACTGTTTACAATTACATCGCACGACATATATCAGCTTACATGAACCAATCGGTTGTGCTGCTAAGCTGCGAGTGTAAAATGTTTATTAGTGCACATGATGATGATGATTCTTATCTTCAGTTGATCAACCAGAGAAAGAGAGCTGACGACCTTGACTCACTACAAATCTCATGCTAAAGCATCTTGTGCGAAACTTGTTTTGCATACTATATATTATATAGAGTGACAGACTTAGACTTAGTATGTATACTAAACTGCCAGATTTTTATTAGACACACTCATATATAGCGACTCATACAGTAGTAGTAGAAGACTTGCGAGGTTGCTTTTTAAAGAGAAATTTATTTGCACGCCGTTAATTCTACTGGGCACATGGTGCCCTTGACTGAAACGAAGATTCATACACTACTGGACACAGATTCACATGTTCTGTAAATCAAACTTCTCAATTGAAGTATATATATGCAAACACATCTCTTGTTTAAAAGTTATAAAATTGATTTCGAAACCCTGTATATTGGTATTTGTTCGAATGGGAGCAATGTTGTTCTATAGAAGTACTCTCGAACTAAAAGTAGGGAAAGCAGGTATATGCGGATAATATTGCGAAAGAGCGT
>Ga0194135_10000410_pt1 | contig 25251 bp, 19 predicted proteins | sample LitLau_LLRF_2013_FD_134024 | JGI IMG/M metagenome (GOLD analysis project Ga0194135, IMG submission 134024) | Freshwater sediment microbial communities in response to fracking from North America - Little Laurel Run_MetaG_LLRF_2013 (version 2) | ecosystem: Environmental > Aquatic > Freshwater >... | reverse complement strand
GTAGTTTCTTGTAGTGGGTAGATGGCTTATCCCCGTGTCATTCAATGTCAGTGTGTCCTTTCATCACTATATCTTTCCCTGCGCGTATCCACATCTATTCATTAAGTTATGAAGCTCAAGTTTATTCACAGAGAGGAGTGTTCTAAAGTAGCACTTCATTAGTTTCAGTCCTGCAGCGATGTTACATTTACTTAAGTAGGGCGGAGGTATGGATTACGTTACACTGAAGGATTATTTCATCTCCCAAATGGACTTAAGGGTGTTTCCCTTTGCTTCATTTAAAACTTGAGCATTGATATTCTCGTGTAGCAGTAGTTTAGCAATAAAAATGTACACCTATCAACAGCAACCATTTATACATATAGACGCTGCTGCTGCAGACCATACACTAGTATCACGAACGATAGGTTTGATATTATAATACGCGACGAGAGTTTACAATTTTTCATTCTAATTACTACGCATACTTAATTCAAGTTGAGAGCGTATATATGAAGTCGTAACTCTTAAGAAAAAACAGAATACAGACAGAGACTTATTCTCAGATTGAGTGGATTCCCCATTCATTAAAAAATGAAAAATGATAGCAAGCAATCTCACACGTAGAAACATAAGAATAAGACGGAGAAGAAAGAAATAATTCAGAGAGGAGTAAGTGAGCCACACAATGATGATTGATTGTACTCATTTATTACTTTTCTTGAGCCGGTGTGGAAAAAGAAGAGATCTACTTTAATCCTCCTCTCTCGTCCCGACAACCAATTTTTACTGCACTCGTGGAGGATTGCCTTCCAAGTAAAATATATGACTCTAGGTTACTTTGTGAGATTAAATCGGAATAAAATTAAAAAGCAATGCAAACCAAGCCACCACCACCTACATGTATATAATGTATATATGAATACACATCTATCACACCTGAAAAGCAGAAATATTAAAATTCCACCAGCTTAGCCATCATACAGTAGCATCTTAGAGTAAATTGCTTTTCTACCGCAGCGAATTGACTTCTCTATTTCTCACACCGAGAAACGGGACTTCCCCACACGACCATATAATCGGGTAGAAGGCTGGCATTCCTTACTTCCCCCATGAAAGTTTCTCTCTAATCTCCCTTCCTTTATCTTCACGGAGTTCAATTTAAAGTCTCAGTGCTTTTAAATTACATTATGATAAACGTATCGCATCCCAACCAAATTCGCGTTGTGTTCTTGAAACATCCTAATGATATCAAAACGAAAGGAGAGAGCGAAAACCAACAACTGACATAATGATCTCTGCTTGGAACTCGCAGCTACGACGAGTACCTCTCAAATACTAAAATACATTTTTGCCTTATCTGTGGGAAAATTTTGATATTCTTGGAGTGTTTCACAGTCAGAATGACTCGAGTTCACCAAGATGAAGACGAGAGTTTGTAATGAGAGTAGAAAAGTTTAACGAGGCAGATAGAAGCTTTTTACTTCTCTTTTGCTTTATAACCCGGCACAACAGGGCTTTCATTACTATAGAATGAAGTCAGCTTCAATTTCACTCTTGGAAAATTCACTTCTGACAAAGATTCTTGAAGAGTTAGCACACGGACATCAAAGAAGATTATATTCTTTTCATCAAGTGTCACTCTTCTTTTTTTGGTCAAGCAGAAAAACTCAAACACGTATACATAATAATAATCCATGCAAAAGTCTCACTTTTCGTAGTCTTGATTGGAGAATGTTTGTTGGAGTGTTTGCAGAGTGTAAATATAGTAAACTTACGGTAGAGTGCTTTTATTTGGCACAAGGAGATACTGAAGCTCTGTTTGTACCTCAATTCACTTCTTTTATCAAAAGTTGCAATCACTTTTACCAAGAATTTGCATAAATATTCAAAGGAAAGCATACATAATTATTTTTCATTGTAATATCTTCATGCTCTTTGGTTTTGTCAGAAAATAAAAAAAGATGAGATGGAGATTTTCATCATCTCATCGTGCAAGATCAAATACGATGATAAGAAGATAAGCTCCAAGAAAATTGAGGATGAAAACTCAGCCGTGTCTCTCTCTCTCTCTCTCTCTGTATGTATAGAAAAAGAATCGAAAGTGTTTTAAGCGTTTCTCGGATGCCAATCAAGAATCAAGAGTAGTTTGCCTTACAGGGAATAAACTCTTTATCGCAAAGAAATGTTTAAACACGCTCTCTCTTATTAGAGTTTCATCAGGTACACGACCAGGGAGAGCGAGACTGTGTGTGTGTGAAACCAACGGAGTCTCTATATACTCTCTATACGTAACAAAACATCTAATAACAGACCTTGTGGCATAATTTCAGAGTTTTTCATTTCGACTACGTTAAAAAAGTAAATCTCTAAGCTGTAGGGTGCACCCCACTGCTTTTAACTTTATTAAAAACAAATTAGAATTGAAAGCGTGATATGCCAAGACACCAGGAAGACACATTAGATGACTGCATGATGATGATTACATGAGAAGTGGGAAATAGTCCTGGGCTAATAAAGTAAAAATTCTAATTGCAAGTCAATGTGGCTGTGTGTGTGTAGTATGTTGAAGTCTGACTTGGGAAATCTAAAGCTTATCGCTTTGATTATGATAGCACGCAAAATCAACGATGAGCAAGTGTCATCCACTTATGCACTTTCCACGCACGAGTAATCATTACGGACACCGCGCTACAAAACAAAGCAACACCCAACGAAATCACTACCACCGGAAGACTCTCGACATGACTTATTATTTGCACACAACTTTTAAACAAAACGAAAGGAAGCGAGAATGTCGAGAATGAAAGGGTTTGTTTGCCTAAATAGATGTGCATGAAAATCCTTTGTTCTACATTTAATAGTAATTTTGCACACAAAAACAGTCAACGTATGTGTATAGGAGGACCTTTTAAAGCGAGTCACAAAAAGCGTAGTTTCGCGTTAACAAGTGGAATTGTGAGTTATAAATACCTAAAAGCACACTTAACTATATTGACATACTTCTAGGTATGCTGCTCGTTGGTTTCAAGCGAAAATAAAGTGACTGAAAAGGTCGTCGCTTACCAATTCGTTGCTTAAGTAGCTTGGCTCCTTCATTCCATGCTATGAACTCAGTCGTCCGGTGTGTCCTATTTTTCAAAAAAACAAACAGAATTCCAATTACATTCAAATTATTATCATGTTGACTTCTTCCACGAAGGTACTAAATTTTGCAGAAGAAATCATGCAAACCCTACAACTTGAAGATGAGAGACACGAAGACATATAAATATATGGGACCAAATACGTACAATACTTATTACTGGTTGAGCAAGTTGTAAAAATGCCTGAGAATAAACAAGACTTTGGGTAGAACTGTGTCACATATCAAAGAATCAAACTTCAAAAGGAGAGAAATGAGCAAAAAGGTAGGAGCAGAGAGATTAATCAAGACGAGTTTTAGGTTCAATCGACGTAAATGATCTCATCATGAAGTGAGGATTAGAACGTAATCCTTTTATGAGCTAGGCTTATCACCGTACCACATCTGCTCTCTATTACAATTTTGACAGTTCATTGAGTATCAGGTGAAATGAACACTCCACGTGTAGTCGATTTATCAGGTGCGTTTAAAGACGGCAGAACTCATTTATTTGGATGGTTGCAGATTTCAGAGCTTGACTTTAAGAAGACTCTTATGACGAGAGGACGGCTTGCGTATTATAAAATAAAGGTCACAAGGGTATAGTTTGACAATGCAAAACCAGGTGTATTTTCCTCCATAAACATTCACTTATAAATCACGGTACAATTCATTTCATTCATATTCATATTCCCCTTCTGTTTGCTTTGCCATTAAATTATACATTTCCTACTGAATTATTACACGAACACTCAGGTTATGTACGAAGTACACTCAAAGTTTAATGTCTTTGTCAACCTTACGAAACACCACACAATGTGAGACTGCAATAAGATGAAATATAGATTGGATAAACAAAGCAATAATAATAATAACATTAATAACAAGGTATGAATAGGAGAACATGGTTTATTACTTGTGTATACTTCTGTTCTGTGTGATGATGAGACTTTCCTTGTGTGTTTTGTTGCTTCCAGGAGGACCATGGAAGGATGTTTATGCAATAAATGTCCCTATTTCTTACTGGAATTTGATGCAAGAAAAGGAATATTAACGTCCACCGGCTTTCTTCTGAAAGAAATTTATGACCGAATAAATGTTCCTTTTCCTTCTAATAAACCCCAATGTTTCTCCCCTTCCCTCGGTAAATACTGATTCACATGAAAGCTCAAATAGTGCAAGTAATCATAAAGAGTAGAGTGACCACGTGTTCTCGGTACGAATTGTCACATTATTGTGAAGGAACAGCTTTTTATAGGATTGTAAGTACATTTATGTTTCAGATACAAAGTAGCAAAATTATTTCATACGAACTATATAGCACTAGATGAAGAGTGAAGAGTGCAAGGAGAGAGAGAGAAAGATGGTCACATTAAGTTGGTTGTAGGTGACACAAAACATAACTTAATAATAATAATAATGCTATATGAAAAGAGCTATGAGCTCGGGTGCAAGAAAGACCTGAGAACTGAAGGCTACCCTGCTAGTCACTTAACCATATCTCATGTAATAATATTTCTTCACACAGCCCTTGAGTAAACACTAATAATCGCTGTCATCTGTGGTATCTCTCTCCTTCTCTCCTGCTTATATCCTTAAACTCAATTTATCCTCACCTTACACACTTCGTCGTGAAATAAACCTTCATCAAACAAAATCCACATTCTTTCAGTACATTATTACGTCAAATTACGAGATAGACTTTGCAAGCAAGATGCAGTTTTGTAGCTTTTGCTATTAAGCGAGCTAGATAGTAGACTGCTGGTCTAACTGGCACTCCTTTACTTCTCGATGCAGCTCGTAGGTAGTTTGCTCTCTGAATTAATCAGATCCTATAGCCATCAAGGTCATGATTGAAGTTTTCACAGGGCCCAGTCTGATTTTATTCATTCCATGCAGATTCTAACATTTCTAACTTTCTTCACTTAACTTGTCCATTTGAGTTGGCAATCTGCTTTATTTCATAAAACTTGAGACTCAATGCCTGCAAACTAATAAAATTACTCCATACAAAGAGTGGCAATTAGTTGAGTGCGAACACAGACCAAGAGTTATGTAGAAGAATAGAGTGAAAAAATGAGTATTGTGTATAGAAGATTCAATCTTTGGGTGCCAATTAAATCGCTTGACTAGCTGCATGCTCTTATGAGTCAGGGGAGACAAAAAATTGACATGAAAAATAATTCAAATCATTATGCTGTGAGCCATCGATAGAAATAGTTCGCAGTATAATACAATTGAACCCTCTCCGACTAAAAAGAAGACTAGTTTCTTGAGAGCTGAAATGAGTTTTTGCAGAGAAAGAATAGAGATTTCTTCGAATGATTTATTTCAGTAAGATCTGAAGTTAGTCATGACCAAAAGTCAGTCTTCGATTCATTCATCATCACATAGATTTGATTGTGAGATTTTTTGCTTTCATGATTGTCAAATGGTAAGATGTAATACCTACACATATGGCTAATCTTCGGGTACTACTACTACGCTTCCTATATAAACATTACTTCTGGGAATTTTATTTAGTCTCAATAAACTTGCATTATTCATTCAATGAAACTACTGTGCTTGTAACATGTAGCCCATGTAGTAGAAATGTAATTGGCGATTGGACTTTATTATTCACAAGAGGTATAAACAGCTGTAACTCATCACCCAAAAACTAGTCTAGACTTCATGGAATCTTGGATAAATGATTGAAAGGGTGGTGGTAACTTTAATGAGCAGTTTACCCACAAATCATTTCGTGTACGTGTAGATACTAAATACCGATTGAAACAGTAGCTTATAACGCTTTCTTAGATCGGATTTACAACACCGTTGCTCAATCTGTTCCACAAACATTCGTATCAGCAATAATTATATTGGACTGACAGCATTACGCAAAACAACACACGAAAATAAAAAAACACACGCAATTAAATGATTATTATACCTAGGATTTAAGTAAGTGTCTATCATTATTTGCTACGGATCCAACTGTACTGTATCCAAGTCTAAAGGACAGGACATATAATAAAATAATTATAAATTACTTGCTGTGCTTTTCTACTACACTGGCATGCAGCAGTATCGTTCTTGAAATCTCTCTTTAGGAATTCATGTCATGAATCTAACAATTCAACTGTTGCTGAGCTCGACGGCAAAATAGGAGACAAATCTTTCTTTGCTATCAATATCAATAGACTCACAGGAGATTCATATCATCATTCCCCAAGAATATTATTTGCATCAGTAAGACTACAAAGAGAGCCATTGTAACGACTGAGAGTGATACAAAACAGCAGCATTCCACAATTAAAATCGATATTTACTTACTATCAATTGGCAACTAGGCTGTCAATGCGAGTACGCTGAAGATCAGTAGAGAAGATTTGAGGAGTACAAAATAGAATCGAGAGGTATGATATTGAAGTATTAGAAGGGAGCACCTCAATCTTTTGAAAGGAATGTTGTTGTACCTTAATATCTACCTGGGCTATAAGCAAAAGCATTCATTCGCAGGTCGCTTATGTGTGTGTTCAAGTTACATAAAAGTTGTTCAACACACCGCGCACCACTGCCTTGAAAATATGCAAATGTAAATCATCTTCTTGTGAAGGAATTCTTGGTTACCGTACTTCACATAACAATTTAGCAATTTACAATGATACGAATGCGATTTTTTCTTTCCTGAAAAATCCACCTATTGAGCACGAAATGTTTGGCATGATGGCAAAATTCATTCCATCTAGAGATTAGCCACGGAGGGCAAGAAATGGGAATGTTTCTTTGCAATTTATGGACATCATTATTTACCTATTTTCTCAGCGAGAGATGAAATTATCTCTTGGACTCATCTCTTTAGTTTTATTGTACTGTGAACTCTGGAATCTGTCATGGGCTCTCACTTCTAACTCAGGACCGGACCCATGCAAAGCGTAATCATATCTGCTTTGTTATAATATCTGTTTGAGAACCTGTGATTTGAATGGGATAAACTTTGGAGTTTTATTTCTTTTCAATTACTTTTGAAACAAAACAGATATTTAGAAATATCTTAATCAAAACTCTTCTGTAAAACAAATGATGTCACTCTGTTACACTAATGCTACACATAAGATCCTAAAATTGTGTACAGACTAAAGTTGTATGCAGTGTGTTTGGGATACTTGTCGTGTCCATTTTTTGTTTCTTTCAATTGTTTACTAATAATAGCTTTTGTTGTACTAGTTTAGACTTCTAATTATCATTTCAATCTCATTCTTGGAAAGTTGCTAATTGCCAGTGTAACTTTTGTACAAGGCTGAGGGATTTTTGTCCAGCTTCTTAGCACGAAACTATATTAAACAATGCAATTCATGTGTTTCATTAACACGTCTTGTTAATTTTCCAATCATCGTTCAAGGTTTTCAAATCTTATTGTTAGGTTTTTCCACTATTTCATTAAATTTATCCACAAAACCTGCAAATTTTTTGTCCGCCTCTCTGCATAGTCCTTGAAAATGCATGCTGGCTGTTTTGAATACACAATTTAAACTGACAAAGAATTCATCAAGAATTATGTGTCTTTCCTATTTATATTGTTCCCTATTTGGAATTCGATCAAGCATCTCAATAAATTCAAAATTTGTAATAAAAAGTTCTCAAGCGAAATAAAAAGCAACAATATCGCTGTAGACAGAATGACTAGCAAGATGATTCACATACGTGTGTTCGCAAAAATATTTGCATAATCGATGATAATGAGGAGAGAAAGAATGTAGTGAAATTTTATTCGTGCATTATCATTTAGGAAATCTACAATTTGAAGAATTGATAATGATTTCAATCAGCAAGCTTATAGAATGTCTGATTTATTGTTGACGTTCATTTCTTTGCTTTCAGCCTATCAAATATCATTTTCATTTCCCTCTTTGCATACAATGAACATTTACTTTTTCTCACAAAATGCTTTTGAGAGCATGTTAAGTATACTATTTATGACGAATACAAAAATGTAACTCACCAAATGCGGCGTCGTGTTTTGATGTCTGCTGTGGTCCAATGTATCCAATTCAAATTTCTACTATTAATCAGTCCAATTCTTAATTTATTAATTTATTTGCACTTTTCACAAGAATTCAAGGTGCTGCGAGGTACTTAAATGAAAAACACTAAACTATTACGTGTAACAAGATGACGTTGCATTAATTATCGTAGATCTTCGTAGAAAATAGTCACTTTCCAAATTAATTTAGCACCACTTTGCACGCATACGTGAATGAAAAAGTGTATGGTGAGTTAGCGTCTTTCATAGTCTCGACAGCCACAATCAAATCAAATACCATTGATCTCTGACTTCAAGGAATTGTTGAATAATCAATTGGTTTATTGCACTTGATAAAGTTTAATTAATTTTGAGGAAGAAGAGTTTATAGGCAATATTTTTCGTTTAAAGTACTTTTACTTCAGGCGTAATTTAATGCATGCATAGGTTTATTTCGTATAGAAAGTTATCCCATGAAAAACTGCACTTGTAATTATCCGTAAAGAAATTCACGACGTCCCTGTGATCGTCGCAGAAGGCGAAGGTGTTTTACACATAAAATGATACAGGGGCTCCTGAAAGCAAAAAATAGATGAACATAAGCCAATTAAGTAATGTGTCTTTAATAGAATGGCATTTCTGCTAATTTGAAGTGAAGACAGATTTCTCTTCCTATGTACAGACACGACACATAAATGACACATTTCATTGAATAATTTCCCACTTTTAAATGTGTTGCTTGATTTTCTGTTTTTCAAACTACAATATATTATATATCTTGCTCGCCGACCATAAGAATATATTATTGAGTAGTGAGTAGCAAAAGAAAGCCGATTGGGTTAAATGGTTCTCAATTTCAATCAATTTTCAATTGCCAATTATTGGGATCCGTGCTGCTCAAGTCGTGAGCAACCAAGTAATAGTATATAATAGATCATTTAAGTAAAAAGCCATCCAACAATTGAATGTGATCGAGTCCTACTTATTTTGCTCCTTAAGATATCAACCTCATTGTTCCACCACAACCACCAGTTGCACCTTATCTTTTCTATTGAGAACACTGCACTCATGCTCATAATAAGGCTTTTGCAGATTAAGCTGCAGGATTTTGCAGGTATTTGAAACACCATTAAAAGTTTTAGAGAAAAATCTTCAATCTCAAAGTAGAATCTGAATATACTATCGCTCAAGTACTTCTGCAAAAAATATAACAAGGCTACTAGTCCTAGAATCCCACAAAGAAAATTCTCTAGAGGAACAAGATAATAATATTGGCCGTATCTTATCACAAGTTTACACACACAGCTTGGCAAGTTTTTATGTTAAGTTGAGAGAATGAAAATGAGCTATTTTTCGTACGGACGGTTTCTTATTCAATCTGCTTAATTGTAATGACGCTTGTCATTCATTATAAATGAAATGACCATGTGCGTAAAAAGAAGTGCATAGTTGACCCACTCTATTATCCGTATTTGAGGTTTTGTTCAGTAATCTTAAGGTAGACATATCGGTAGTGAATTTGACTTGAGACTACGGTATTGTTTTACAGGAGATGATAATTGCAATAAATAAATGAGGTCACTAGTAAGCACTGAGAGAGTCTGTGTAGAGAGGAGTTAGCCGGTGTGGTTGAGCAGAAGTTTTGAAAAGAACAATTGTCCATTTTTTAGACAACTAATAACTCTAATTAGAATAGGTGGTACAATAATATAGTGGTGGGGATTAGAAATATTAGAATTCGCTGTGGTGTTGCAAATTATCGTTAACTTGACACTGACTCTGAAAGTAGAAATAAGTAGGACACAAATTACACACTACCTTCCCTTTTGAGCATGAAATTGATGGTCTCTTTTCTATAATTACTCCACACTTATCACAAAGAAGGAAGACAGACAAGATAACGTGTGTGTAGTTAATCGTCATTATCATTAGAAGCGTCGCTGTTTCTATTCACCCATGATGTTCCATATGACCATATTTATTTGAAAGTAATAGTTTCGTTTTTATTATCTCCGAGAAGAAATACCGACCGAGTAACAATAGAATGGGGTAGTGTCACTTTTACAAAAATGAATGAATGATGATGACCTACACACACACTGTCGTATGTGATATTATTGCGAGAATGTGGATTGTACACACACATATGTGAATTAAACAATGCAATTGATTGTCGATGGACTCAATTCAAAGAACCCAAGTGACAATGACAATGCAATTCGCTATTATCCGAGTCTCAGCAGAAATGACAATTTGCTCAAGCGTATGAATATGAGCTGTCCGTTAATGATACTACTCCGTTCAAACTTCGAGGAAGACAGAATAAAAATATGAGAACCCGTGAGTCATCCTGTATTCAAATGAAAGTGTGAAGTCTTCGTGTGTCGGATTCCAACTAAACTGTAATAACTGTGTGCAAAAGCTTGAAGCAATACAAGCAGATTTACAATTTATGATTTGTGTCAGCATTTTGTTTATTTTACTTTTCTAATGTTTGGACCAACTTTTAGTCAGTTCGTACAAATATGCTACAGGAAATATCCATTTTTTTAGTTCAACCTGAATGAAACAATGTGCATATGAATGGAACGGAATGGAACTTCTATGTGTAGATATGAATGGAACGGTAAGCCAAATAATTCAACTGTATTAATACACTGTAAATAATGATTAAGTAAAAACACTAAAACAAATTTGACTTTATACTAAATGTCCATTCGAATGAGTTTAGTTAAATTAGTTAACTGACTCTTAATCATTATTGGATGCAGATATGCAGAATACACTTCCCTTCCAGACTAAAAATACATTTGTCACGCGGATAAACTAATTCGCTTCCTCCTCAGAGTCAAGTTATTTGAGTGTGTGATGACAGCTAAAAAGTAGAGCAATTAGATGACTCATGTCTTATTGTTCTATACAAGCTCAACTATCTTTCTACTCAAACTATGCACAATCGCGTTGTTCAGTTTCTAGGTACTCTAATTTCAGAGCACCATACAAGAAGTGTTTATACAATTCTAAATCGCGAATAAATATTTGTGAAAGCAGTTACAATTGAACTCAGTCAAACTGATGATTGTTTCATTTTTACCCTTGGTTCACATTTCACGAAATCTTTGAGACTAATATATGGAGTAGATGAAAAAAGTTCTACAAACTCGGCATTTATTCTTTGCTCCTTGAATCTTGTGTAGAAATATTTATTTTCTATGAAGACAAGCGAATGTATTTGTTAATATGCGTCTTTTAATCATATGTACTATATAGGTATTTGTCAATACTCTGAACTAGTCTCAATTAGTCTTACTTCATAGGACGCGTACATTTTCCCAGTATACAAATATTAAACTATATATAATGATAATATTTCTGTACAGTGAATGCGTAACACTTGCACAAGCTCCTTTGTAGTTTTTCGGATAAACCGTACGAGATAAAATCAGAATGAACATCGTCCTTTGACATAAAATTCTCCTTAACCTGCTTTCTTTACATCAGAAATTAGAATAAATAATATTATTAACTTACTGTCCAGCTTCCCCCAAGTCGTTTGCTGTTGAGGAAGTTCACAAAACTAGAACAGGGTTTATTTAATGTTCAGTCCAAGTAAAACCAGCCGCACTTGCACTGGCCAAAATAGGAAGTGGTTGTGTAGTAAAATAGTAGTTTTTAAAAAATGGACAAAACTGTGTTGCTGCTGCTGAAGAAGATGCACTTCTGGGTGCAATTAACGGACACACCGATCACCCAAACCGGTCAAGAATGGAATATTCTTTTTTCAAACACAAATCCTTTTGTACTTATTCCTCGCAGTATTTTCTATTGAAACTTTGTTGGTGTGTAAGTAATTGAATACTGGCACACACTCACTTTGCATACAAAATTGCACTTAGCACATTGTTTTAAGGTTGGGTTGTTGGGCAGTCTATCTTTCCACTGACGACCGAATATTAACATATACACCTTAAACTTAAACGAATCTTCTTCTCAGAGTTCTTTAGCACCACACAACAAGTACCTGTCACAGATTGTTTTTTCTCAAATCACTCTGATAATACACACCAAACTAATATCAGAGTCCCGTAAAACTGTTGACTTTGTTCTTTATGAGTCCCGAATTTCATGAATTATTTATGAATCAAAGCTCACGAAATTATTATTGCTTTTATAACGCTTACTTGGCAGTTATTAAGTATTGTATTTCGCTTCGTAAGATTTCAAATCTAGAGTACTCAAAAAAGCACTGTCGAATAAGTCAGGATGCGAAGAGAACAAAGTCAGAAACGCGAACACACAGATTAAATTCCGAAATTCCGGGTGATGCTTCGGTATTAATACGGATTATAGAGAATGCCCGGATCGGGGAAATCCCTGTAAAATAACCTTATTCACCCCAGCGGAATGAAAGATGAATATCTTCTGAAGAACTTCTTACACTGAGTGCATGACAAGAGCCACAAACTCTCGATAAAATTGTCATCAAAAGCAATTAGGGAATAAAAACACTAAAAGCGAAGAACTATAGTATCAGAACGAATGCGGTAGTAGTTCCATCCAACAAATATCGCAAGTGGAAACTGATCGCAGATAGAAAAACAAGTGTAAGGCATAGCAGAGTTTATGACGAGAGATGTTGTTCTATTAGAAGAGGGGTGATCATCGTGTAGTAAAGGTTGGGACATCGTATATAGGGAAATAGAGGGGACGACCATGTACAATTCATTTCACCTGGGAGTCTACCAGAAAGTCACCTGGGATTTATTCATTTACTGTATTGTATGATGTGTATTGTGAGTAGTGCTGTTGTGAAGTTGGTGATGCTATAGGGGATGAATGGGCAGGTAATAAGCTGGTAGTAGTAAGGGATGGAAATTGTACAGCACACAGAACACAGGTGTGCAAGTTCACATTGTGGTGGACGTTACACCCTCAAGCACATTCCACCTGCCCAGCCGAGAGAAGATGAGAGAGAAGATCATTTGGATGGTTTTTATTACGTGAAGAATTGCATACACAAGAAACCTGACCCGGTTGGGATTTCTCTTTCGTAATAAGAAAACGGACAAATCTCTCAAAGTGGATGTATAATATGAAACGCTTCATTTGTTCCACGAGAAATATCGAGTTTTTTGCCCAATGAGCCATCATTTTATTAACGCTCCTACTGCATCTTTTCATTTTCATTACTGGAATTAGCATTAGGTTATAATAACATAGTATGAGCATATTGGAAGAGTACGTATGAAAGTAAGGCCAGGTGTGTGATTTCTACGCACAGGCTAGGTGCAAAGGGTGCAATGCAAACTATATCACAATGGGGCAACCTGAATTCGGCAGCATTATTGTGTGGTTTACTCACGCAGTGTTCTTACATCAACAAAATGTATTCTTGGGGACTACGTGCGATCGTGACTTTTTCATTACTTTATCCAGGGTTCGGAACCTGATACGAAATTATATTCACTGCAAGAATAAATGAACTGAGAGCGGGTTTAATAATAATGTACATGCATGCAAAGGAATTTCATGTTTCATTTCATTTCATGATGCCAGTTGTACACACACATGAGAATATAGTTCCTACAATGAATTGCATGCATGAAATGAAGGAAAAATGAGTAGTTCCTATACGAGTCCTTAAGAAGGGGATAGACAGGGTGCGGAGGAAAACCCTTTATGCGTACAGAAGGACAGGAAAAATTTCAAAGCTTTATCTTACATAAACCCTTTATCATGGAACTCGTGGAAGTGATGTGACTAATATTTTCAACACGGCGGTTTAGTTTAGAGCACAGGAAATATCAAACCAGGAAGTAATCCAGCTTCATAGATCGTAATCACTCACGGTATTTATTTCTAGTAATGAAATGTAAAGCTGATAGACTTAAAATATAAAGTAGCAACAAAGCCTTCGCGTATTAGTCTCAACGGCTTGGCTTGAACAAGGATTGCTAATAGCAAATTTATATTGGAAGAGACAAGTTTGTATTTCTGTGGCCACATTTCCATCCTGTAGCTTGAAAAGTTTTGAGTAGGGAACGGTCCAATCTTTGTCAGAAAGATAACGCGATAGGGTAACTTAAACAATCAAGTGAGAGTGACTGCACTCATTTAAGCTGCTTATGAGCTTCTGAACGAAACATGCTTAGTTTAATATCATCTCCAAACTAATCTGAGCTGGGAAGAATTCCATTTCTCAAGCGAGATCTAAGTCAAAAGGTGGATGCGATTGTACTTACTGTACCCAATGCAATCATGAAAATTAAGGCAATTTAAAACATACTGACGAACAAGTGCATAGTGGTTTTTATTATTAGACCTCTGTCTGTTTAAAACTATAGTAAAACCTAAAACCTTTCATAAAGCTTCTTATACGAACGCACCTTTTTAAAAAAAATGATTTTTGCATAGTCCAATATCATTGCATAAAAATTACTCCAGTTGCTTGAATTACAAAAATACACAGTTTAAAATTGCTGAAAAATACTTCAAATTGTTTTCTTACAACAATACTTCCTTTCGCATTATGTTATCGGCTTGAAACGTTGGTTCGGAAGGATTTACGATAGTTCAAGTATTAATAACAGGCTATTACTTACGACAAGTATGATAAATAATACTTTATCTAATTCCTTTCGAAAATACACAACCTTGCAGTGTTTCTGTAAGGCATTATACTCATGTAATATAAATACTCATTTTTTAATACTAATGGATGACCGATTACCCATAAAAGCACCCCTGTTACTAAAAATGCATCTTGTTCTAAAGCAGTATTAGCAGTTCGTTACATCGTGACATTTTTCTTCTAGTAATTCCATGCTTTGTGCCCTGCATAAGGTGCTCAACTATCTCAATTTTTTCATAACTGGCGTAATATTACGAAGAGATGGACGATTGACTTATCAGTCTTGGCGACGAAGAATGTTCATCTCCTTTGGTAGTACTTTCAGAATGTCCATTGACGAGGTTTTCATCTTCATTGTAGTTAGCATCTGAAGTTCCAGACTTTCTTACCGGGAGTCGATCCAACATTTTTTGGTCCAACTGAAAACGCACAAACTCTGCGAGTCTTTCTGAAAAATCAACCACACCATCATATCCTGGAAATGCGTTCACGTCCACAACAGCAAGTCTGTAATACAAATAGTGATTTGGAATCAGGCGTATTTCGGAGTCATTTTCACAACATACAAATTTTCAAGAAATGAAAACAAGATGAAACTACTGACCAATATCAGCTTAGAATAATGCTTACCTTCCGGTCATGTCTTCTTTCACAACATCTATTCCTATCAATTCAAGTCCAAGTGTCTTTTGAATATGTTGTGATATTAGAGAAAGAAGTTTAGGACATGGAGGTTGGTCGTTTTGAGGAATTTTTGCATTATTTTCATCTTGAACATTTAACAAACTGGAAGAGTTAGGTTTGGACACTTCTCCTCCGTCAAATTGAATTGGAGGGAACCCTGCAAAAAACAGAAGTAATCTGTTAAATACTACATACTGGTTGGTGAGAAGCTACTATTAAAAATTAAACATAAATTGAGCTTACTTTCACTGTTGTAAAAATTCTTTATTGAAGGCCTTTCAACCAAAAATGTTCGCTTCCCTAGAGCAAAAATTTTGTACAGCACGGCATTGTGGTTTACGAAAGATTGTACGACGCAAGGAAGAGTAGCTTCAGAAAGTCCTTGTTCATTGAAAATTAGCGTCATCTGAAAACCAAAAATATTCCATCATGATCAGGCTTTCATTCCTTTGATTGGTTGTTTAAAAAACACTGAATAAATAACAACTCACCTGGTGGGCCGATGTTGATCCGTGAGCAATAATTGGCTTACAAACTGAAAAATAAAAACAAGTGTAAGAAAAGTTCTAGTGCTCATTGAAAAGTTGGCTAATACCTGCAGGAAAAGTCACTCCGGCAGTTTGCAACATTTTAATATTGTCTTCCAAATTATTCGATTCTAAAGCCACGAATTTAGGTACGAAAACGGGCCCTGTGAATATTAAAATGATCGCTTTCAGATTCACCTTCATGACCACTGCCCACACAATTTCCGGATATGTCCTTACCATCCACTTCCGAAAGCGAATTGCTGATTTTACAATACGTTTTAAATCGGTTAATGAGGGTACGAAGAGAATCAATAGGATCTAGCATAACGACATCAGGGTGCTTGGATGCATAGTCTTGGAATGAATCCATTATTTCTTGTGCCTGGAAATTACATTCAAATTAATTGTACAACAATTACTGAAAATATTTTACACTGGGATGTCTTCATACATCTTGGTCTCCAAGCTCTGCTTGGGCAATAAAATCAGTTAACTTGTGAAGTATTCCGTGAAATGGTCCCTGGCTAGCTATGGGATGTTCTAAATCAATCTTAACAGGCTCAATTTTCCGGATTCTAAGAATAGGAAATTAAAGGATTATTTCTTTGGCATAAAACATATTTGAGCTAAGTTAGAATAGTAGAGAATAGTAAATAACCTTAATGACTCTTCAATATCACTCAATGATAGTTTTTTTGACTTTTTAGCGCTCAGCCAATATCCCAATCGTTTAACTTCTTCCTCAGGAACAGATGACATTTTGTTGCTTGAAGACATTTTTGGGGATCAATTGCCAATGCTCCAGACTGAATACACGAGCTACTTATACTTGTTCCTTTTTCTTTGTGAGTTAACTGTCGAAAATCTTTCTACTCCCTGATCTAATCCTTAAAAAATACGATCTTGCAGTGGACCCAAACTCTGTAAAACCAAACAAAATCAGTTTAACTTTTTACAGCCCGAAATACAGACTTAATGTATCCATTTTTACTGCAAGAAGAAGCGAATCCACTAGTTATTACTTCTAGAATGGTATTCAACTGTCTGCTTCCTTTTACTCCCATTCCCACTGCTGCTCAATATTGAAGCGACTTTACCTATGACTATTGTATATATTATACTGGCTAATATAATAACTATACCTAACTAATATAATGAATAAAACAATTAAAAAACACTTAAAACCGAGGCTTAACAGTTTAAATAAGAGAGATACCACACAAATCCTTATGTCAACTTTGCTGGTGACATTATGAAGGTCAAACTATTTCCAGCAATAGCTCACTTACGATCAACGAGAACACACCAACACGTGCCTTACTTGCTAATCCCATGCTTGTTTAATGTTTTCTTACAAGCACACTATGACTTATTGACTTATCAAACACACACACATTCGAACGAGCGATGATAAGCATGACTCAAGATGCAATCAAAACTAATTTTGTACTGAAATGTCAATAGAGGATTTAAATCTCGCGCGTGAGCTAGCATTGAAATCTCATTGTACCCCCAGAACGGTTGGCATTGTTGCATGAAAATTAATTAATTCTACCTTATCTTCCCTAGCATATAGATAACACTACGATGGCGAACATTCGAGCATTGTTGATTCTTTACAAAATTCGAATTACACTTTACGAAATGTAGGAAAGAAAAGTATAGTGATAAGTGACAATGATAGGACGGAATAAAGTCTTTGTTGTGTGGGGGAAGCGAGTGGATCTTTGTTTTGTCGTTGAGATTTGTTATGGACATACGGAGAGAGGGAAAGAAAGGAGGCACCCACACTCGCTCCACAGTCGTCGTTACTGGATAGACATGCAAACATAATGCGACAAGATAACCAACTGTCACTTTTTACTTCTTAGACATTCGGAGGATTATTCTTTGCTTATCAGTAGTAAATAATACAACGATAACTGTGGATTACTCTGTTTTTGTGAGGTGAGTAAGGAGGTGATATTCTAATCAGTGATTTCATTTTCAAGTGCTGTGCAGCAATTGAATACAAAAACAGATATTTGAGACTTCGTGTCTGATAGTTTTAATGGGATATTAATGTGATGTTGATATTTTTAAATTGCAGGTTGGACAATACGAATATTAAGGAATAACTGGATGTCGGTGGCTTTTATTTGAAGGACACGATTTCAAATTGTGAAAGAGTGGACTCACATTTTATGTGTTTAATATTAACTATATTTGGCAACAAAAAGTAAGATTTTCGAAAAGTGCTCGCCTATTATTGTTATTATTATTACTAGTCTCCGAGTTAGGATTCGAATTTTAGTTGTGAATTTGTGTCGCAATATAATGTCAATTAATGCTGCAATATTAAGTTACGTGTTTAAATTGTTAGATACCCCGTTTTGTAGCGTACCTGTATGTATTCCATTCGTTGCAGGGTTAGTTGACGATGAAGTTGGATGAGATGCAAGTCCTGAAAGGACTTTACGAACTTCATGAGACGATTGGAAGAGGTGGATTTGCAAAAGTGAAGAGAGCCACTCATTTACTGACTCGAGAGTTAGTGGCTATCAAAATCCTTGACAAAGAAAAGCTGGGAGTAAGTTCTGTTCTCTATTTTAATGATAAGATAGCGGCTCGATAAATGAACTTGATAGTCAATGAATTGTGTTGTGGTGTCATATCCTGTACACATTTTTTGTACAAGCATGATAGTAAAGTGCGTCTTTCAAATCATGTTACAAATCATGGATGAGTCTAATTTTTGTTTAAATATTTACAGGATGATTTACCCAGAGTGCATAGAGAAATCGAGACACTTAAGGTCCTCGATCATCCCCACATTTGTAAAATGTATCAAGTTATCGAGACTGCAACATTCATCTTTATCGTAATGGAGCACTGCAGTGGAGGAGAATTATTTGACTACATAGGTAATCATACTTGTTGTTCTGCTTATGGTGTTTAATGGCCTTGTGTACGTTATCTTCTGTAATGCTTGTCTAAATCATGCGTGATGGTTTTTAGTTGAGAAACAAAGACTTCAAGAAGGTGAGGCGAGACGGATATTCAGACAAATTGCAGCTGCAATTGCATATGTTCATGACCAAGGAGTTGCTCATCGAGATTTAAAACCTGTAAGTTTAATGAAAACTTCATGATAACGTAAGATTATCTGTAAAGTACCATGGAGGAATCTTTTTCAGGAGAACATTCTTCTGGACGAAGAGAGCAACGTAAAGCTTATAGATTTTGGATTGTGTGCTCCCTTGAAGAATGGATTAGAGGACATCCTCGAAACATGTTGCGGGTCACCGGCATATGGTATTTATGATTAATAATAATAACAATAACCTACCATTTACAATCATGAATTCGAAAGTCGATAATAATGGGAACGGGAAAAATTAAGCATGAAAGTTAATCTCGTACTATTTATATCCAAAAACTAGCTGCCCCAGAGCTTATCAAGGGTCTACCTTACGTTGGAACACTTGCTGATGTCTGGTCACTTGGTGTAATGTTATATACACTTTTATGTGGAACGTTGCCCTTTGAAGACGAGCGCTTGAGTAAAATGTACGAGAAAATAACGGTAAGAAAATCCAAAACGAATATGCCGATTTTGTATTTATTACTGATTGTTGTATTGCTATAATTATGACGTCTTATAAATCGCAGGAAGGAGAGTATGAAGAGCCACGGTTTTTGAGTGAAGGCAGCAAAAACATACTGCGCTGCATGATGCAGGTTAATCCAAAGCATCGGTTGTCAGTTCAAGATTTATTAAGACATACTTGGTTCCTGGACGGCAGAGGAGAACCGGTTCCTGTCATCTACGATATAACTATGGTATGCAGTATGCATACTTCTAAACCGTTTTTCTTTTAATTTTATAGTTCACTTATTTTCGTCTAGAAACTTAATGTGCTAGACAGAGACGTGGCGAATATCATGGAATCGCACTCCGGGATTCCAAGCAATCGACTGGAAGAGGCATTCAAAAATTCTGAGTACACATCATACGAAATTGCAACATACTTGATTCTGCTCAGTAAGAAAATTAAGTTAGGCACAAGAGCCTTCAGAAACTTGGGAATGCATTTGTTGCGGGTAATAGAACATTTATAGAGTATAATTTTTTGCCTGTAATTGCGTGCATGTGTGCTGGAACTGAAATGTTTATTTCTTTATGCTTGTAAACTTCTAGACTCCAGAACCATACGTACACATTCAGAAGTCGTTGGCTGCCGAATTTCTTGAATGTGACACGTTGGACAATCAACTACAGTCAACTGCATTCAGACATTCATCGATGGAAACTGGTCTGGATGACAAAGATTTATTAGATATTGGAAGTCCAAAGATAAAAGATGAATCGCGTTGTGTCAACGAAGACAAAGAAAACATTCCGCTTATAACTACTGCTGGAGATATTACAGACTTCGCTCGGCCCCGTGTCCCGTCTCCAAAGAAGAAACACACTACTAGCCGTGGAAGCACTGTATCTGCTGGTAAAGCACATGGCACATGATATCTTAGTTGAATTTACTTGTGCAGCATATTTCAGGTTATATAATGTAGTGCTGTTTACTGTTGTACAGATACGCCAAGGAGAGGGAGTGTTTCGAAACATATGTCACCAGCTAGATCTGCTGATTGCGTTAAGACTGAAAGCTTACGAACTCCAGTTAAAACTGGGTAAGTACTTGAATACTATATAACGCAAATCATTGTTTTGCAACCCTCCCTAATTTGACTTCGTTGGCAAAAATCAGATTCGGACATAATGGAAATTTCAGTCCGGGAATCAGCCCAGCAAGAAGGAAAATTTTAGGAAGTTTAGAAAGAGGACTAGATAAAGTACGTAATATTTTCACCCCTGGAACCAACAAAATTAAGAAACCTAGACTATTTTTGACAAATGGAAAGGTAAGGTTACATCTTAATAACAAAACATTGGTCTTATGTTACAGTGTTCGTAATGCTTACAGATTACCCGTAACGTCTGTGTTTCTACCACTGGAAGTAAAGATCCTGAAGGTTTGTTGAAGCAGTTAAAGGATGCTCTCAAAAGTTTGGACATGGAAGTTGAGCAGAAAGGGTTAGTAAACATAGCGAGTTCTCAGATCTCTCTGAATTCTTAATTTTAATTTTGTTTCTGTAGGTTTAAACTTGTTGGAAAGCGAGTGGACATTAAGTGTGAGCTGGAGATAGTGTATCTAGATGTGAATGAAGATATGCAGTCATTGGGAATTCGTCGAAAGCGAATGAAAGGAGACGCCTGGAAGTATAAGAGGATAATGGATAAAGTATTGGCTATAAGCGGAGGAGGGTTTAAAGAAAATTGTGGTAGTGAAAATTCAGGAAGCTCTTCATGTCTTCCGCAGCCGATTACTAGCACTCCTCTTCAAACAATGGTATAGACAACACACAGCAACAGCAGATTTAAACTCTACAGTCTACATTTGCAAACTCATTGTCGGTTTTGAAAATCGTAATTAACTAATTAGTAACTCGTTTTTTATCGTTTTTCTATTTAGCTTAACGAGATTAATTAAGCATAGTATTATGCATTAAACTGCTGTTTTTGTATACTCTGCGTATATAAGCTTTACATTCTTGTCAAAAATTGCTGAATGATAACACACATTGTGTGCCCTTTTTGCGTCTTCATATTATTGTTATTTTATCCATTCGATTTCATAGTAAATAATTTGTGGGTTTTTTGGTGTCGGTTAAGCCAATATATGTTATTTTAAGTTTGAGAAATGCCTAACTTATACGAGGGTTGGGCATGGATTCTATCTTCGTAAATCGTCTTTAAATGTTTCATAGAAATATAATATTGTTACTTTTCTAAAGATAAAATTATAAGCAAAGCTGATTATATGACAGTAAATCTGATTTTATAAAGGTGATAATCCTTTTACTTGAATGGGTGTATCGTATGTCTTTGTCTATATGTAGTCTATGCAATTCAGTTTTTAGTTGACTGTTTGGGTTCTTACATCTTCATTGTTAATAGGCTAACAGTAAATGATAATCAAATGACAAGATTGACTTTGCTACAATGGCACTGGGCAAAAAAACAAGAGTGTAGGGAGCTTCAAGCGCAGTCTTTTGATGAACGAATCTTATGATTCGTCAGTTACTTTAGATGAGTTTATCGCTATTTTCTAAACGTTCAATCTATCGACGATTCGTGTATGTCTATATAATTTGGCCTGTTCTGTAACTGATTTGATTTTTTTTATTCCAATGCGATTCTTTACTTAACCGCTTGTGCTTTTTCCTTCTCTCCTTGAAAAGATGTCAATTCTAAACAAGCTTAATAACGACTAATAGGCTAAAGTAATTTGCCCTTGAACCATACATCTCTGATCTAGTATACGTACATTCTAGTCATTGCAACTCACATTAGTTATTGAACGCGATATCTCCCAGCTGACAACGTGACAATAGTAATATCAATCGTGGATGGTAAAGCTGACAAAGTCTATGCAAGAGGAGTTTTTCATGCATTCGTGAAGCCGTTCTACCTGGACTTACTCGCAATTCCAGATATTCCAGCAGACCACAACCAGATCTTTTACTTGTGTTGAGACTACCTTGAGGAACTGCGGGAACATCAACCCGTCTGTGTAAACACAACACTTTGCTAAAAGATCGTTGAAATCTTTGTGGAATTAAGACATTTGTTCGAAATGGTCTTGAGATTTCCTGCAGGAATTGCTCATCTTTGCACGGTAAGTGAACTCTGACTATTATCAATTATGATTTTTAAATATTATTAGGAATGTAAGTTACAATGAGGGATTGATGACAATATTGTTTTGTAATCAGAGTCCATCATGTGCAGCCTTCTTGCAACCGAGAATCAACAGTAACCTGCCCTTTCGAAACTTTTCAAGTGTGAAGAACACCTTGGGATTCATAAATGGGGAATGGAGACAAGCGAATTCTGGCAAGACGTTTGAGGTGTCCAATCCATCGACTGGTCAAGTTTTGGCTGCAGTCTCAGACATGGGAGCCTCAGAGACCAGGGAAGCGATTGAGTCTGCAAATAAGGCTTTCAGCACCTGGCAAATGACAACTCCCAAAGTTTGTATATTTAGCATAACACGTGTATCGTTTTATCTTTTACCACATTACGGAACTTATGCAGCTTGTCTTTTTCCTGAAGGAAAGATCCGCTTTATTAAGACGATGGTGGGAAGTTATAATGTCAAGACATGATGAAATCAGCAAATTAATAACGCTGGAAAATGGAAAGCCATTGAAGGAAGCACAAGGGGAAGTTAATTACTCTGCTGATTACCTTTTACTTTATGCTGAAGAAGCTAAACGGATTCATGTAAGGATAAAACCCATGAAAGCAAATCTAATTAAGCTAAAATTGAAACTGACTGAAAATGGCATGAATTATTTTTTTTTGTAAATCAAACAATTTTTGGGTTTTGGTACTTTATTCAGGGAGAAATCGTTGCGAGTCCTGTGGCATCTAAAGAAATGGTGTGCATTCGACAACCCATTGGAGTTGTTGGGATGTTAACTCCAGTAAGTGAAGCATTTTGAAACGCCACGCTGAACGTATTTTAAAAACCGGTTGTCATATTCAGTGGAACTTCCCGTTGGCTATGATTGCAAGAAAAGCTTCAGCAGCGTTGGCCGCTGGGTGCGCCTGTGTTATAAAACCTGCTGAAGACACGCCTTTATCTACTTTATTTCTGGCTGATACTGCTCAGCAAGCTGGAATACCTAAAGGAGTGGTCAATGTTGTTACAGCAAGTAGAAACAATACACCTGATGTTGGGAAGACTCTTTGCGAGAGTGAACAAGTAGCAGGATTATCATTTACAGGTAGTTATTGACATTTCCTCATGCTGCGAAGTTTTTTTCGCGTTTAATAATTGATAACGGCGATTTACTCAGGTTCTACCGGAGTCGGGAAACTTCTTTACAAGCAGAGTGCATCAACTGTGAAGAGATTAGCCCTTGAACTGGGTATGTTTACTTCAACGCTACTATAAAGTAGACGTTTACTAACCCGGTATCTTATGGTTGATCTTGTAAGCCGTAACTCCAAGTATTGTGATTCTGTACAGGTGGAAATGCTCCCTTCATTGTGTTTGATTCTGCGGATTTACGTGCAGCTGTTCAGGCATGTATTGCAAGCAAGTTTCGAAATACGGGTCAGGTGAGTTAGGTCAGGTTAATTTATAAACCAAAAAAATGATACTCTCACAAAAGTTCTAATCTACTAATTTGTACACCTTTTGTAGACATGTGTCAGCACAAATCGAATTTTAGTACAAGAAACGGTTCACGATGAGTTCATACAGCTGTTAACTAAAGCTATCGAAGGCCTAGTTACTGGAGATGGCCTGGATCCTAAATCTACTCTGGGACCGTTAATAAATAAAACACAGTTTGATAAAGTATCCAAAATGGTGGAAGATGCCAAGCAAAAGGGGGCGAAGTGTGTTATCGGAGGGAAGCCACATCAACTAGGGAAAACCTTCTATAAACCTACATTGCTAACAGATATTAACGAGTCAATGTTGTGTTATGGCGAAGAAATATTTGGACCAGTGGCTCTGACGATGAGGTATCGCACACATATTAAGAGATATGAAAACGTGTGCTCTTTTTAACTCAGTAATGTTATAGATTTCGAACGGAGGAAGAAGCAATTAGAATTGCTAATGATACAAGAAGTGGGCTGGCGTCATATTTCTTCTCCAGCAACCTCTCCCAAATGAGAAGGGTCGGGAAAAGTCTTCAATACGGAATGGTATGCGCATCATTCTAGATGAAATATTGTCGATTGAAATTTTCAGTGACGATAGATCAAACTATTTGGACAGGTTGGTATTAATGAAGGACTTGTCTCCGCTGCTGAAGCTCCATTTGGTGGAATTAAAGAAAGTGGATTTGGCAGAGAAGGCTCCAAGCACGGCCTTGATGAATACACATACATCAAGTACATGTGCTTTGGGAATCTCGAGTAATTTCAATTTTCCTGTACCCGACCATGACTATAACAATGACAATATTCCGTGGGTGCGACTTTCCAAGTAGTATAGAACCTAAAATCAACCAATCGAAACAATCGTCTTCCATCATTTGTGATGTTATTGTATTTACTGTTTTATTTCATTCGACTTTCATGCCATTATATTATAATCATGACAGTGGAATTATGGAACTACCGTGTGTTCCAATCTTTAATGTCAACGTATAACTTTATGTTTTGCTACTACATTATTTTACGGTGCTTCTTATGGTACAAAGAGTAATTATAAATTACAGTGCAAAAGCATGT
>Ga0194135_10000409_pt1 | contig 25266 bp, 19 predicted proteins | sample LitLau_LLRF_2013_FD_134024 | JGI IMG/M metagenome (GOLD analysis project Ga0194135, IMG submission 134024) | Freshwater sediment microbial communities in response to fracking from North America - Little Laurel Run_MetaG_LLRF_2013 (version 2) | ecosystem: Environmental > Aquatic > Freshwater >... | reverse complement strand
ATTGGTAAGAAATTGGGCGCAGGCAGGAGGGTGCTGAGTTGCATTCAGAATTCCATCCCAGGCTGATGCTTCTTGAGGAGGCTGCAATTGGAAATCGTTGTAAGTCAAGAGTTCCATGCCGTTTACTTATTTTCATGACAATTATTTTTTGCTTGCGAAATTCCTTAAGCTTAAAACTTTGTCGACTTACTTTGAACCTTAACTGTCCCACGGGGGGCTGAGCATAGGGTATGCCCAGATACGCGTATATTGTGGCGTTATTTATAGCATCTTGGACGGAAGTTCCAACAAGAGTTCCATTTTTGATGGTGACATAAGTCTCCTCACCCTCCAAGGGACGATTTTGATCTTCATACCAGCTTTGAAATGCAGGGTTACCGAGAATGTTTTCCGAAGTGCTGGCTCCTACAGCCAATGCAAATACTAAAAATCCAACCAAGTACGTCATTCTTCCTAGTGCCATGTACGAATCCTCAAAGCTCTGAAACCAGATCATTAATGGCATCAATTGTCCAATCGGCATCACATTTTATTCAATGCAGTTTCAAGTGTTTCTTACAGCAAACTTTCCCAACCTACAACTAACTTGCAACTGTAATCTGTACAAAAAGGTATTCCCCTACTGGTCAACGTAATCTGTGTTCATGTCCATAGTCCATTGACAATATTGACAGCATCAAGTTGATTATCAATTTCCCAATCAATTGTTCATCGTATTTATGTGATAGCATGTAACGTTAGGATAATATATTGGGAACGTTAAAGTTCACCACCGTGTGCAACTACTACATACAATTATGGTCACAGGTGATCTCAAGATAATCAATTACTTGTGTTGTCACAAAGCGTTATCATGCAGAATAAGCGTACACAGCCAATAATAATTTAATGTGGTCCCATTCCTTCATATGCAGCTCATGATCATGCAGTTCTGAAAATTGCAATTTATGTTGCAGAAGAATCTGATTCAAGTAGAAAATACGCAGTTTTATGTGCCGTTAAAAATAAGCATTTTCGAACAAACAAGTGTATCTTTTGACCAGATGTAGGTTTTATTTCCGATTCATAATGTTACAGCCGATTTAGCAGTATTTTACACCTGAAATGCAATTAGACACGACTTTATTAAGTATGGTTCAAACAATATGGGACACATGATTATTATGCATTTAGACAAATTCCTCACCCTCTTGTACTTCCTGACGGCAGTAACTCCGTTGGCGGAGAAAGTGGCAGTCATACCATCAGCAGTGAACTCTCGAACAGTCTGTGCAGACTTTCCTCCCAATTTTTGGACTTGGATGAGCTTGTTTCCGTCCTTGGTGAAGGTAGTCTGGAATAGAAGGGAGTTCCTCAGAAGTGTATTCCATATATTTTGTTGAATGTATTTACGAGTTTACCTTGGCAGTCCTGTTGTCAGCGGTAGCCTCATCGAATTCCTTTCCGAGTTCGAAAGAAATTTCCATATTCTTCAACTCAGAAGTAGTCTTCATGATGATCTTTCCACCAGCTTCGACGAACTCAACGGAAGGCTTGACCATTCGGCCGGCTTCTCGGTGAGCATCGCTGACTCCTGTCAAGTAAAAGGTTCAAGTGTAGTAGTGACATCCAAGTTGGCAAGAAATAGTTTTTAAAAGTGGGGCAATGAGAGAAATTCGGATTCTTACCGACTTCAATGAGGTACTTGTCCCATTGAGCATCATCAGGGCTGGAGAGAAGGTCGTACTTTCCAACGATCGACATTTTGGGAAGAAGTTTTTGGTTATTGGTTTGAGGTGACTGCAATTAGTTCAAACACAACTGAAGCTTAAAGTGAAGTGCAATTGCACATGGTGTTCATATTTATAGTCCTGCTGAATTTAATAAGGCAAGACACAAAAATGGGATACTTTATGTGTTCAGTTTATTAGTAGTACTTGAGGCTCTCGATACAATGATTAAGTGGTATATAATACACACACGGTCATATATACTATCTATACTAATGAAGCAGAGCATCCGGACTCGAATATATGACAATTGAAGTTTGAAGTTCGGAATTCGGACTTCAACCAGGATATTATACGATCGACAGATGATATAGTCACTTAAAATCACACACCCATATATATAATATTCTAACGATAGGTAGGTCACAGATTGATCTTCATTTAAAAATGTACAAAATTAATGTTAAACAAATAAACACATCCTGATTGCAAATTGCAATTATTACAAAAGCATGTAAAGCTGTATCATAAAGTACACAATCCGAAAGTGCATTCAGGAGAACGAAGACTATTTATTTAAAGTTATTAGGTGTGCGGGCAGACAAATGTATATTGAGTCCGACTTAAAACATGTTGTAGAAGATTTTGGATCATTAGAAATGCCTGTGCTTGCTTCAAAACATCATAATTATAACATAATTAGTTCAAATTATCATAGCTAGCTCATTTTAGTATTTTCAGCGTGGAATGCGTAAATGTAAAAAGGAAATGTCGTTCATGTAGCCAGTAGAAATTTCGTTCTGTCCCATTCAAGTCGCTTTGCATTTAAGCTTACCATACACTCAAATTTTTAAAGTAATTCTGAGCCCCTCGAAGTTTCACGATGATCAAAACTGTGATAATTGCGTTTTCCATTTTGCAGCTAGGTTCTGCGACAATAGACATACAATCAATTATATCATCCGTGATTCCTAATCATCAAGATGGTCTCCCTCAGATTCCATTCTTGAGTGAGTTATTTGGAATGAAGGGAGAATCTTCAGGAATAAGTGCACATTGGTGGTACGGATTTTACCCCGTGGCTTATTTAACAGCTTTTATCATTTGCATTTCCCTTCTCATATGGATTTCAATCCGAACGGTAATGTTTTACCAAGTGCATTACGCAGCCACTGACTCTTTGTTCCGAGATAACAAATCAGCAATATCCATTAAAAAAGAACTAGCTGAGGCCCTCGGCCGGGTTTTAGAAGGTAAGCCATATCATAATTTGCAAAAATATCTTAATAGACTACAAGCTAACCAATTCAAGTATTAAGTATTCAAATATTTTCGTTTCAGCTCTCGAAAAAGAATATTGACTATAAACCAAGTCAACGTTAAAATTTAGGTTGTATGAGTAATGTATTAGTCAAAAATAGAAATTCTACTTTCACTTAACGTACATAATAATACACATTCCGTTAAAATTGTGTACCATTAGATTCGAATCCCCCTCAGTGTGTGTGTGTGTGTGCATCAGTGCTTGTAAAAACTAATTTCATACTATTTCATACTTATTCTGTCGATAAGACCGGTGATTTCAACATGAAATACCCGTTTACTACCGATAATTGTACGTCAAAGCTTCTGAGTGCTCGTTTTACAAAAAAAAGAATTGCAGTTTGTATCGCTGTTATTTTAACTCAGCTAATTCAAGTCCAAAGCATTCAATCTTCAGATGGAACAACCTTAATAGTTTTACCCAGCATTGCGGAGTCCCCATCAAATTGCAACGGTGTCCAGAGAGGCCTAGCTATAGCCTTGTTCTTTTTCATAGGCTTCTGTGGAACGATACTAATCTGGATATTCATAAGAATTAATTATTTTCAGAATAATATCTCTCTAGGGTATAAGCGAGCTATGTCTTCATCATGGGACCTTGACCACTTGGTGCATCAAGTTTTGAGAGGTAATTAAACGTGAATCTCTTATCGTTTCCTCTGTTATCATATTCGTCCAATATAAGATATCTTATAAGTGTTTAATTGCAGGGGTTTCGCAATCATTTTGAACATTGTTTCGAGTGCACCTTATTATATGCATACGCAGCTTATCTAAATTGCCTATTATTACTCATATCTGTCCAGAAAGTTCTGTCGAAGTACTGAACAAGTTATTATACATTAATGATTCAATAAGTTTTGCAAATTGGGTTTAGCACACACAATTTTATTATTATACTTTTGTTAATGCTGTGCCAGAGTGACCTTTCCAGTCTAATCTCAATTTTTCCACAGAAAAAAAAACTCCGTTGAATTAAATTTTGAACAACCGTGTCATTGCTTCATATATACCTTTATTCAATGTAATTTTTAATGTACAGTTCCTGCAATACATTATATGTTGTTTCTTGTAATATCTTAAAAATTACTGCTATGAAAGTATAATTCTATGCACCTATTATGAATACATGTAATTATTGCTACAAGTAAATATATATTATATATCTTTACACTTTGAGGTTGGATTACACACACCACAGATCTGTCATTTGATTTTCAGAGCCTTTGTCACATCCCTTTGCCGTGTGTCTACATAAATTTATTAACGGACACACCGAATATATATTAAAGAATAATGGAAGTTATCCTCAAATGGATTGTATATAAGATATAACCCTTCTATTGCATATATGTATATTGATTCCTCTTATCTGGCTTGCTTTACGCAAGCTTGAAATGCCTGTAAGTAAAACGTCGTGTATGGGGGACGGATGAAGTTGGAAGGTTGGCAAGAATTGGAAAATTTAATTGGGGCCAGTGGCTTTGAGGTCCTCTTCTTCCTTTTGGAGCATCGATATCTCGTCCCGATTAATAAAGTAGTAACTCGGCTGTCGTCCTCTCTGCGACATTGATAAGCATTATCAGTAATTGCTAAAGGCTCTTGATGCATTATGAGTGGTTACTTAATGAGTCTATGTTTTTATTGCGACAGGTATAGGTGTACCACTTACCAAATCTTTTACAACCCTCTTGGCCCCGTTTCTCACCAAAATACGAGTCATTTTCTCAACTTTCTCAACTCCCATGGCATAATGTAGGGGAGTTCTTTCCAACTGGAGAAATTAATCAATCGATTCGATGCACAACAAGTTTACACATATGAATCAATATATTATACTTTCTCGATCTATACTGCTTACATTGTCTCCGCGCTTCAAGCTTTCTGGAAAATGTTGACATATGAATTTAACAATTTCGTATTCCTCCATAAGAACAGCGACATGAAGCGCAGTTCTTCCTTGGGGACTTAGTGCTATGGCCATTCTATGGTCTCTCATCATTAAATTCTTGACGCTGTCCAAGTCTCCATTTCTTACAGAACGATGTAGCTTGAGTAGCCTCTCGTTGAAGTCAGGAATTGACCTTAGGAAAATTCCGACCTCACGTTTGCCTGCTTTTTCAGCGAGTTCTATTACGTGAGTCCCGTTGGAGTCTTCAACATCAGTCAAGTGATCGTAACCGTCCAAAACAAGGCTTTCTAAACTTTCCTTATCTCCTACCCATTATAAATCATTGCAATGTTAGTTTCAGGTCACCCCAATGTTAGTTCTTTAGGGGAAAGCATTCATCTAACCTGCTACAGCTAAACTGACGATCCACGAATCAATGGTTTTGAGATTGTCTTTCCTCTCCATCCCTAAAGCAATGTCTCTAGCAGTTCTCAGTCGTTCATCTCGCCAAGCTAAATTCACAGAGGGATTCTGCAAGAAAGCTAGAATTGTGGATGAACCTCCGGGCCTTGCTGCAGCAAAGTGAAGGACAGATTGACCACGGTCGTCTCTCGTTCCACTCTGAGTATTGTCTACTCCTCCTCCATCCCCATCATCAGGGTCGTCCATCGTTTGAATCCCATTCTCGTCGTCATCTTCTTCGTCTAAAGCCTTTGCATCTGCTTCATCGTCAGCCGCATCTTCCAGACGCTGCATTAGCTCTTCTTCGTCCTGGTCTACCGCCGGTTGTTCTGTTTTCTCATTCTCTGGAGGTTTATCCCCGCTCGTGGCTTCCTGGCCACCAGTGTCACCCTCCTCCTTATTCTTCTCCTCCGAGGTTGACCGTCCATCCTTTCCTGAAGTATTTCTAGCATTTCTCTTATTGGTTTTACTTGCTGTCCGCGGAGCAGCTACTGGAATAACCATCGGTGCCACTGCAGGTGTATTGGGTCGAGGGGTTTTAAGACGTTCCATGGGCTCCATGTTTCCATTTTCTGCTGCAGCTGCAGCCACAGCTGCTTCCACTGCCAGTCCTTTTTCTCCCCCGTAGCGCTTCAGAAAGTTAGCCAAGTATTCCACAGGATCATCCGGTCGTTCCTGGGAAACTTGAGTTAAACCCTTCACTAAAGCATCTCCCAATACACTTGCGAGGTACTTTCCTTCTTCAGACCAAATAGCAGGGAACTGGCGCAGTTCTTTCGGAACTTCACTTTCATTCGGAAATTGCTCCACGTACTCCTCATCTCCCTGGATGTCTTCTTCCATTGCGAGGGACTCCTTAAAGTTCTGCTCCACTGTGACATCTGAAAGAACCAAACAGAAAGCTGAAGCATAAATCATCCGAGCGTATAGAAACACCAAAAGCGTTTTGAATCAAGAAACTTTAACGACCACAACACTCCAAGTCAAAAAAGGTCTGTATAGAATCAAAAAGTGCTTTACAGACTTAAACTGCGCGTAAGCGTGTGCTGCTGCTTGGAACACAAAACAACTAAACATGCAAAAAGGCAACATGCAACACACGCTTAACCTGCAGTAAAAAGTTCAAAAACATCGAATTACCTCTTGTGACATTTTACAAAAGTGTTCATTAATCAAACGGTCGTGAAAGCCTCTTAACTTTAAAATATTTTATAGATATCTCAGGCTTTTATTCAACACCCATATATTTTATGCATTTCCTCCACTCGTGTGCTTAAATCTCAGTTACATCTTAATTTCTACATTAATGTCCGTTTTATCAAATCATCGGTTATCTCTTAAGTGTATATATCTCTACGTTACGTAATCATTTATGTATCTGACTTGTGTGCGACCTACTAGTCCCATCTGCTAAATAAAACTTTCTCTGTGCTCTAATTGTAAGTGCCTGCCGTCGCAATTCGAATGTATATTAAATTAAGGCTTCTTTGGAGCAGTGGCAGCTAAGTCGACAGCTCGAGCTCGGGCTTCTTCAATTTTTATAAGCTCGTTCACAGCTTCAGCAGTTTGTTTAGCTAATTCATTTTCATTTGTTCCAAAAGTTCGAATGTTCTCTAGTTCAATCCAATCATCAGGAGCAATTTCATCCACAACTTCTCCTCCACGGTTGTTCCATTTAATAAAAAGATTGCGACTATCGCACTCTGAAGTCAATTCTGCTCTAGATTTCATTAAGTGAGGCAGACGAAGTCTGAAGGTAATCTATTTACAAAGCCAAATTACAAATCAATAATCTTTGATATGAAGTGGCTCTTTGTTGCGTAAACTGCTGCATTGTAGACACGCGAAACTTCATGACAAGAAATCGTAGGAAATACCTTTAGCCCAGTTCCACAAACAAAAGGGTTCACAGTAAGGAATCCAGTCTGAGAGTTGAAGTGAAACTCCAAGTCCTCTGTGATTTTCGTGTACAGATCATAAAGAGAACGCAGCATGGGACTTAAGCGGCCATATCTCGAGGTAACTATCATGTCCAAGTGGTCTTGTCCGTTTATCCAAAGAGCCAGTGTGTTCTCGTGGTTTATGTAGCATGAACGAGCTTTAGGCCAAAAGCGTGAGATCTTTGTAGCCTGGTCAGTGTAAGTATTTTAATACACATGCTTGATCATTAATCATGGTTCATAACATCGCAATCGCCGACTCTGTCTCAACTTACCTCGGGAATCCATACACCCCGAGTTTCAACCAGTTCATCTCGCTCTTCTTTCTCAAGTCCATCGAGGTTGATAAAATCCCAATTAGGAACTTTGGACTCGACGTGTTTAGCCAAGTAGCTTTGAATCTCTATGAGAGACTCTCTGCGCAGAATAGATACAAACGGGTAAGGTCGAATATTCCGTGACAGTCTCAGTCTCACTTGACGGACGAATTTACTAGGCAAGTCAACAACGGGAACAAAAGCATCTTCACACGGTGGAACTTGTCCTGAGAGCAAATTATAGAGATAGCATATAAGGCAATTAAGTCATCGCAACAACTCTTCTCGGGATGAATGCGTAATTGAAGGAAAGGCACCTTGAAACACCATGCCAGGATGGACAATACTCACTGGAATTCCCGTACTTGGCCCAAAACCATTATGGTCGGCGATGGCTGGGAGAAAAACTTCTCGAAAAGTCGTGTAAGCATGAGGATCGGGAGCAACGAGGAAGAATTGTGGATAAAATTTGATACAATCCAACAACGTAGCTCCATAACGAGGCGTGCTTCGGGTTTTAATTTGATTGAAAACCTCTGGCGTTAAGTATTTGCGAACATACGCTTTTGCAATGTCAGTTGTGCCTTTTTTACTGGTAAGTCGCTTCCATGTGCGTGACCAGATGGTATCCTCTTTGCTAATTTGCACGTAAAAATTGTTCAGCATCGCTAACTGTGTTTGCTCCAATTCCATCTCTTCATCGTAAATCAATAATGTCCCACGACGATTGAAAACTTTGAGGAAATCACTTTCATTTATCTTAACAATGATGATTAATGATTCTATGCACTCTCTTATGCTCATTAACTATAAACCCATTTGGATAGGGCCGTGTTCATGGATAACCTAATGACCTGGATGAATCGGAAATTTAAAAACGACACGGAGGACACCTTGGCCTAAATATTTTTTCATGTGTTTTGTGCGGCCTGAGCTTCATTAACTTATTATTGCATTGAGAGAACATAAGTAGGCCTAACGGCAATGTATATATGGGTGATATAGTGAACATTAATTAATCACTAGTTATGGATTTCTCATCCTGTGTCTCTCTCTCTCTAATAAATAGGCTTGAATAATTGCGAAAGTTTTTTCTACTTACCGTTATCATTAGTGTCCGAGGGAGTTCCAGTGGCTTCCATGCGTTCCAGAGAATCTCCTTCAGGGTCACCAGGAGGTGGGGATGGAGGACGTTCCCATGTGTCTACTGTGCTATCTTGTTGCTTCACTTTTCCCTTCGAGTTCGCTGCTGTCATTTGAAATAAATCCCCTTGTGTTAGCAAATCCTTACGCCTTAAGTAAATCCCTGGTGTATTTCCATCCACGTCTTTCATGTTCGGATCGGCTCCAGCTTGGATTAATACTTTGAATAAGGCTCCTTGGTCTGGAAGTACTGCTGCATAATGGAGAGGTGACCTTTTGTTGACGTCTACCATGCTTAATGACTGTTATCGCGTAAAGAGCAACAAAGATTAAAATCAGTATTAGAGAACTTTAAAGGCGGAACTCTGACTCGTTGGTTTCAAGTTAATACCTGCGGGTAGTTCGAAGCCAAATATCTGGTAACATTGGAATGCCCATTAAGCACTGCGTGATGCAAAGGGACTCTGCCCACTTCATCTTTCGCCTGAGCTAATCTTTTTCTATCCAAAAGACTCTGGAGATCCCGAAGGTTCCCTGTTCCTGCTGCCGAATGAATCGAAGCTATTTTAGCCATGTACGCTGGAACATTCACGAGAAACTCTTGAACTTCTTGTTGTGAGCTGTCCCTGCCAATGAGGTCTCCACCTTTGCCATCCAACACCATCTCGACCAATTTTTCCATGTCGCTATATTTCATATTTCACAGATTCAATCAAGAACCATGATGTAATGTCCAAACTAGACTCTGCTTTACAATGCAAGCTAATTGCTTACCCAGTTCGAAGATAAGCATCCACATCATGATGCACTTCATCCGGGGCACCACCCTGAGAAGTTTCCATTTGTTCATTGTTATCTTTCTGTTGATGATTACTTTCATCGTCTTGAATTAAGCTAGGATATTCTGTAGACCATCCTGGAGTCTTCACTCGTGACTTTGCACTGTGTCTTTCCAATTGGGCTCCAAGTCCTTCATCTCCAATTTCATCGTCAGGTACGGCGAGACCTATTCCTCCAGACTCTTCATCTGTTTGTTCAGGTACTTCGTCTTCCATTTTCGGCTCTTGGACATCCGAAATTCCTTCACCTCCTCCTTCGATTGCAATCGACTCTTCAGGTGTCAACCCACGAGCAACTTCCGCTGGGGTGAGCTTACCTCCAGCAGCAGATTTCAAAGCCGACAACCTACCATCATCATTGTTATTTCCAGCAGGACTGACTCCAGCTCGGAGGTTCATGTCGTTTGGAGTCTGATTAGAACTGCTCTCGTCATTTCCTATTGCTTGCAGTTCCTTATCCAACTCTTCATCTTCGTCTTCTTCCATCGGCTGCATTTCATACTCTGCGTTCATTTCATACTTCCCTTCATCGCTATCCGCCACGTAGCCATCATTCACATCTTCGATTTCATCTCCAGACTCGTCGGTTCTTCTGAACTTTGTCCCACTGTACTTGTTCTTCGTACTGAGACCACTACTCGCCGCTCCTTCTCTCGTCGTATCCTCGTGAATACTCAGACTACTCTTGCTCTTCACTGGACTCTGAGCAGGATGATTTATTGCTTCATCGTCCTCATCGGGTTCCACGGGCTCATCTTCAATATCACCTTGCCCATTTGAGGATCCTCCACTGAACTCTCCAGTGCTTATTTTTCTTTTATTGATTGCTGTTGCCGCAGCCACTCCTCCCACGAGGGGACTGATCCCTCTTTCCCATCCCATGATGTCCCCTGACACCCTCGGAGCATCGGGGATGTTCCTCAAGTGCTTTGTATCCAAGTCATTCGGATGTGTCTTATAATACCCTGGGGTTTTGCCCCGACTGTCTACCACGTTCTCATCAGCTCCAGCCCTCGCGAGAAAATTGTACATCGTAGGATCTCGTGAGGCATAATGGAGTGGACTTCGACCTTCGTTGTCTAATTCGTTCAGAACAGCTGGATTTTCGTACAAAAGGTACTCGACGGTAGCTCTGTTCCCAAGGCCAGCAGCTTTGTGAAACGGAGTGAGTCCGTGGGCATCTTTCGCAGTAAAAACCTCCTCAATATCAGACGTCTTCTCTTTGAGCACCTTCAGGGAATTAACATCGTTGTGAATCGCTGCTGTGTGGATACTTTTAATGCGAGAGAGTAGGTGTGGCACGTTGTCGAGAAATCTTCGAACTTTCGAATTGTTGGTAGTCTCTGTGAGCAGCTTATCGCCATTCCCAGACCACACAATGTTTTCTAGCTTGGAAATATCTCTCTCGTGTATCCAAATGCGAATTTGGGCTCGTGTTATATTACTAGCGGAAGAGGCAGACCCTTTAGAAGCGTATAATAATAAGTCATGCAATTACACGGGAGGGCTGAAAAAGGCTCATTATAGCATTATTGTTACGCAAAGGCTCATTATTATTATTATTACCCGTGGATTTAGGAGAAATTGGAGAGATTCTTCGACCCAATCGATTATTGGCACCACCACCTCCTCCTCCTCCTCCCCCTCTTGAGAAGGACCTGCCAGTGTTGCTATTGTTGTACGAAGTTCTGTTAGCATAGGGACCCTCAATGTCCAGTTCCTCTGGACGAGTGAGATAATACGCTGGCTTCCTTCCGTGAATATCAATCGATTCCGTGTTTGCTCCCACTTTCACCAGCAAGTCGTACATCTCCTCTGGGTCTTTGTTAGCTGCCGTGTAATGTAGACAGGTTCTCCCTTCCTGGTTTACACAATAAAAACACACGTTCTTGAAGCGATTCACGTTTAGAAACAATGCACCTCCTGTCATTAAGTAGGAGAGAAATGTGTCATCATCGTGTCATAACTCATCTACAGCGCAGCTTGATAAGGATCGCCGTCAAGTCGCCGAGGAATTCACGTGTTGTTAGTGTGTGTGTGTGAATGTCTTTCATTGCTAGCAATAATAGGTTAAGTAAAAGCAACGCAATTTCACTAAAAGCTTACAACAACGTGAGAAATCGAGAAATGAGATGGAATCTTTTTCTTTTGTTACGTGTATGGGTTTGATGGTCGAAGGACTTTCTTTATTTAACAAGGATGGGTAATCGATATCGACTTTTTTTCTCATTCCCCAATTGCCACATTACAAGTGTGACTGAACCCACCACCACCACCACCAGTATAATATAATATGTAGGTACGCACTACTGACACAAATGGACATTCTGAAACATCCATTTATTGACATTGCATTACATATTATTATTGTGAGAAGATGGCAGAGAAAAAAGTTGTCTCCTGTTTGTAATAATGCAATGTGTCATTGTGTATGGAATTATCGAAAGACTTTCTCCGTGGGGACGACTTGTCCGAGGAAGACTAACACCACCTGCCTTTTCGTACAACAATAGTTTGACGACAAATTACAACATGCTGTCACATATATCTGTCTTGGTCACACAACTGCGATGACAAGAAACGACGAGAAAATAGGAGATATCGAGGTTATCGGCTCTCCGGGAAGTCACATTTCATCTCACATTAAATTATATATATACTTAAATTGTACAACATGACTTGTATCATTAAACTGCATGTGTAGTAGTTCCCCATTGTTCCAGTACATAAATACGGAGTTTATTGTACTGCTGCTGGATTGACTCATCCTCATGTCGCGGAAGTGTTGTTTGCTCTCATTCACTTTCGATTATTTTACAATTTAATAGCGTTGAGCACGGAATTACTACCAACTACTAGCACTAGCCTGAAAAATGTTCTATGTTTTCTAAATGTAACATTGCCTCCTGAATCATCAAAGAATAATGCCCAAAACGTAGATAGATTGTCCATTCAATTTCGTAGAACTCCGCTTCATTTTGAGACAATTACATTAGTTCATTGGTAATTTAAAGCCAGGTATGGTTTTTTATTTCAAAATAAAACTTCATAAAGGGCATCCGGAGCTTTTTCAGGAAATTGTTGCCCAGATTGAATGTATCTGCATAAAATAATCTTTTGCACACTAAATAGTCACACCGATGTTATCTACAGTGTGAACTGTACGAACAATCGCCCAAACTGGCCAAATAAGCTATGTTTGTCTTTAAGTAATAATAAATTAGAAGTGATTTCCAGGTTTAGATGAATTAGTAATGAATGGTGTGCGAGTTATTAAGAAGCAACCACACATTATGGAGTCCTGCTGAAACCTTCGAGTTAAAAATGAATGAGGAGAAGCTTTCACTTGGGAAGGAGGAGAAAGCAAATCTCATTGTACCGTATGAAAATTTTAGGAAGTGGAATTATCCCAGACGGGACTCATTTCCTCTACTCTTAATTCTAATAATGGCTAAGGAGGAGGTGGAGGCAAGTTTTATGTATGACAGTCATCGTGTGCAGTCAGCCTTCTCTCTTTTAGTGTTCGAGAAATTCAGGTCGAATTGTCACTTTGTTATTGGTCAAAGACGAATAAATCGATAACTCCTTCAGTAAACTAACATAATTTTATGCAAAGTGCCGTAACTCTAGTACAGAAACATTTGCGGCTAAATGAAAATGAACATTGGGTTTTAATGAAACTCAAGTTTTCCTTTGTGTGTCGTCTGTGTGGTAATGTCTTCTATACCGACCTCATTTCTCAAAGCTTTCACCTTGAACACCTTTGCTTTCCTATATATACGTTCGTTTGACATCTCGGCTGACTCCGAAATGACTTGCACACATACGTCCCCTGGCCCATGAAAAATTGCTTTGTAAAGCATTTATGTTTCCATTTCATTGGATATGTCCGACATCAATCTTTACATTAGCTAGAGTTAGCAGGATTGTCTTGAAACGTTAAATTGAACTGTGTTTTCCATTAAGTTCTCCCGTTGAAATTGTTCTGCCCTAAATGTACTAAAGTAATACTATACTGTAGTATTAGAATTGAGTTCAATAAATCTAATTCGAAAAATTCTTTGACGTAAAAAGGATTCGATTGCTTACATACCATCTACATACACATACATGTATGTCTGCACTGGAATATTACACACAAGTTGATTCATTCTTTCTTTTGTGGCCATCAAATAAAAGCATGAAACTAGGTTTGATCTCTTGAATTGTATTTTATCATCCCCATTTGTTCACACGATGATGATGTTGAGTAAGGGAAGGAATTTAGGCACGTGTTACTTTTAGGGTAGCCTCATTGTCAAGAAACTACAGACCACGAGGGGATGATGCATGTACAACCCCGATGCCTTAAGTGCCTTGTTCATCTTTTTTCCAGTGACTCAGCGGCAACGCGCTTGGGGATACCTACCCTAACTTCACCCTAAAAACAAGGAGACTGTGGGACTTCTGTACTCTCTAGCATTTGACCTTACGCTTCTACAACAATGTGGGCCTCTGCTTAGGCCATAAAACCGTATTTTCTGTCTTACCATTTTGTCAAAATTGGGAAAGTGTTTCTTTCTCGGCCTAGGGTCCGACATGGCTGGATGGACAGAATACCTTTTGCCAGACTAGCTCTAGGTTCGTTCTTCTAATACATGCAACAATTCCTAGCCTGGTGTCATATAAGGGGTTACACCAATGAGCCTTAATTGTATGCCTCCCACCGCCATACTTGCTTTCACGTATTAATTGGCCGTGGGTTCACCACATAGTACACATACTCGAACCTACAAGGACAAGAGGAATAGATGAAGATAGACCCTCGTTATTGAATCGATTGTCAATTAGTTATTAAAGGCTTTACTACAAACATTATCATTAAATTCCACATTAATGCGAGATATTACACTTTGGATAAGAGAAGTTTATGCTTCTTTGGACTATCAATCTTTCATGGTGCGATATAAAGAGTATGTGCCTGTTGATATCGTATTAAATGAACTATTCATTTTAAATGACCAGAGAACAACGTTTGCGAGCATATTTTAAGTATTCATAATGCAGAAAGGGATTTGCATGCTCTGCTTATACTTTTCTTAAATGTACAATCTGCATTTTACTTCACATTTCTCTATTTTGCAGCTTTACAGTGTTTTCTACAAAAGCAAAGACACAAAAACTTCGCTTACATTGTCTTTAAGTTGAATGGTCTCTGGGTATTTCTTGGCCATCCATTCCAAAAGTGGCTTGTGATTATACAGAACAGCTTTATGAGCGATTCCACGACCTACAGCATCCCGCGCTGTAGCCATTTTTCTTTTGTCGATAAGCGTCTGTGTCTCTTTCAAACTGCCACGTATTACAGCATCGTGAATCAAGTCTACTTTAGACATTAGACCAGGAATAGATTTGAGAAATGCTTTCACTTTGGCGTCCCCTGTGGATTCCATGAGGCCAAGGAGTCTGGCTCCTTGTCCATCCAGGACCACACTCTCCAGTTTCTCCAGATCCCCATTCTTTACCCAATTTCTGATCGCGGCTCCTTGGCCTGAGATAGCTGACGGGAATCAAAAGTTGGATTAACTCAAAAATTTCTGTATGACCATTGTTTGAAAGGTATCAAGACTTTTAATGGGTTATGCATATTTCATACACACACTCTTCTCACCTTTAGTCGGACTTGTAGGAATGAAAATATTATTCTGCGACACTGCCATCATTTTGAATCACAGAAATTGTTCGGTATTTCAATTTTTCCAGGTACAAAATGTAATATTACGAGTCAATTAATGGAAGCGTTTATTTTCCCAACTCTCCCTATGTAGATTTCTCAGCCGCCGACTATATAAGGAAGTTAACAATTTCGTGACAACAGTATCAGCACCAAGTTCGACGATGAATGATGAAGGCTTCCTGGAAAAGAGTGCATTATTGTAAGTAACTTTAAAGTCGACTTGTAGGAATCAGAACCAGTGTATTATGTCGTAAGAGTGAAAGTGTGCAGAGAAATGTGTGTATGTCTGGCTAGGTCAATAGTGGAAAGCCAACTGAACTGCCCGTCGTTAGAATCATCGAACAAATAAAGATACGCGAGTAGTGTCGTAAAGTGTCCAGCGAGACTATACACAGTATGAGACAAGAGAAAATGTTTTGAACAATTTTCTTCTTCTTTAACTGTCCTGTCCACATTATTGGAAAGCCATCACCTGCATATATGAAATAGACAAGTGTACTATAACTGAGCACGATATGTGTTTGATGGAATAAATCGATAGAAGTAGTCGCAATCGCAAGTCTGTGGAAGGTTGGAGTGAGCCATAGGATATGTATATACAAGTACTCATGTTAGTTTACAGTCAATAAGTATCCCTGTTAGAATCTACAAAACAGAGACTTTCTCTTCTTCAAAAACCTTTGCTTTGCAGGGAGGAATTGCAATATAAGTTACCTAAAGCGTTCTGGTAATATTTCTAATTATTGATCAACATGGAACATCATCATCACTGCACCCTCATTCGTTTCCAACCATCATCAATGGCTTATTACATCTCGATTTGAATTGTTAGGGAAGCATGCATGTACAGAATAATGCACAACTTGGAATACATTATGAACTGTAAATTCTTGAGAATCGCACGCAGTCTACTTTGAAGGCCTAGAACAACGTAACGACTGGTAGATTAAAACATACATTTCCTTTTGAGGTTAAGAAGTTATGAATAATGTTCACTACTCTTCGTTTCGTCTGAGGAAAATTAAACCACGTAGGTTTATTTAATCAACCTTCAACATTTCAATCAAAAAGTAGTTCTCTAATAATAAGTCCTTGTGGTATAATAATGCTTTTGTTTATCTTCAGTTTATCGAATTAGAAAGATAAGCAAAATGTAAAAAGAATTCGTACAGAGTATGAAACTACTCTGTAATAATATTGTCTGTCGTCAGTGCATTCTATATAAACAGGAATACATATTTCCTCATGGGACACTAAATATTTACCGAGAAAGTTGGGACAACCCGTCTCTGTCCGAACATGTCAAACCACCCACGAATATTATTAGCTAACGTCATCATAATAATATCTGCAAGGTCGCATGTTCCTTATTAACTCGTCATGCATTCATTTCATATAGTTGTAATATTTTCTCATTCACTCGAGCCTTTGTTCAGATTTTAAATCTAGTTTATAACATTATTATTATTGATACTTTTGCCTGTTTTGCTAACAGAAGATAAATTAGCCTGGCAGCTGTACTAAAAAAGTATATACGAAGTGTAAACTAGAGACTTGAATTAAACTTGAAAGATAAACGTCAGTTATCATACAGAAGCTTTGTTTTGTATTTTATATTCTGTCCTTTACGAGTAGATGATAACAAAAATGATAATTCTCGTCATTTATAATCGCGATTGATTATTGAACATGTTCGATTCAATTGACAGCACAATTGCTCAAGTGCTATTAAGTGTAATTGCTTGTTGCTTTCTGTATTCTGCTCTTTGGTAAGGTCGAACAAAGACCTGGGGTATTTTGGTCCTTAGTTAGATTTTTCTGAGTGTGAAATGTCGCTTCTTAAGATTGCACTTATCCCTATTCTTCTGCTGGGGATATCAGCCTTAGCTCAGGATCAATCATCCACCTTCCCCCCAATTTTAGCCCCAGACGCTGAGGTCAATATTCCAGAGTTGGGCAAAATTAAGGGACTGAAATGGTTAACTTACTCTTTGAGTCCAAAGCCGTTTTATGTCTTCCATAGTATCCCATACGCTCAGTCTGTGAAAAATGAGGCTCGATTTAAAGTAATAGAGATTTTTTTACATTCTAAACTTATACATGCAAAAGTACCATCTAACTTGATGTATATATAATTGTCATTTCGAAAGCCATCAAAGCTTAGGACTGAACCTTTAACGTCTTCGCCTGACGACCCGTTTTTAGCCATTGATCCTTTTGTTGTGTGTCCTCAAGGCATGTTTACCAGAAGGAAAGCAAGCAAACTTAATGGAACTACTAACTTACTACTTGACGTTATACAAAACGGCCTTTGGAAATGGTCAGACAAAAGTCACATGGAAGTAGAAGACGAAGTAATGAATACGTTTATCAGTGAGGACGAGGACTGTTTGGTAAGGAATTTAACGGGGCTTAAGATACTGCTGGTGATGAGTTGCTGCAATCTTAAATTAATTTAATTGGTGTTGAATTAATTATAGGTATTGAATGTAAACACTCCAAAAATCCCCAAAGACGGCGAAGCAAATCCCAAATATCCCGTTATATTTTTCATTCACGGGTTTGTCTTTATATTTACTCTTGGAGGCTTAACAGGAATTTCACCTATTGATATTGTATTACTCGACACTTAGGGGAAGTTCCACGCAAGTTTGGGGAGCTCCGTTTATGGGTCACAAGTTCATGGAGCACGAAGTCATCCTTGTTACAATCAACTACCGGTATATAAATCAATTTCAAATTTCAATCACCAGAAGACTGTTACCTGAATAACAAAGTCTCCCTTCCATACAGTTTGGGTGTTTTGGGTGCTCTTAATCTGGGAATTGATGATGCTCCTGGTAATGCAGCTATGTACGACTGTATCACAGCCTTGGATTGGGTTCACAAATATATTCATCACTTCGGAGGTCCGTAAGACATTTGTAGTAGTAGTCTTATCATAGAATCACCGCAATTATAACACATCCTTGACTAATTCTTTAGGGGACAAGGACAGGATTGTCTTGTATGGTCACTCCGCCGGCTCAATGATGGTGTCACATCTTTTGCTTAGTCCTTTAGCTGCTGGAAAGTTCACTGGGGTAATTGGATCAAGTGGTTCTGCGTTAGCTCCTTGGGCAACTGCAGAAGAAAATTCGCTGCCTCATCACTTGAAAGTTGCGTTTCACGCTGGATGCTGCGAAAATGACGTCTGCGACGTAGATGGAAACACCAAGCCTGAAATAGACTACCAGAAAATTTATCAATGCATGAGAGACAAACCCGAAAAAATTTTAAGAGATGCTTTGGGCGAGTACTCGGTTAGTCGTCTTTTATCTCAACTGTTACGAGGAGTAAAAACTTTACAAAAAATTGCAGAATCTTGAGGAGGAGAAAGGACTTTTAGGGTTTGATGCTAAAGTTCCATCCGTTCAAAACAGCGATAAAATTACTATACCAAAATTTCTGGAAGAGATGCCAGCTGAAATTCTTAAGAAAGGCAAACAGAACCCAGCAAATCTTATAATGGGAGCAAATAGACATGATGGTAAATATAGCATCACCGTGCGATATTAACTCTCGATAGCCGCGATGTCATGTATTCATTTGTTTTAGGCTCATTTGCTTTTGAAACAATTTATGATGACTTCCTTATTAAGAATAACTTGATTGATGACCCAGTTTACATGAGGAACGACTTGATTCCACAACTCATCAAGACATTAAGTAAATTGAACATTTCTGTGTGTGTGAATCTGTGATTAATCTGTAATCTGACCTAATAATACATTCTGAATATCTCAGAGGCTACGGACAAATCTGGGGCATTTCCAAACATTATCGCTCAAACTTATTTCGGAGAAAGGATTCGGGATGGGAAATTTAGTGAAATGCTTCCTGGACTAATTGATGTGCGTTCTGAGTCTGAGTTGTTGAAATGTATAATAATGAAGCCGGCCTTCGTGAATGCCGAAAATTGATTTCTCATTTTATCAATACAGTTGACGACAATTTGGGGATTCAAAGCGCCTGCATACGAGTTAGTGTCAAAGCATGCTAGTAAGCAGCCTAACTCGTGGTACTACGCTTTTGATTTCATGGGATTTTGGTCAACTTGTGACTTAAGTGGCTCCAGCGACATTCCATGTGGTGTTCCTCACATTGACGACATGTCCTTTACTTTCCAAATATGTATGTCATTTTATTTATTACTGACAGTATTCGAATTCTCTATTATTGGCATCTCTAATTGTCTACAGTTCCACTTCTTGGGGAAGATTATCGAGTAAGCCAGAGGATGGTCAAGTACTTTGTAAATTTTGCCACTTACGGGTATAAATCATAAATCAATTAAATTACACACTAACAATATGGAGCTCATGTTGCAATTAATTGATTTTGCTTATCAGAACTCCAAACTCGCCCAATGGAGATGATGATCTTTTGTTCTGGCCACCATACGAGCCCTTGACACACCCATTTCTAAAAATAGACGCAGAGGACAAAATCGAGTTCGATTGTAGAGAAAAGTGGATTGACAATGGATTGGAAACTGTTGACTTTGATGACAATGGGAAAGTCATGTTTACTCCTGTTAAATCTGTTTGAAGCGTTCAATTGTGAAGATAATAAAAAGTTGAATTACTGATCGTGTTAATTGATAAAGTAGTGAAGCATCGCATATTTTGTAAAACCATGTTCCAATTTGCCATTAACACATCTACCGATTGTTCTTGTCAATATTATCAAGAATCGTTTGATCAAGGAGATGACTTTTTACCAATAATTTAATCAATTAACTCGAATTCAATAAACAAGATTGATTGTGAATCAACTAAACACGTCAATGAAAAAGCACTTGACTTATAATTGAACATATCTCGTGAGTCGTGAGGTACAAATAATGCTACTGATGATTACTTCGGGGTGGTACTTGTCAATCATTGCACGATAACTCGCAGACTTGCAATCTTCGGCTGAATTCATTCTCAGCCATTCTCAGGCAAATTGTCCCGAGTGATCTGTAACTGAGACATCACTGAATCATGGGAACTTTAAACCAGGTAAAAATGATAGGCGCGTTGACTGTAGTGATTCTATGTTCCGTGGTTTCGACCAATGGCCAAGAAACACTTTTTAAAGTTGTCGACTTGCCGGGATTGGGAAGGGTTCGAGGAATGCATGCTTCGACATCTCAAGAACAAGAGCCTTATTACACTTTTCATGGGATCCGTAAGTTCCTGTATTTTAGTAGTGAACAAATAAATGATCCGTGAATGTTAAGAGAATCAATTTCCACACTGCCTCTATTGTCAATTCTAGCATTTGCTGAGACATCGTCGTACATAGGAGAGAACAGATTTAAAGTAATTTAAATAAAAAGCCATTTAAGATAATCTTACTACTGTAAAAAAAATTACACATTTTGACTTGTTTTACTCAGCCGTCGAAAATTCGTACCACACCTTACAACGCTCCTGGTGAAGACCCCTTAGGAGCAGACTTATTCGTTTACTGTCCTCAAGAAGCGATATTGGATTTATCGAACCCTGAATTGGGAGTAGAGGAGAGAACCTCAAAGTCTCAGGATGTGATGCAGATATTTGCAGCAATCCATGAAAAGAAGCGACAAAACTCGCGAGATTTCAGGCAATATTCCAGTCGCGAAGAACTTAAGAAGGCTTACGCAGATGGACCAATTGCTGCAATGGGTCGAGAAGACTGGTAATGAAATTCGAAATGCAGAAATGCTACATGTGTTGGAGTCCTCTTAAAATATGTACATGCTTTAACTTTTAGCTTAACAATAAACATCAACACTCCCGACATTCCTGCGAATGATTCTGTTGAGTTGCTTCCCGTTGTAGTATTTTTTCATGGAGGTGAGTGTTGAACATGATTCAACTTATTATAATTATACATTTAAATAGCTTTCTGTGTGGGGATTTCAAGTTTTCAAAAGTCGCATTTTACCAACTGATAATTGGCAGTGCAGTAATTATGAGAATATATATGTACCTACTGATTTGTGAAGGTGGGTCTGATTCTGTTTGGGGTTCGGCCTTTACGGCCCTTCGAATGCTGGAACACAAAGTTGTTCTCGTAACATTCAATTACAGGTACATATCATGCAGTTTGCTTTAATCTTTATCATGTTCAACAAAAATAATATTTGTCATTTAAAACTAGATTGGGAGTTTTGGGAGCCTTGAACTTGGGCATATCCGAGGTTGATAGATTCATTTCATTTGTCTAATTAATCAGTGTCTATTCAATTATACATAATAATTGTTTTCAAAAGGCCCCTGGAAATGCTGGCCAGTACGATGGAATCGTCTGTTTGGAATGGATCAACAAATATATCAAGTTTGTTTTTTGTGTTAATAAACAAAAAATATGTCAATTAATTAAAAACTTTTATCATTGCCAGGTATTTCGGAGGAAATCCAGACAGAGTAATAATTTCCGGTCAATCTGCTGGATCCATGATGGTTTCTAATTTAATCCTAACTCCAATGATTGCCAAAGACCCTGTCCGCAGTAAATATATTCACGGTGTGTGGGGGTTCTCGGGTGCAGCTATCAGTGTGTGGGCTACAGCGGAGAATCCTTCATTGAGACATCACTTGGATGTTGCTGAATTTGCTGGATGCTACAATGAAGGCGACAATATGCAAACAGTTGTAAGCTGCCTACAAAAGGCAGACCTAAACACTCTTGTTACTGCACTAGCGCTTTACAAACACCAAGAAGAATCTGTAGGAAGACTTGGATTCGACGCCAAAATGCCGTCTATTCAAAATCCCGAACTTGCAGTCGAAATGGAGCTATTCATGCCCAAACATCCATTTGAAGTTTTGGAAAACGGCGAAGGTCTCAATGTACCTTTAGTCCTTGGAGCAACCAGACACGACGGATCCTTTCCTTTAGACGACATTTATAACAACTTCATTGTTCCAAACGAGCTGGATAAGAATGAGACATTTATTCGAAATGACCTCCTCCCACATTTAATCGAAGCACTTGGTAGGTTGCGTAATATTTGACGCTTACATTTACATATAGGTTTGTTTCACTGATCACTCACTTGTATTTTCAGGTGTAAAGGATAGTACAGGAGAATTGTATCATTCCATGGCTAGAACTTATTTGGGAGAGTCGTCAATGACAGGAACTCTACATGATAAGCTTCCTGGTATGATGGATGTAAGTTGATCTATTAGCTATCCATATAGCTGTGTTCAATTGATTGATTAATTGTACTGATTACTTTCAAGATGGTTACAATCATGGCATTTAAAGCTGCAGAGTACGACACGCTGAGACTTCAAGCCAAGTATCACACTCCAAACGTCTACTTCTACAGTTTAGACTACTACGGTCGATGGAGTCTGTATAATTTCTTATGGGGTCAGATGGACATGCCTGGTGGTATTTGCCACACGGTAACTTTGGTTGATTAAAAAATAAACTTATAAGAAAAGAAAAAATGTCATGTATCATCTTATGTCATTATAGGATGACCTTATATACTTCTTTTGGCTTGGACCTTTGTTGAATGAAGACATGAAAGTCAGTAGAAGATGGATGGGCTATTTCATAAATTTCGTCAAATACGGGTAAGCTTAAAAAAGTAACTTTACGGTAATATTGTGTAAGTATATTATGCTCTGTTTTCATCAGAAATCCCAATGGAGAAAATGTGGGTGAAGCTGATGAAATCTGGCCAAGATACAACCCACTTACTCATGCATCTATAAGTCTCAATCGAACTGATAAGATAGTTTATAACACTCCAGATAGTTGGATTGGCCCTGCACACGAATTAGCCTGGAATAAAACTGACCCTGGAGAAAACACGACACGTCCTCCGCCCACAATTGCTCCACCACCACCAGATAAGGATAACACAGGGAGCACTTCGATGTTATCGTTGACTGCTTTGCTCCTTTTGACATTAACATCCGTCTTTAGTTTTGTTTCTTGAGAATTTCAACTGAACTCTCAGGACAACATAATAATATGCCTAAGCACGTTTCATTCACATCAGATTGACCGTTTAATAATTGACCGATTGAGAGCTTGTCATTCAAACTAGTTGAAGCAATAAAATAAAATTAGTACTTCTTTCTGACACACACATACACTTACTTGGAGGTTCAAAGTTCCATTGCAGCTAACTCGAGAGGCACTAAAGCATATCAAACATAACCTGGGCTAACTTTCCGCAAAATAGACCTCCTTAGAAGTGTGAATCCCACAGAGTCTTTTCCTCATAAACATGTTACGTTACAAAATCTTCTTTTTGCCAATTATTAACTCCCGTCTGGGTCTTCTCTCATTCTCATTATTATCAAATCTATCAGTCTATGACTATCACATAACAATTAAACACGAAAAACTCCCCTTTAATTAGTCTCAGAGAGTATTAATAACAGGGTAATTGGTTCGTCAAATAATAGTCTCATTTAATCCTAAATATCCCATAAAACGAATTACGGCAGTTTTTTCACTTATCGTTAGTTGGATATCTTTCCAGAATGTGTAGCTAGTTTTATCATGCCTGGTAAATGTCACAGGTAAATGTAAGTACATGTTTGCATCGTGTTTCGATCATCTGCATTCTCCCCAGCCAAACGAGTCTCACCACCAGATTTGCACTCAACTCGCCACCACTGCCACTGCCTTTCTTGGTCTCATTGACTCACTGGCAGACAAAGCCTCCATAGACATGCCTGTATGCTGCAATTGCTGCATATTAATTCATGACTTTTGCAACTTCAAAAGTTAAAGATGCTTTGTTGCTGACGGACAGAAACCTTAAGAATACAACTTACTTTTTTCTAATCCAAAAACTTATCGAAATAATTAACGAATTAACTTGAGTTTCGAAGTTCACAGTGACTCTCCCCAAATGGATTGTCATGATTGCTATCATTTCGAACTAACAGTTGAAAGCTGAAGTAAAAGACTTCAAAGCACTTTTTCACAGCCCAGAGGTGCTTAGTGTCCTTGCTTTTGACTTGCACTAGTTGCACTTCGCAGCTTGTGGGATTGCATGTCTATCACGAAATGAAGTCTCATCCATATGGAAATGAAGGGCCACTTTTTTTTGGAGAAATCTCCAGCGACAGTCTCCTTGTCAGACGAGCTCCTCCAAGCTAAGGGGATTGAGTGACACATCTCCCGACCTATCGACACACTCTAACACACCCCCGCCCCGACACACACTCTAATCTCCCGACTCTGTCTGTAGTACCACTAGTACCAGTGGCAAGGTGAGGTCTGTAGTCTAGTAATGAACTAAATGTCAGGGAAAAATTCAGTAGCCCTAAAAATTAACGTGTCCATGAAATCAATGAAAAGTTTCCTCTGCAAATTCGCAATCGGCCAATTATGACTCAATATTACAAGAATAACGACATGGACAAATATGCAAATATGCATTTAGATTCGTAACGCATAAGGCGTGTTCATTTTTATTGCGTAAGCGGCTCAACTAATTCTTACAATTGGAATTGCAACTGCCCCCATTGCATGCTCATCATAAATTCAATCAATTTACATTATTTTTTAGTATTTAATTTCGTTGAGCTGGGTGGACTTACTTCCTGTGACTCTTACACGGTCTGGCTCGCTTCTGGCACGAAGGACAGCTGGAACATCTGGCGCAGTACTGACGGTACCAGGACTGCTTCTCTTCCTTGCTCATCTTCGCCCAACATTCAGACGCTTTGACCATTATCTCCTTCGCTGAGTAACCTTTGCCCTTATTTTTCTGGGGAAAATAGAAAGAAAAACCTGTTAAACCTTCCCTGCTAAACTTCAAGTCAAGAGGGTTAAAAAACTCACTTTGTAAACATATGCGAAGTAGAGAGCCCATGCATTTGCTTGTCGCTTCTTTCGTCCGACCTTCTTCCGCTTCTTTGTGCCACAACGATCCT
>Ga0194135_10000408_pt1 | contig 25269 bp, 20 predicted proteins | sample LitLau_LLRF_2013_FD_134024 | JGI IMG/M metagenome (GOLD analysis project Ga0194135, IMG submission 134024) | Freshwater sediment microbial communities in response to fracking from North America - Little Laurel Run_MetaG_LLRF_2013 (version 2) | ecosystem: Environmental > Aquatic > Freshwater >... | reverse complement strand
ATTATGGACAGATCATGGACAGATTATGGACAGATCATGGACAGATTATGGACAGATCATGGACAGATTATGGACAGATCATGGACAGATTATGGACAGATTATGGACAGATCATGGACAGATCGGAAGCAGATTAGAGAAATCTAGTTGGGTAGAACAGCAATATGGTCGGGTGAAAATTGCCACTGGTTGACCACAGTCATCATTAACATTCTTGTAAATTTAGTTGGGTAGTGTGAGAATTTGGTGTGTTCGAGTAATAATTATTCACGTAATAAGATTCGGATTTAAAATAAATATGGATGATGGATAAGCTGATGAGCTACCCTTTTCAAGCAAGCAAGTCTATCTATAGTTCAATAAGGGCTGTAAGAATCAAAAATATTGCTTTCAGTTTTTCGCAGCCATTCAGTATCTCATTAATGTTTGCTGCCCGAATAAATAAGTTACAAATACAGATGTGACTCTCCAATGGTCTTTAAAGTTCTAATAAGAACAAGCAAACTTAAGAACTAAATAGACAGCATTGCTAAATCCCACCCAGGCAGGCATCAATTAAAATTTGGGTGCATAGAAGCTTATTTAATCAGATTACTGCTAGTCATGAAAAGATTGGTGATTTTCTGAACTCCCCCTTGAACTTATGAAGCCTTGATTCATGTAGTAAATCAGTTTCAAGTGAAGGGAAAGTAAGTAAAGCTAGCCAAACTACCCAAAGCAAAAGAGCATGCAGAAGACAACACTAGAGAAAAGAGTTACATAATTTACCATCCTCATTTTTTGGTAAAATGTCGAAAATAGGCATACTTGGAGTACTTGGCCGACTATTTTTTTCCGGTTCTTGAGCATCATCTCCTTGACTCTCTTCAGCATTACCCACTTCACCCTCAATTTCTTTCGAATCACTTCCCGTAGCTTCTACCTCCATTCTAACGTTGCCCCAGCAAACTTCCCAGAACAGTTACACGCTGACCACTCACAGATTTTCTAACTCTGGAGTTCTTCTGGAGGACCACAAAGCACCACTTATCGCCCTCAATGATTCCCAACACAAATAATTCCTCCACTTGTGAGCCTTTTTACCGGGTTAGCATGTAGAAAGAAAGTCACCACTGTAGAGATTCTTTCTCTGAATTCTTTACACCCGGATCTCAAAGAACTACGAAGACCGCACACTGATTGATGAGTTATGAGAGTTATGTGAAGTTATGTATGAATGAACGCTCTAATGAGATGTGAGGATGATGTGTATGTGTTACCTAAAAGTTTTTTCGAAAATTCAACGCTTGGATTTCCACCGAGAGGAAAGATATTGAAGGTGAGAGAGTCAGGGGTGGATAGTGTCTGTGCTGTGTGAGACACTTTAAGAGCTCACCACAAGAGCTATTCTATAAGTGGACGGATAGTGTTAAACCTACAACTGAACAAGATGTATTTCTCTTGGTGCCAAAATATTCCTAGCCTACCAGCTCCGTTTTTTCCTTAGTGAATCTGGTGTCATTTAATGATCCCGTTCCTCGGGTGTTTCAGATGTACAAATAGCAGCAGATGCCAAATGGATCAGCATTTCACTTGAGCTCATCACTTTTAATCTCGTCTAAACCTTTACTCGAAGTTTCGGTGATACTAAGAAAGAGAGTGTACAACGAGTAAATCAGTCAAGTCGAAGTCGGTAACACCAGTCTTAGTTTCAAATCAAGAAGAAAATATAGAAAAGAAGTAGAAGAAACCCTGTGTGTGAAGAGAGAGAATAATGTACACATGTACTGATATAATAGGCTTTGTTTAAATTTTAAGTAACACAGACACACGCACACGAAATCACAGGATGCTAAATAAACGTGGGTAAGAAATGCAGCTAATGATGCTAAAAAGACGGACATTCCAAGTAGAGAACCTAAAGTTAAACTTTGAAGTTTGAACTGTGTTGCTTAAAACTATATATAACTGTAAATACTATGAATGAACCGACAACAACCTTCCATTTCTGTGTTGTTCAATGCTCAGTATGGTACAGGTAATTTTGAGTTCGTATTATTCTTCTAATTAAGCTTGAACGACTGGGGAACTTCAAATAAAACCAAGACTTACCAAACAAAAGACATATTGCAGTATTGCAAATAATCTGGCAATGAGCTACGGAAAGATGCTCTTCTCTTGATGCCTGTCACAAGTCACAACTTCATTGTCAGTAGAGAATCATCCATGTATCCACTTGTAAAAAGCTATTTCATCCCAATTTATGTAATCGCTTGCATTTTACAGCTCCGATATAAAATTTTTACTTCGACTAGGCTCTTTCCATATTAGGTATTGGGGTGGAAGTAACTTCAAGAATTCACGATCAATTTAAGCTGTACACAAATCCAAATTGGGGAATAGGCGAGTGGGTCTTCTACAAGTACAAGAGTAGTTTGTCGTACGCATTTATTGCCATTTTACCAACGAAAATCTCGCTGTTCATTATGTTCATCTTGAGAAATCGTGGCACTTCAACTTAAAAGATGAGGAGACAATTTGAGACAGATCATGAATGTGGAATCTCCGGTTGCCCCAAGACTTCCTAGAGAAGTGTCAAACGAACAAAACCGCCAAACACTTGATCCCTCTTTGTCTCTAATTGTTTAGTCTTCTATTCCGACAAGTTCAATCCCGTTTTCAGATTTTCTTACACTCTCAGGTATCAGACTGAATTTTCAAGGAGCCGGTGAAATTTTTGGTCCTGATTTTTCTTCAGGAATCTTTTTTAAATTTGAAATATTCGTTTGAGTTATGTACTAATCTTACCCCAACAGCCTCAACTGTACAATAAAGCGGAAATCAAAGGCGAAAGGTAAATACAATTTGAATGTGCATTTAATAAAGACTACACGGAAGTTAGACGACAGAATAAAATATTCACAAGTTGCTTGCTGTCCAGGGTTTGACGGAGTCGAAGATTAACATGGAGGGGGCGGCGAGTAGCAGTCATGGACGGCAAGGAGGTCCACGGAAGCTATTGCGCGAGATTTTGGAGAAGAACAGACAAGCTATGAAGGATGAATTGGTAGAAAAAAATGTTCGAACGGCGATGCTGAACAGAAACAATAGAAAGAGGAAGCGATCTCTTGAAGATGAGGAAGAAGAGGTGCTTATGGAGTTGGACTTTGTTGATTCTGAAGCGAGTGGTGTTGGCGATGAATTTTCCCAGAGGTCAAATATAATTGCAGAAACTATAAGTGAAGGAGATAAGAAACTCAAGAAGTTCATGAGTATGGATTTCGATGCTTTCAAGGCTCAGCTAATTTCTGATTGCGTTCAACGGGACAAAGTTAGGTCGTACTTGAAATTGGTCATTAAAGCTTCGACGAAATTGGAGAAGAAAAATCAACAGAGATGTATTGAACGAGGAAAATTAGTAAGAACCATTAGATTTCTGTGCAAATTGAAGTATCTAAATTTTTATTTGCAAAAATATTACTAACAACAAACACTTATGGGAATAGATTATGCGGGTATTGCTGGATTTGGCATCGTATAAAAGCAAAATGCCAGATGATGTCATGAAAGATTTAACCAAGATTGGAGGAGACTGCATTAAGTACTTTCCGACGGCCGTGGCTTACGACATCGTCATGAAAGTTGGATATGATTTCATTGCGAGCAACTTGAAGATAGCAAAGTTTTCGGGAAGGTGAGGCTGTAACTTAAAGCATGAAATATAATCTAACGAGTTATTTTTTATGTACGTTGTTTGAAATTCATAGTTGGTTCAACTTTTACCGGAAGTGCATGATTAAACTGTTCCAAGGAGGAAATATTGAACACGATGGTGATTTTATTTCTGGCCAAGAAATTAGATGGATACTCGTCAACCAGTTGTGTCGTTTGGAATGGAATAATCCATTGGGGCCGACCATTGTTAAAATTCTCATGTACGTATCCTATATATGATGGTTTAATAATAATTGTATTATTGATTTTGATTGATTGGTAAAATCTCAGGGAGCTGCCAACTTTATATAACAATATTCACGAGGAGCTTGATACTATTGTTAACAAGTTCAAGATTACAGTTCAAAACATCAACGAGAAAGAGCTTTATGAAATTGTGCAATACATGGTTGAAGGAATGGGAAAGTACCGTGCCTCATCCCTTATTAAAATTTGCAACAGTTTCTTTAAAAACACAGATTATTTTAAAGTTCCTGACGGAGCAAACGCTTTCGCAGCGAAAGCTAAGGAAAAGTTTTTAGGCAAAGTAGCTTACTTGTTTGTCGACGCTGCTCGCCACTGTGACCCTATTCAAATCGAATTTAGTAAAATCGTTAAAGCTGCTACCTTTGACCACAGTTTAATTATGTCTCCGTTTATGACGACAGTTCTGATGGGTCTTGCAGGAATCGACCATTTGTGCTCAGGAGTAAGTTTTTCAATTGAAAATCATCCTGTACTGCTTGCTTTTTTAGTTCCAGCGATGTTAGTACTGGTAATTATTATTTATTCCAGATAGTAGAACCTGTCAAAACGTCAATTCTGCGTTACACTTCTGACCGAATTTTGAGTGAAGAGAGCAAATTTTACTCTCATGCTGTTCAGGCCATGACAGGGTTGTCCCAGCAAGCCGTAACTGATAATTTTGAGTGGACTTATTTGATAAAGTATGGTATTTACTTGTTAATTTAAACGCTACCATTTGATATATGCATTTATTCGTTTCACCAATTCATTTTTCATCGTTTGTAGAGCTGACTTGGATTTAGCAAACGACGGTCTTGAAAAACTGGGAATAGCTTTGCTTGGTGTAGATAATCTCCAGAAAAAGTACCCTGGTACCGGTGGGGTTGTTAAACAGCTAGGCGTTAATCTGTTAATGTCTGTTATTATGAAAGATAAAGAATCGCTTGCTAACATGTTGAAGTACCTTCTTCGAACCGATTCTCCTGCTCATATTGGTGAGTTGGATATTTATTAAATTATTAGTGTAATCATAGTTCTGCGCATCATCATGAGACCTAAACTAATGTGCCTCTATGAATTGTATTTCAAAAATTTAGAGTGCCTTGCAAAATGTTTATCTAACTGCTCAAGACTATTAAGTCAAAAGTCCTTCCAAGGCAGAATCAGCGAAGTTATTCACCATCTTCCGTCAACTAATGTTGCTGCGGCATCTGTGATAGTGAAGGCTTTGATGCCAGCAATTCAGTTGTCTCAATTGCTGCTTGACGAATTGATGATCGTCTTAAGAAAAACGTTTTGGAAGTGAGAGCCATTTTAAATACATTTTGAAAATCACTGATGCTATATGATACTAATTTGAGCTCAATTTTTTAAGGTCTGTTGAATCAGGCAGGATTTGTGTGGAAATCATGTGTGTTTTGATGAGCAGTAACAAAGTTGTGAGTGGTAGTGAGGGATTCAGTAAACCAGCAAGTGCTGGTGAAGACGATTTGCTTTTGACTCAAGTTTCACAAACGCTATCAACACGACCGGAAGTAGATTTTTCACCTCTCTGTGCAGAAATGCTTAATCTTGCTAAACGATGTTTGGAGCTGGATTCCCCAGTTCGAGAGCAGGTTTATTTGGGTTAGTCAAGCTATCGAGCAACATTGAAGAAAACAATTAAGCTTCAAGTATGTAACGATAAATTTTAAATTCTCAGGTCTTCATCGAGTTGCACGACGGAACCCTGGACTTTGTGATCTCATATGTGGACACTTATTTTCTCATGCTTCACAATACAGATATGACCAGTCTACATTATCCTTCAAACCTTTATTTGATTTCTCTGCTACTACTACTAACTTGACTTCAGTCAAGTTGAAAGTTAGTGAAATTTCAAAAGCTTATTTTTAAAAATCAAACATTTTGTTACTACTTACAATTGTGTAATAGTAATAATGTGACATTGAAATTTGCAGGATGAACTTGGCTTTTTAATTCAGTGCATTGGGTTTGTGTTCAACAAATATCACTCTTCTGTAAAGCATAATGCAGACAAGCCAGTTTCGTACACGAACTGCAAGCAGATGTTAGAAGAATGGATTCAGTTCGTCATAACGATTGAGTATGACCGGATTGATCTAGTATGTGATCGTTTAATAAGCAACTAATACATCGAAATCAATTATTTATCCGTGTTCTTTTTTCTTAGATTGCATCTGCTCTTCTTGAAGCTACAGGGAGTGAGTGTTCTCCAGAAACTGCCAAATATGTTCGAGATGTGATAGCAATGCAGATCATGCAAATGATTGAAGCTTTGATCGAGTTCTTAGCTCTTTCGGATAAATGGTCTAAGTCTCAGGGACTAATTAAGCAGCTTCATAAAAGTTACACAAACTTACAAGAGAAATCGAGAGTAAAATTCAACATTTGACCCATTGCGATTTGAGTCCATTCAGAAATAATACTTGACTTAAACTGGTGGTTGCTTTCTTTTATAGGAACATGCAGCTCAGAAAAATAAAAAGCAACCCGCAAAGAAAAAACCCAAGAAAAGTAAAACTAAAGATAAGTCAGATGAAGCGGACGTAGACGATAACGTTTCGGTGGCTTCGGGCTCAGATAGTGTTAACCAAACATCTGTGAAGGTTAAGCCAAGTCCGGCACTGAAGTTGGAATACTTTCATTTGATGAATTTAGACAGTGTTTGCCAAATGCTACGTGAGCTTTACAAGTACGTTTCACCAACTTATTCAATATTGCGGTATTAAGTTCTCAGGCATTTTTATCGAAGTTCTTAACATACAAATAGGAAAGATGACGCAAGTTCTGCAGTTCATAGCCTAAAAGGATCGTGTGAATTTGAAATTCTTTTGCTTAAAACTGTCAGGATGAAGCTTTTAAGGTTGAAAACTAAATTATCAATTAGGGAGCGAGAACGGTGTCCTGAAGATGTGCTCAATGCTTTCACCTGCCTTGTTGAGTATGTTATTTCTTTTTCAATTAATGTTTACTCAACTAAACTAATGTGTTTACTTAAGTATATTCTCGTACATCTATTTCTATTAGGACAATTTGGAATCGTTTCGCAGAAAATGTACGACAATCCGAAGAAAATTTGGATTTGTCAGAGGATACTAGTGTTGTTGAAATGCGCTTGGAGATAATGCAACTTATTTTACAACATTTTCATGGAAGTCGACTCCAAAATAGAATAATTTATTTTGAGGATCATCGTAAGTAGATCACAACCATAGATGAGACATATAATATGCTCACTCTCACCTCTTTTAGGAATTAAACCAACCTCTGGCGAGGCTGTTTCTGACTCTGGGTATTTGAAAACATTTGAAAATTGGATATCTGTGCTGGAGATGGTGGAACAAAAATTTGATGGTGCTACTCAACATGGCTCTGCTTACTTGTTCTCAATATTGAATGTGTGGTGCAAAAACGTACATTCTTCTTCCGTGCATGAGAAGGTGTGTGGAATTTTTTAAACTTTGTTTTATACTATTATGACCGAAACGTCTGAATTCTAGATATTATCCTGGGTTTGGGAATATTTAAACAATGACATTGAAGGAACTGGGACAGAAGAACTTCTTGTTAGGGTTGTGGAAGTGTTTAATTCAAGTTATGTTAAATATTTCTTCTACCCCGAACCCGTAATCGTCTCATCCAAGTACCGAACTACATTTTTAAAGCTGATCCTATTAAACTTCTTTCAGAGAAAGTTAAAAGCTTAGTATATTTATTATTATAGAAAAGGTGTCATTCGAAATCCGCATCCTGATGAGCGCATTCCATTTCAGTTCGGAATTTTCAAAATTGCGAAAGCCATTCATACTGTATTGGGAGACAATGATGAGGTATGTGTACAATTAGTAAGTTTTACCTGGATGGTCAATTTTCACGACCTTGCTTTAATTTTAATAGGAGCGAGTAACCCAACGACATCGTTCATGGCTTATCACTCAAGAATTTTCTCCGAAACTGTACTGTCATTTGACCGGCTTCCTTAGTCGTCAGTTAGAATTTGTTAGCATGACTCTAGCATGCATGAAATCTCATCACCATTACGTTGGAGAAGGTATTGTATGCATAAAGCTTTTCATTCCTTTTCTTGTTATAATATTGAAATATGAGTTCAATTTGTCAATTGGTATTTTGTAGAAAGTTGGAGTGAAAAACTGCGCGAATCATGTATACAGATGATTTACTATCTACGATTTATTACCGTTGAATTGATATCGACATCTTTTCCTGCTGGACCGTGTGGAACTGAAATTCTTAAGCTTTGTACTCAGCTTTACAGTGTGATGACATTCTTTACAGAGTACTACTCGGAAATCATCGGAAACAATGATAATGATGTCTCAATGAAGCAGTAAGTTTCTTGCAAAAGTAATTGCTTATTACAGAATAAATTATTGTTTGTTTGTGCATCATGTTGTAGTTACAAACAGCTGCTTGGTGAGTTTGGTCGTGAATTCAAGCCTAAAATAGAAGCTATGATACAATATGTCGAGGTAATGAAGAGAATATTTTATTAGCACTCGTGTTCTCAAATAGTTGTTATTTAAAATTTATTTATTTTTGTAGTTGGTTCAAAGACAAAGATGTGAAGAGGCTCCAGGAAAAGCTAAATTGGCTAAAAGTCAGATTGCGAAAGATGGTAAACTGATACCCAATTTGGTGTTCCATATTGAAAAATTCGAACAAAAGCTCATTATTCTTTCCAAAAAAGTTAAGACTGTATATGAGGTACGGAATCTGCATTCGTGTTTTGTACGACATTTTATGTTTTATTTAATAGAAATTGTTTTTTTAGATTGATTTGTTGACTGACATGAAACTGAGTACCTCCAGAGATTTCCGCATTGAAAGTGCCAAGCTTTTAGAAGCTTTAAAGGAGATAAAGGCTGCTGAAACCAAAAAAAGAGGCCAAAAGAAGAAAACCGCAGAAGTTACAGTGATCGATGAGGTAGCTGCAAGGTGATACTATACGTACTTCAAATTAAAAACCTGACCGATTGTCATGTTTTGCAGGAAAATTGAGATGATCCGCAGTGTAAAGTTAATGCTTCCCAGCCGTCTGGACTCCTTGTATACATCCTAAACTATAATTTTAGCTCTTCTTGCATTTGTATTCATAAAATGTTTATGATTATCTGATGTAGTGAATTAAATTCATATGTCCTGAAAACCCAATTTGAACTTTCCTTGTAGTTTAATGAAAGCAAGAAACCTCCATATATTATTCATGGGCCTGGAGAAAAATTCTTTGGTTTTTGTGAGAAGACTTTCGGTGCTTAATAGTGATAGCTTGTGCTAAGGGCATGAAGAGTTTAGGTATGTGTGGATGGCAGTTAAATAAAGAAGTTCGTGTCAAGAGCGATTGAAATATAATTGAGAAATGGGTATGAAAGGGAAGATGTGAGCAGAAGAAGAAATGAGACTGGGTATTTTAATAGTCGCCCACTTGGCTTCTTGAAAGTTAGAGAAGAAGGGTAGTTCGTGAGAGAGGCAAGTCGGAGAAAGTTGTGGGTAGGTATCTTCCGTTATAGTCAATTTGGTGATGCCTTTGAGCCAGAAAGAAAGGCTTTGCTTGCATCATGTCACCCTTTTTATTCCACTCTATCTCCACTTAACTTTGCCAACCACTTTTACTACAGCCTCCTTTGTTCACATTTCCAAGTCATTCCAGATATGTTTGGCATTTCATTTTCTTCCATAATAATAGCTCTGAAATGTCTGGAATATTGTGCCTCGAACTTCCATTCCACGTACTTCCGATGCATTTCCAAAGGCACCTAGAGACGTTCTTTACACATGGCTTTCACTTATGTCACTCACCACCACTACCACACCTCTTTCAGTCCCTCGTCAACAAATATCTCCCTTACTGCTGATGTCACAGGTCAGGTTATCACGCAATTCATTCCCATCTCTACTTGCTGGAGTATTTACATTGAACAATAAAACTTGCCGTCTAGATTACCAAATGCGTACTACTCTCATTCCACTACAATAAGGAAAGTTTTCGTCGAGAAAGAAACGCTATACTTGATATGTGCACACGACCTCGAAACATCTACGTACGGTAGAAAAGCTAAAACGTGATCATCGGAGATCTACTAACAACGTTGACAAATGAGAATTACATCTTGGAGACTAATGAGTTTGCTTGCACCTCATATAAAGTTGTACTAGAGTGACACTAGAAGGTGATTGAATTATTTCGACAGATGACTTCACAGTCAGTCATTATTGGCCTTGTTAAGATTACTCAACTTCCTTCGGATACGGCTGAGATATATGTTCAGAGAACGCTAGCCTGTTCACAAATTGGCAAAAAGAAGAGCTTGTGTCCTTTCTTGAGTTCCCAACAATATATACACACGCGCCCGTGTGAATCTATTGAATCTCCTGTGTAATATGCACTAGTGATGTATCTCATTTGGTCCCAGTTCCGGTTATTAAACGGTAACCCATGTCCACTCCTTTCTATGCGGTCCTTTAATCTTTATTTTATGCTACTCATTTCCAATTGTTTTAATTTCTTACGAAAATCTACAATCAATCAATGCTTTTCCGTAAGTTCCACCTTAGAAGCTAGAGCTCTTAAAGGATTACGAGTTTCAGTCTCGCCCGTCTTGTCTTATCAAGGAGAAAAATCTCAATGCACAGCATATTCGAAAAATAAGTCTATGCGAAAAAGTTACGAGTTAAACGTCGAGGCAGACAGCAAGGGGCAAGTAGTTGGAGAATAGAGATACAAACTGGCAGCAAGAGTAGTAGTAGTTGAGGTGAAGTGCCTACTACAACACGGAAGAGTACAGCAAAGAGGGTTTCTTCTCTACTTTCTAGCGTAATCATTACTCCTGTAATTATTCTACTTTATCACTTTTCTTCGAGATAGAAAGTTGGGAGTCACCTTAATGATAAAAGGATCGATGGGTGAAGTAAGTCATTTTGAGAGTCGTCTGTCAGAGAGCGGAGGTGCTTTGTGAACTTTTCTTTTCGAAGAATGAAGTAGATGATAGATACTCCCAATAATTCACCCTTCTCCTCCGAGTCGTCGTAACGTTCTCTTTATATATATAGAATCAATCAACAAGTGGATCATGAAACTTCTCGTAAGATCGGACTATTAACTCGATAGAGAGTAAGGGTGCAGTATTCATATATAAATGAGCGATTATTGGGCATTCACGAGAGTCTGTAAAGATAGGCAATGCTCACAAAGTCACTTCTGCTTGACCGATTTCTCGATCAACTCTCGTTCAACCATGGACATTCCATTTCCCCTGCTCAGGAACAGCTTTCCTCACATTGATCTCTTTTGTCCTTAAACCTAAAGGAATTACATATATATATATATATATATATTAATATATATCTTTCTATTCTCTCGTTTTCACGCTCAATCTCCACATATCAGCCAAATAATCAGACACGATCGACGTTCATGTTTTTGCTCAAGTAATCACTATTGTGTTTAAGTTGAGCCAAATTCAGTACAGTAGTGATTCTACAAAAGACATTGTACAATGCTTCATGACCGTATATTGTACAATAAGAGGTGGTATACACACTCTCTCATCTTCGGTATATTTTATTGTACTTAATTATTAGCATTCACAGATCAAAAGCCACCTTATTCCGCGATTTCATTTACGAGCGAGCGCATACTGTTGTAAAGAGGGGAGAAATGAATTCATCTAAATTCTTTCTTGTCTGAAAGGAGAAGATGAACGACCCACGAGGTGGTGGACAATGAATTAGATTTCCAATTCATTCCTTCTAACGTATTGCGAGAAGGAAACTTTCTCTTAACGCGACGGACGAACTCTCTACTCCTATTTCGAACAAGAGTGGTATAAGGCAAGGCATAGTTCTTTGCAGGCTGAGATTGTTCTTGGCTAGTCCTTCCTTTTATGGTAGATCGACCTGTTCCATGAGTGGATGAGAAGCCAACCCGTTCTTCTGTCGTCACTCAACTGGAGTCTAAGCAGGTAGTCAGTTTTTTGGGAATTGGAAACTCCGTCTTATTCCACACTAGTCAGTCTACTTGATAAGTTCTCAAATAGTTCCTCGAAGTGACTTTACTTCAAGCTAGTCAAACTCAAGGCTCCGTTCGGGCAACTGGTCACGTCTGCCAGTTTCAGGCCCCTCTAAAACTTACATTTCACTCACCTGAAATGGTCAAAATCTGAAACTGTTCCCTCGGAACCAACGCAAGTTAATCCTCTGATAAACTTTATCACCTTTCACACTACACTAAATACGACACTCGTCATAATGGACTGACGGCCTAATGGGGTAAGTTAAGATTTTGCTTTCTCTTTCATCTTCATTTCACTTCTCCCTTGAAAGAAGTGCAACACTCATACAAACTGTTCGGCAGTTATTTAGCTCATGTCTTTAGTTGCTGCATTTTCGTGACACCTTTCACTAGCGTGTCAGCTTTATCATCATTTCCTTTTACTGACCATTCGAATTCTATACATTCTCAAATGCACAGCAGCCACTTTATATCTTGCTTCACAAAATAAATGTCTAGAAAAGGACAACTGATCGTGAGTTGGCACACTTTCAGAGCATTTTGTAACTCTATTAGAAAAAAAAAGAATTCTCATGGAATCTTTTGAGAATTCGTCATGCAGAACCCAATGCGTCTCGCATTGTGTGTTCGCATTGATCGCCACACACGACTACCTTCACTCTCTTCGCCCATCTCATCTTCAATAAGATCGATTCATACCTCCAGCTTTCACTAGTAATTTACTTCGCTCTAGTGTACCTGTCTAAAAAACAGGAATTGTCCTTTCTCCAGTTCACTCCTTGCACTTTTACCACCACCTTAATGCTTCACTGCTTGCACCAATCATAAGACCTACAACGCCAATTCATTTGATTAAAAGGGCCAACGAGCAGTACAAGCAGAGATTGGCAATGAGATTCCTGAAAGTTTATTATTATTGGTCGCTTTTACCATATACTTGAGACACGTAGGATGCGTATTACATTTGCATCTCCATTACCACTTACAATACGAGGAGCGAGAGAGTCGAATGAATGCAACATGTGGAAAGGACTAGCCTATGAAAACTATTTGGCGTCGTCTTCCCAAAGACTACGCTACATAGCGTGAATGACTTAAGAATAATGCCTAATTGAAAGTGCAAATTTAATTTCCTAATTCAAAACAAAGTTATTAAGCATGCAGACTTACACAAACCCTTCACTCTTACTTTCAGCAAAAAGAACAATTCGGATTCAATATTAATGAGAGAATGAATCCCTTTTCATTTTAATTGTGAGCTTGAACTTCATGACCGCCACATCATATATTAATGTACAAAAACATTGTTAAATTTTATATTGAAATACTAAAAAAATGTAGACTCCTTATTATATCAATCCATGTATACCAATATTGTATTACATATTGTTCCCAGTTTTCCCTGATAATTGAAACTCAGCAGACTATTTTGTAGACTGTAATTTGAGAAATTGAGGTAAACCAAATAAATCAAAGACATTAAAGATGCTCCGAAGTACTCGAAATTTCTGAATCGAAAACTTTTTCAATCATGAACCAATCTTTACTACTAGAACATATATATATATGGACTGTTCATATCAGCCTACTTTATAAATCCTCAGGTCATGATAGGAAATCAGAGACACACATTTAATCTTCTTATAGGCAATATCGTTTTAATTTAGGGGTAGCATATCGTCTCTGGAACACTCTCATCTTTTGGAAATCACAGAGAAGGAAATAATCTTCTCAAAATGTAGATTAATTCTTTCCTTCATTCATCAGGCTTGTTTTGAGTACCTATAAAGTTGACTTAACGTAGGATATATTCCCTGCATAAATTAGATTTAGACACAACAAATAACGTATTCATATCAGCCAATTCATAAAAGTTTGCAATTCATTTCAAATTAACAAATAGCACAAGCTCGAAAAGTAATATTTAATGCTCGTAAATTGATTGGGTGACGAACCTCATAATGGGCAAGGCCAGCGAGTTCAATTACAAGGTATCGTGACATCATCCTACTTATTATGATTGGAAATCTTGCGTATGATGAAACAAGAAGGTATTGTTAATAACGATGAACGTATGTAAGAGCTCGACAGAAGAAAGGAAGCTGGGAATAGGGAGAAAGAAAGAAAAAGGCCAGGAAGAAGTATTGACTTACCCCATTTCACAGTTGTATTGACTTTCTTCAGAGATTGTTCCTTTAGATTTCCTCGAAAGTTCTACCTTTTTCTATCTACTTTTTTTTTGTATCTATCTGATGTCCGACCCTCCCTAATAGACACAATTGCACGCTCTACACACAACAGGCATGCTTTCGTGTGAAGGAATATCTTTTATTATGGCCTCCTTCTATATCAGTTTCCTCATGGAACTCAAGTACTGTACGTAGAGTCAAGGACTTGAAAATCCATTCTATCTCTCTCGTTACTCTTGCCTAAAGAATCGAACTACATTCTTGTCGCACTCATTCACTGCGTGAGTTTTCTTTGTAATTGAAGAATCATGCGGCCTTTTCATCGACCTTTCTTTCTTGTTTGTTTCTAAATTAATTGAACATGATCTCTTAATCCTGCTATCTATTCTCCCTTCGTCACCACGTTTATAACGAGTTACGACATTATAGTTTACTCTGAGCCCTCGTTTATTATACGCATTAATTATGTCACGTTATGTCTCATGTTGAGATCAAAACTAAACTAGATATTTGAATCGGAGCTTTTAGGGCTCAATACTAGAAAGTAAAATAAGATCGATGTGAAGATACATTCAAGTGTAAACAATTGTATTAAAAATATTTGTAGCATTTCCAATTTCTCTAGAAAGTACATCGTGAAATCGAAAATAATTGCAAAAGAAGATCTCTTAGTTAGTTCTTCAGTAAAACATAAGCGAGATGGACCAGAGAGCTACAGCGCAAAACTGCACGAGTGTAAAGAGCATTTTCAGATTTCGTTAGCGATGTTCTTTCCCCAAAATCACTCTCAAGTTTACTTAAGAATAAACGAGAAAGTTGTAGAGCAAACATCCTCTAAAAGATACAAGAAGGAGCTAAAAGGAACCACGTTGGCCGATGTACTTGACTATTAACAATGGTTTCTCTTGTTAGTTTGTTTAAAAGAGGAAATTAAACTTGAGAATTTCGGGTCAGTTTCTCAGACGCGCGCGGTGATAGGGAGAGTAATACTGAACAAATAAATCTCAAAACTTTTGCTCTCACAGTCCAAACTAAAATATAATGGACGTAGACATGCTTTCCGTGTATATTTCGATTTTGAGCGTCTTTTTACAGATCTCTTGTCGTATTGATCTACGTTTAGTTTCTCTCTCTCTCTCTCTCTCTCTCTCTCTCTCTCTTTGTACTTTCCAATCCTCGCAACTTTTTCTGTCTCAAGTTACGGAATGAGAGTCTTTATGTATATATATACATTTATACGTGTGGTTCATAATAATAATCAACTCAATCTACTCCATATCGTTAAAATAAGTATAACATTGTTCTTGAGCAGCAATATTGAATCTATCTGTGCAGATCGAGCGTGTTTGCCCTATAAACCTAATTTAAGATCAGCATGAAGAACTTACTCACATCGTTAATTGCACATCCTTTCAAGCTAGAACACGAGGCGAAAATTTGATTTGGAAAGTTGGTCCTGGAGAGGGTCCAATACATGTGAAGGATCGAAATCAATCCTACCTACCGTATTCATTTACTTGAGCTTTTTATGGCTCTCATTACATTTACTTTCTCTTCATTCATTTTGATCCAGTTGTAAATTAGTTATGACATGTTTACGATATTCGAGCTTGTGTGAGCATCGAAATCTGTTCTTAGGCAGAAGTTTGATAAGCATAAATCAATGCTTAACGTCAAATCAACATAAAATGCAAAAATGGGGCATTGCGATATACCATTTGAACACATATAGCAGTGCACTAGACATATAATATGTTCTAGCTACAACCTTGCAATGCGTGATTCAGTTATTGAAAGGATTGTCTTTGGGTGTTTCAGGTCACCATCTCACCGATAAGGTGATGTGTGACGGAGGTTGAAGATCCGGAGGAGGAGTGTCGAGTAGGGAGATGACAGCGGTGGGAGACGTCGTGTCCGGGTGGCCTTGTGCCGCCTGGTTCGCAGGATGTCGAGAGTCGCGGAAACTTGTTCTCATCATCGTCGCCATCGCGCTTCTTCTGGACAACATGCTCTTGACTACAGTCGGTGAGTTGATTGTTCTTAATACACCTTCAACCATTCTGTATAACCAATTCTCCGTGTTCATTAATTCCCCGGTATATGAAGCAATTTGCCTCCCAGTATGTTTGCAATCTCAGTTTCCGTCAGTTTCTCATTTTACGTGGGATGGAAGTGGCTAGCAAAAGTATACACACTTGAAATAGGTGGTAACGGAAAAAGTGACTTTCCCTGCACCCGTCTCAAAAATGTTTTCATACCATGAGAATCCATTAAGAACTTTCTCCTTGTAATGCAGCCAACGAGAGTCGAATACTAAATCAAATGCTTCCTCCAAAGTGATAATCTCCTTGAGTATAACCGGTAAAGAGATGCAGAGTCAGGAGGGCGACAACTTTAGCAGCCAAGCCTCAGACGTGTTAGAATGTTGATTCAAATGCCGACCGTATTTAATGTGAGCATGACCTGCCTGCCTAGAAAAGCCGTCTCTTATTTTTTCATCCTGTTGATCCTCTTCACAGACTCCAATGGCTTTTATCCCGTCTTACGACTAGTCATAATATTTTACTTTAAAGAAAACTAAACAGAAAGCTTCCCTGTAATTATTATACATAGACTCATCTGTTCTGAAGTTAGAGAATGAAAGTCATGCAGCAATTATCCATTGAGAAATCAACGAACAAACTCGTATGCCAAGATACATATCGCAGCTGAGTTTGAGACTCCCGAATTAGGACTTTGGATTCTTCCCACATGACACTGACTTAAAGTACACGAATAGCCAGATGCACTCTTGAACAGGTCATTCTTTTCCTGGTGAAATTCAATGTGACAAGTTAAGTGTAATTTCATTTCCATGTCCTACAGAGCCGAGCAATGCTGCTGCGCCTCTTCGTGCACTGCCATAAATCTCGATTAATAAGAAAGGCGATTTAGCTAACTCAAAGTTAGCCTAGCTAGAAAAGAAAAAGTATATACTTGCACAAAAGTGAGCTGATGATGACTTTCCCCACTGAATCTAAAGCGTGCGATATGCTTTTACTTGAAATCTACTCTATGAGACACAATACAACAACAGTAAACTACACTACAGCTACAGGCTTGATGAACATAGTATAAAATACCTTTTGGCCATGAATTTGTGTTTTTATCACTGAATTATTACTTATGCACAGTCGGAAAATAGAAAGCAGGACTACTAACAAATAATTCTCGTAGTGAAAATTAAGCGTATGTATCCTATTAGACTGAAGCAGCACATGAAGATAAAAGGCGATAGATAAGATCTGATGATATCAACGAAGGGATAGGTCAACGAAGAAGCTTTTATTGCATAGAATAAATCTGTAAGGAATGTAAGTAATAAAGGCATATATATATATAGAGGAGGAAGAGGTTTCACGAGGATCGTGTTTGATGGAACATTAACATCGCGCTGTACCACTTTAGGTAATGATAGGCAATAACCAGAGCTGTGTGTGAGACGATGCTGGACAAAGCCAATATATTTTACTAAAAACTAAATCAGACCTACATAAGCGAGAAAGAGTAACGTTCCCTTTGATTCCATTACATATAAGTGCTCGACTTCGATCGAATTCTCACTGCTGCCTCCGAAGTAAATTTGTACAAGACACCGTGCACATCATCGGTTACTTTCCACCTAGAGAATCCTACAACGCCAGTACTACTACAAAGGTTGCTTTTCAACCAAATCTTCTTCTCTACTGCTACAGACACCACCGCCGCCGACATGCCAGTCGCCAATATGGTTGTAGAATGCAACACGGTCGAACATCTTTCAGTTCCTCCAAATGTAGAGAGTAAATTTACTTATGTATTCGAAGACATGTGCCTACACACAATAATATACTCCATACTATGATTTCCTACAGCTGAACTTCACTCTCTCTCTCTCTCTCGTAACTCGCACCTAGGTATAAAGGTATAATATAACTCTCACATACGTTCGAGAAGTAGAAAAGGACTTTTATCTGTTGGAAAGTTGCGAGCGTAAAGTGAAAGCTATCTTTGTAATGGGTGCACCTTCATATATATTCCACGTGTAGAAGGATGCGCGAGCTTTAATAAATATCACCCGATAAGAGATACTTCAATGGCAAATCAATAAAATTTATTCTGTAGCTCTGAATTCATTACAATGAATCCAATGAACCACTTTCTCGATCTCTATAATGCAGTTAAATAAATAGGAGCTACTACCACTGGTCAACTTCTATCTATATATGTATATATGTTTTAGACGAAGGAGTTCTCCACACAGATGCAGTGTGAAAGAACAATAGAGAAAGTGTTAAGTGCATTAATAATATCAGTTTCATCTTTGTACACGAGTGTCGGATGATTTTGTACGGATTCTCCCTTTTATGTTTGATACGCTTAAAACTTAAATTAAGTTTCTACCTTTAATTCTTTCTCCCTGCTGTGATGTTCTTGAAGGCATATTGTTTTTTCATACTCGAAATCTAATTTCACTTTTACTACATACACATTCACTTTGATCTTGTAATTCGGTCAAATTCTTTTGACCTATGATGTTCTTCATCATAGCCGGATAGGGCTTCAGATAATCCTGATTTGTTCTTGTTTCAGCGCATTGTAGTGTAGAATTATTAATGTTATACAGGCGTGTGTGATTAAGATAAGCAGTTAAATTTTCAACCAATTACTTACTAAAGTTATAGCTCTATTTGGTAAGTGGCGAGTTGATAGATTTTGTGTGCATAGAGTAACTTTACATTTAATATATTCCAAAAGGAGCTTCGTAATTGTAGTCTAAGCAAATAGAATACAAGCAGTGCAGGGTCCAACAATCGTCTTATGATTTCTTTTTATCATTAAGAACGGGAATGCGAAGATGAATGACTTGTTGTACATTACATTGTTCTGTGTTGCATTGGGCATTGGAAACAACGAACATACTATTCAGTAAGGGTAATTTCGACACTAAGACAAACTTGTGTGACTTCACAATGATATTGCATATGTCTATGTAATCTGGACCAGAATAAATATGCCACAGGGTGTCTTCGATGGCTAAGAGTTTCGTGAGGAAGGTTCACATCTTCGGTTTTAGGTTCTAATCTGTTTCAAGAGGATTCCGATTCTATCGATTCGCCCCCTCACTTCCGTAGTCTCTCTTCTTTCTATTCTTCTCCTTTCCTGCCTCACTTAAGGCTATTCTCAATCCTCCTCTCTTAAATGTTATATTGGCTCTTGGAATTCGACTTCCCGTTTTCAGGCTCAACTCCACATATCAGCTCATACTAAGCGTTGTGGATTAAAATAGTTTCTATATGATTTGTAAAAGCCCCCTCCCTGGCATACGCATAACCGAATTAATTTTACGCTATGATTAGCAAAATGAAAGTCATTTAAGCTCAGACAATATATTATACTCTTACTTCTAGAGCAACCATTTTTGACTGGCATGATGATGATACGCGAGAATGAATCTTATAACTTAATTATGCACCCATGTATAGTAAATAAACACTCTGAACTCACGATTTCCTATATTACAGTTCCAATAATTCCGGAATTTCTCTACAATATTCGACACCGGGATGAAGGGTTGACTTACGAGGACCACCAAGCCCAATGGGATCAACAGGCAATGATGACAACAAGCAGACCTAACACTACACCAGAGACAAGCTTTATAACAGACATCTCAAGAAATTCCAGTAACATTCACCACTTCAGATATTCCAGCAAATGCTCTTTTAGCTCGTAGTCACTTCTATTTTCATTGCTTCAACAGGTTCTTTTGGAATCTCTGGGGATATGATCACCATCGGTCCCTCAACCTCAACAATGAAACCACCAAAAACCAAGCACGAAGAACTCACCGATGAAACAGTTGAAGTGGGAGTAATGTTTGCATCAAAAGCTTTCGTGCAGCTACTGGCAAATCCTTTCGTCGGTCCCCTGACCAACAGGTAATTTATTATTATTATTAACGTCGGACTTTCTTTGGGTGTTGTTTCTCATACGAATCTTTCCATTCATTAGAATCGGCTACAGTATTCCAATGTTTGTGGGGTTCGTGATCATGTTTCTATCAACAATTAGTGAGTCACATAATGCATATCCTCACATTTGTGCGTCTTAATCCTGTTATATGTTCCCGTTAAATCATAAAACGCGTGTTTACAGTCTTTGCATTCGGACGATCGTATGGTGTACTATTTCTAGCGAGAGCCTTGCAAGGAATCGGCTCATCGTGCTCCAGCGTCTCTGGTAAGGTGTTTTATGTGTTTAGATTAAGTTTCTGATGGTCAAGTCTTGTGATTTGAAAGTTTATACTCGAGAAGAAGAAACAACATATGAGAAAGCTAACGTGATTCGCCCACTCCACTTCCTGTAGAATGAAAAGGTCTCTGCTATGAATAGCTCTTGATGGCTCATATGTAACAAATTCGAAACAAGGGTGGGAGGTTTACAAAATACGAAATGGAATTCTCCGGGAAGAAAATATTTTTCATGCTGCGTTAACTTTATTACAACTGACAATGTGGAGATTATCTCCAAGAGATGAGTATATTTTGTATCGGTGAAGCCACAAAGCAGATTGAATTACGAATAATACGCGTGATCATGCGATTTGTGTGGAGTCTCAGTGAAAGTTTGTAGAGGGTCGATTTAACGTGGAAATGACATTTTGGAATAGGAATGGGAATGTTGGCAGAGCGATTTCCGGATGACAAGGAACGAGGAAACGCTATGGGGATCGCTTTGGGTGGACTAGCGATGGGAGTCCTAATAGGTCCTCCCTTTGGAGGAGTGATGTATCAGTTTGTTGGAAAAACAGCTCCTTTCCTCATCCTGGCTTGTCTTGCTCTCGGGGATGGGTGTTAGTATCTTCTAATTCAATGCATGACTGCCTTTCAAAAATACAATTCTCCTTTCACACGGGAGAGATTGAGATGCAAAGCTAACCATTTGATCCTTTCTCTTCGGAATATTTCAGTCCTCCAGCTCCTCGTTCTCCAGCCAGGAATCGTACGTCAGGAAGCCGAAGCACCCTCACTGAAAGCGCTCTTGATGGATCCATACATCATTGTCGCAGCAGGTAGTTTACAAAAAAGCATTGGCTAATATAGATTTAAGGCACAACACACCTACCACCGATGAAACTCACCCAAACGAATGTGACTTCAGCTTGTCAAGAAGAACATTCTTTTGAGTGAATGAAATTAAGCCACGTAGAAAGTCCTAATGGAGTGGGAAGTATTCTCACGTAACACAGATCAAGCGGCTTCATTAATCATCCATCATCATGAGTGCTCGAGAGAGAGTGCTATGATAGAGCTTCTTATTGCAAATACTTACTTGGTATGCTTCATTCTCACGAATTCTTTCAGGGGCCATTACATTCGCCAATATGGGGATTGCTATGCTGGAACCTTCACTCCCAATTCACATGATGGACACTATGAATGCTCCCAAGTGGCAGCTTGGAGCCGCATTCTTGCCAGCGTCCATTTCGTACCTCGTTGGAACCAACTTGTTTGGACCTTTAGGTCACCGAATCGGAAGGTAGGGGAAATCCGAGAAATAAAAGTTTTTCATCTACTAGTAAAAATTTTGATTTACAGATGGTTAGCAGCGATGATTGGACTCATTGTTATCGGAATATGTCTCCTGTGTGTAAGTGTCCAATTCGCCTGCTTCGCCTGTATTCAGTTTAGTATAGTATATAATTTCCATTAGAACTCTGAAAGCTTAAAACCCATCATCAATAATTTATCAGAATGACTAAAAATGTCTTGAAGATTAATCCATCATGAATTTCAAAAGAAGTTTTTTCAGTGGGGGAAAGGAGGTTGATTGATTCTTTCTGAAGAAGTGAAAGTGACTCTTTGACCGTGTGTATTGTAGATTCCACTGGCCACGAACATAAATCATTTGATTGCCCCAAATGCTGGACTGGGGTTTGCCATTGGAATGGTAGACAGTTCTATGATGCCTGAACTGGGATACTTGGTCGACATACGTCACGCAGCTGTTTACGGATCCGTGTATGCGATCGGAGATGTTGCATTCTGTCTTGGATTTGCTATAGGTAAGGAGGAATCATCCGACTCAATCAGATTCTTTGGTGTCCATTGTGACTCGTTCAATGTATGTGTGTGTGTGACTCGCTCGGTGAAGAAAATGGAGTACACACGAGAGCTCCGGATAGTTCTCTACAAAATATTATATGAAGTAAAGAAAGGAATTCAATTACGAATTGTTTATGAAACTATAGGCCCAGCAGTAAGTGGAACTCTCGTGAAGAACATAGGATTCGAATGGATGTTGGTAGGCATTGCTATAATCAATTTCATATACGCTCCAGCCCTGTTTATGCTGCGAGCTCCTCCAACAAAAGAAGAACAGAAAAACCTCATTCTTGGGGAAAAGTCTTCTGTTCGATACGTCAATTATAAAAATGAAGATGAAGAAGAATAAAAGAGCGTAGAACAGGACTCGTGTGCTATGAAGACGCGGACTTTCCCTTTTTCAAAAAGTATTCAAGGCTTTAGTTTCAATGTGATTAATAGACGCTCCAATATTCCTTCAAGAACTTTTCTTTGATACCTTTTAAAGGATCTTTGAGATTTTACATCAAGCCAGCAGCATTTCATGGTTCCCTATTATTTTTCATGTCAGAACTAACCCACTTTTTAGTAGCTTTGTCAAAAGTAGCACAATATTATTATGTGTTCCTGACTATTGACTTATTTTTTCTATATAAATCCCCGTAATGCACTATTTGCTAATTGATAATCTCAATTAATCACACATAGTTTAAATACAGTCCAGAGATCAGTCACAATTAGTACAGAAAGAATAAGAAAACAGTCCATACTCAATAAACACGGGTGGGGGATATTGAGAAATCGTAAGATGTTCAAGAGAAAGCGTAGTAATCACAGTAGTGTATCTGTGTAGTTAGGCAGCATTGCAGAAAGTAGTGAATAATGTGCATTTATCAGTGAAAACTTGTTACACTCCAATCGCACAAAAGTTTCATGTAGAAAATTTAGAAATTAGTTTGTATAATATTATACTACATAGAATTGGCCATAGATAGGCCGTAGGCCTCTTCACTGTAGCGGCCATGCTGACACATGAGACCAATAAAACAGTGTTTAGATGATACGTAGTATTATTACTTGCACGTACAGAACACAAAACACTGCAAATTTGTAAAGAGATTGCTTACAAAACTTAGTCTGCACTTAAGCACTAAACACATATAAATATATAGCTAGATAGACACACACTAAACTCTATATATGTAGTTATTAGGAAGTAATTGTTGATACAATTTAAACTTAAGGACATCATATAGCTTTAGTCGCAATCATGTATTCCGCTTATTGATGTCACTTAATTTTTGTAATAATTGCCAAGAACATATATACCATCTTATTATGAAAGCGAAGAGACAATTACCAACTTAGAACACAGCCAGCAAAAAAGCCAAACCAGACCAGACACCAGACCATCTACATAATTGCTGTAAATAGCTGATGAACCATATAATATAAAGTAATTAGAAGTATGAAAAATATTTAATGTCAATTAACTGATAATGATAAGTATAAGGGCACCTCTGAAAACTTGTTGCATTTCTATTTGTACAGAAAGCGCTAAAGCATACACATAAACTTAGATCTTAATTCTTACTTGTTGTTGTTCATGGATCATTCTATAATTCCCTAAGTTAGTTTAGTTTCGTGTTATCGTGCAGGAAATGCACAGTGCTATTGGTATAAAAGATGCTTGAAGGTATAAATATACTTGTGAAGTATTCCTTGTTCTCATTGTCAGTAGTTATATTACATTATGTATTAAGACTTTTAGTGAAGCGTTGAGACAATACTGCTTCCTTAATTATTATGCAAGCAATGAGAATGTACATAAATTCATTAAGTCTCATAAAAATACTTTGGAGATCATGAACCCGTACATACAAATACATATACATGTATCTCTAGCTGTAGTACATCTTCACTTAAGCAGTAGTTGTTTCAGAGTGGTTTAAACTGTTAAATTTAATACTAAGCATTTAACTGTGTAGTACTACCAAATAGTGTTAATTTCACGTGTGTATTCATGGTATACTTTTAGAGTTTATTGTGCATGGTTTAAATCATGTACTTCGGAATCGATGGGACCACATTTACGAACAATAGAGGTTACACACACCTTCATATATGCGAAGATAAGAATTCGCGACCAACTACGACAGGACCAGGTAATATTTTGATTGAGTTTGCTGCGTGAATTGAGAAAAGCAGGCATTTCAATCAATGTACTTTTTACGTTACAGTTTTGAATTAACGTCGTTTAAATATATAATCATGGAAAATGGTGTTTCCTTCACTTATGTGTACTGTGCATGGGTGTAAATGATTGATGGATGAATATTCTAATTGTATACGTAGTTCTGGATTTAAACTCGCTTATCAAGATTTATATGTGTACGCAAATGTACTATACATATATTACCATAAACATACATACAACATATATAGACTTAATAGACTTACTATAACTAATCAACTAATCACTAATTCATGTAGCTCTCTTCTTACAATCAATTTTACTTTTTTGTCCACTATAAGTTCTTAATAACGCCATTCAGCTACACAGATTTTATTAATTGTCCGAAGGGACATTGTGAACTTTACAGTATTGAAAAAATTTGAATATGCTTGCATGCTCCTTAAATACTGCATGACTCTTGGCACTTTTAAGCACTTTTCCACACAATTCCCAAGCACGTTGCACATATTTCATTTATACATGAACATTTACTTCATACATGATTTTGCACAAGAGTAAAACTGATATTTAAAGTTTAAAATGCATACAGCTTTCACTTTCAGCTTCCGATTTCCACACGTTAAATAAACCGTGGCAAACGGGTATAACCAGGGATTGAAAATCAATCGTGTACGTGTTTTATTGTCAATGTTAATTGATAATTAAAACGTATTAAGCGTTGAACTTTCTGTCAGTGAAGATTTTGGAATCAAACCTTCACGGTAATTGGAAATTGCATGCTGCTTT
>Ga0194135_10000407_pt1 | contig 25295 bp, 27 predicted proteins | sample LitLau_LLRF_2013_FD_134024 | JGI IMG/M metagenome (GOLD analysis project Ga0194135, IMG submission 134024) | Freshwater sediment microbial communities in response to fracking from North America - Little Laurel Run_MetaG_LLRF_2013 (version 2) | ecosystem: Environmental > Aquatic > Freshwater >... | reverse complement strand
GGGTTTCCCCGGCTTGGGGTTGGCCGATGTCCATCAGCCCCATGTAGGCAGTCATGCCGGGCATGCCCAGCACGCCCAGGGCCATGGAGGGGCTGGGCAGGCCGGAAGGCACGGGTATCAGGTTACGGCCATCGCTGATGCAGTGGCTCTGCCAGCCGGTGGCGCCCAGCACCAGATCGCCTTCCTGAAACTTCGGATTCAGCGAGCGCTCGACCCGACTCACCGCGCCACCGGTCATGACCTCATCGATTTCCACCGGTGCGGCATAGGACGGCGCGTCGCTCATGCGTCCACGCATGTAGGGATCCAGGGACAGGTAGAGGGTCTTCAGCAGGACTTGGCCATCGGCCAGCTCCGGCAAGGCGACTCGCTCCAGGCGAAAGTTCTCCGGGACCGGCGCGCCCTGAGGGCGGGAAACCAGCACCACACGCTGGTTGAGGGTCAATGTTTGCGGCATCACAGACACTCCTGTTTCAAGGATTGAAGAGGACGGTATGGGGTGCAGACCCCGAAGGGGCAACGACGTTCGATCTTTCCAACCGGGTATACCAGCCAAACGGGGCTGATCGAGGGCACAAAAAAGCCAGGCTCGAGGCCTGGCTTGTGTGCGTCCATCCGAAGCGCCTGGGCGAATCAGAACGGCAGCTTCATGCCTGGAGGCAGTTGCATGCCGGCGGTCATGCCGGACATTTTTTCCTGGCTGTTGGACTCGATCTTGCGCACGGCGTCGTTGACCGCCGCGGCAAACAGGTCTTCCAGCACTTCACGGTCATCTTCGCTGACGCCTTCGAGCAGGCTCGGATCGATGCTCACGCGCTTGATGTCGTGACGACCGGTCATGACCACAGTGACCATGTCGCCGCCGGCCTTGCCGGTGACTTCAGCGTTGGCCAGTTCTTCCTGCATCTTGGCCATTTTTTCCTGCATCTGCTGTGCCTGCTTCATCAGGCCGGCCATGCCACCTTTCATCATGGGAATTACCTCAAAGTACGGGGATGGAAACAGCGCCCGGCCCGCGGCCCGGCGCCCTTTAAGCAATCAACCCTGCGCGGCCGGGGCCTCGACAGGTTCAATAGTATCGTGGCGCACCAAGGCGCCGAACTCCTGGACCATCTGCTGGATGAACGGATCGCCATGAATCGACTCCTCCGCCTCGCGCTGACGGTCGGCGCGACGCCGCGAAGCCGCCTGGGCCGGGGTTTCCTGCTCGGGCTTGATCAGCTCGATGGCCAGGGTCAGGGTGCGGCCATGGTACTGGTTCAATGCATCGTTGAGGCGACGCTGCTGCGTGGCGTTGAACAAGGCACTGTGGGCCGGGTCCAGGTGCAGCAGCCAATTGTCGCCGTCCACAGCCATCAAGGTGCAGTTGGCGGCGATGCTACCGGTCATGCCGGAAATCGGCAGCTTCGGAAACAGTTCCAGCCACTCCAGGGCCAGGCCGGTGGCCGGCTTGGCGGCGGGCTCCGGCTCAGGTTCCGGGGCCGGTTCGGCAGCATGTTCACTGGCCAGTTCGTCGAGGTAGCTGTAGGCCGAATCCATGTCCGGCTCGATGTAGTCCTCGTCCAGGGGCGGCTCGTCATCCAGGTCGATTCCGGGCGTGGCGGCATCGACTTCGGCCACACTCGGCTCGGGCACCGGCGCACTGACCCACTCCGGCGCGTCCGGCACCACGCTGTCCGGCGCGGGAGTCGGCATCGGCGTCAGCTCCGGCTGTTCGGCCACCACGTCCAGCAACGGCTCCACAGCCGCCTGCTGCTCGGCCGGCGGTTCTACCGGATCATTCCAGGGCAGGTCGATCACTTCTTCAGCGACCGCCGGCTCTGGTTCAACCACCAGCGCTTCGGCCACCGCTGGCACGACAGGCGCGGGAGCGGCCACTGGCGCAGGAGTTGGCGCACCAGCCGCAACCGGCGTGCTGGCCATCGGAGCAACGGCAGCCACAGGCACAGCAGGAGCGGGTGCCGCCACGGCTTGGGCGGAATCAACTGTGGCCTGGTTGATCCCCACTGGCTTTAGCGGCTGTCTCGGCGCATCCGCCGTATCCGCAGGGCGGAAGGCCAGCATCCGCAGCAGGACCATCTCGAAGCCCCCGCGCGGGTCCGGCGCCAAAGGCAGGTCGCGGCGACCGATCAGGCCCATCTGGTAATAGAACTGCACGTCTTCGGCCGGCAGCGCCTGGGCCAGGGCCAACACCCGATCGCGGTCGCCATGCCCGTTATCGACGCCTTCCGGCAAAGCCTGGGCGATCGCTACCCGGTGCAGCACGTTGAGAATTTCCGAAAGCACGCCGTTCCAGTCCGGGCCTTGCTCCGCCAGATGCCGTACCGCTTCCAGCAGCGCCTTGGCATCGCCGTTGATCAAGGCATGCAGCACGTCGTAGACCTGGCCGTGATCGAGGGTGCCGAGCATGGCCCGCACATCGGCGGCCATGACCTTGCCCTCACCGAAGGCGATGGCCTGGTCGGTCAGGCTCATGGCGTCGCGCATCGAGCCATCGGCGGCGCGGCCCAGCAGCCACAGCGCATCGTCCTCGAACGGCACGTTCTCCACACCCAGCACATGGCTGAGGTGCTCGACCACTCGCTCGGGGGTCATGTTTTTCAGGGAGAACTGCAGGCAACGCGAAAGAATGGTCGCCGGCAGCTTCTGCGGGTCGGTGGTCGCCAGGATGAACTTGACGTAGGGCGGCGGCTCTTCGAGGGTCTTGAGCAGGGCGTTGAACGAGTGACTGGAAAGCATGTGCACTTCGTCGATCAGATAGACCTTGAAGCGCCCGCGGCTCGGTGCGTACTGCACGTTGTCCAGCAGTTCGCGGGTGTCCTCGACCTTGGTCCGGCTCGCGGCGTCGATCTCGATCAGGTCGACGAAGCGCCCCTCATCGATCTCGCAGCACACCGAGCAGGTGCCGCACGGCGTGGAAGTGATGCCTGTTTCACAGTTCAGGCATTTGGCAATGATCCGCGCGATGGTGGTCTTGCCCACCCCGCGGGTGCCGGTAAACAGATAGGCGTGGTGCAGCCGCTGGCTGTCCAAGGCATTGATCAGAGCCTTGAGCACATGGGTCTGGCCGACCATTTCGCGGAACGAGCGCGGACGCCATTTACGTGCAAGAACCTGATAACTCATCGAAAACCGTCGCAACTGGAAAGCGGAAGCCGGTAATGCTAGCGGAGCAAGGGCGAAATTGCATCCGGCGCGCTTGTCTAATCTGTCTAAGCTGCATTTTGCCAAGGATGGCTCGGCCGTTTGGAACCGTGGGAGAGCGTATGCGTTTGACTTGGGGCGCCCTACTGCTGTTGAGCGCCAGTCTGGAAGCCGCCGAAGCGCCTTTACGCTTTGTCATAGCCGATAGCTGGGCCATGCCAACCATCGAGATCGAGGGCGAGCAACCCACCGCCGGCATCCTTTACGACACCATGAACAGCCTGGCCCGACACCTGGACACCCGCGCCGAGTTTCACGTCCTGGCCCGGGCCCGGGTGCAGAACGCCATGGATCAGGGCGAGATCGACATCCGCTGCTTCGCCGCCCAGGCCTGGCTGCCGAACCTGTCTGGGGACTACCTGTGGAGCGTGCCTCTGTTCGTGCAACGCAACCTGCTGGTGAGCGACCGCCCCCATCCGGCACCGCTCAATCCCCAGGATTTGCCCACGCAGCACGTCGGCACCGTGCTGAGCTACACCTACACCGCCGTGCAACCGCTGTTCGACAGTGCCCGGCTGATTCGTGACGATGCGCGCAACGAGGAGCAGGTCCTGCAAAAGCTCCAGGTCGGGCGCTATCACTATGCAATCGCCAGCCAGTGGACCCTGGACTGGTTCAACAAGACCCAGGCCTCCGGCAAACCGCTGTACCGCGTCGCGCGGCTGCAGGAGCAGGCCGTGGGCTGCTACGTGCGTAACGACCCGACAGTGCCGGCCCGGCGCATTCTGCGCGCCCTGCTGCAGATGAAAATGTCCGGCGAAATCGACGCCATCGTCCAGCGCTACGTCGAACCGCCATCCAGCACCAGCACCTCCGACGCCGACGCCCCCTGAACGTCGCCCTGGCGCCATGCCTGCGGTGGCTGGAAAGCGCACACCCACTGCAGCACCGCATCAGCCGGCATGGGCACGGCAATGAAGTCGCCCTGAGCCACCTCGCACCCCAGGTCCATCAAGCGCTCTGCGTGGGCCAGGCTTTCCAGGCCCTCGGCCACCACTTGCCGGCCAAAGGCCCGGGCCAGCCCTATCAGGGCCTGGATCAGCGCCTGATCATCCTGGTCATGCAGCATGTCGCGGACAAACAGACGATCGATCTTGATGGTCTGGGTGCGCAGGCGCTTGAGGTAACTCAGGGACGAATGCCCGGTGCCGAAATGCCCCAGGGAGAACTGCACGCCCAGCGCCTGACAGGCATCGAGGCAATCGCTGACCCGCTGGATGTTCTCGATGGCCACCGACTCGACGATCTCCAGCTCCAGCAGCGCCGGCGAAACCTGCGGGTATCGTTCGAGCCTCTCCTTGAGCCGCTCGACAAAGTCCGGGCGCTGGAAATGCCGGGCCGCGACGTTCAGGCTCACCGTCCAGCCATGGCCTGCCGCCTGCCAGTCCTGCAGGCGAGTCATCACCTGATCCATGACCCATTCGCCGATGTCGACGATCAGGTCGGTTTCCTCCACCTGCGGCAGAAACTCGTGGGAGCCCAGCATTCCCCGTTGCGGGTGCTGCCAACGCAGCATCGCCTCGAAGCCCAGCACCGCGCCGCTGCGCAGGTTGACCTTGGGCTGGAAGTACAGCTGCAACTCACCGGCGTTCAGCGCCTGGCGCACCTGCTCGACGGTCTGGTAGGTGACCATGACCTCACGATCACGCAACACGTCGAACAGATGGAAACGATTGCGCCCGCTCTGCTTGGCCACGTACATGGCCTGATCGGCATGGCGCAGCAGGGTGTCGGCGTCGTGGTTATCGGTGGGAAACAGGGTCACGCCAATGCTGGCAAAGACATTGATGTCCTTGCCCTGGATCGAATAGGGCTGGGAGATGGTGGCCAGCACCCGTTGCAGGGCCGCACGCAGTTCCAGCATGTCCCGCACATAGCGCAGGATCAGCACGAACTCGTCGCCGGCCAGACGCGCCACCACATCCTCACCGCGAATGATCGAGCGCAGGCGCGCCGCCACTTCCACCAGCAGCAAGTCGCCACAGGCATGGCCGTAGCCGTCGTTGACGGCCTTGAAGCCGTCGAGGTCGAGCATGCACACCGCCAGGGGGATGTCCTCGCTGCGGGAAAACTCCAGGGCCTGATGCAGCAAGTCGGAAAGAAAGGCCCGGTTGGGCAGACCGGTGAGCACGTCATGCCCGACCCGCCATTGCAGCGAATGCAGCAACTGGCGCTTTTCGCTGACATCGAAGCGAATCGACACGTAGCGCATCACCTTGCCGGAACGCTGGTCTATCAGGGGCACCATGGTGCTGTCGACCCAGTACAGGCTGCCATCCTTGGCCCGGTTACAGATCTCGCCCTTCCACACCCGGCCCTGGGAGATGGTCTGCCACAGCTCGCTGAAGAACTCCGGCGGATGCAGCCCCGAACTGAGCATCCGGTGGTTGGCCCCGATCAGTTCTTCCCGGCTGTAGCCCGAGACCTGGCAGAACAGGTCGTTGACATAGGTGATGCAACCGCCGAGATCAGTCTCGGAGAAGATGGCGGCGGCATCGACGGCCCTGCGGTATTTCTCATCCATGAGTCGAGATCACTGTCGCTAGCGGTTGAACCGCTCGACCAGGGCACGCAGCCCGGAAGAGATGTTTTCCAGCTCGGCGCCGCGAACCACCCCGGCGCTGGCGTTATCGGCGGTGCGTTGTACCGTGGCGGCCACACGGTTGATCTGTTCGGACACCGACTCGGCCACATGGGATTGCTCCTGGGAGGCCGCCGCCATCTGCTGGCTCATGTCGGTGATGCGCTCCACCGCGGCGCCGATGCCATGCAAGGCCTGTTGCGCCTGCAACACCTGTTGCACCCCCTGCTCCGCTTCTTCGATGCCGAGATTGGCGATCTGCACCGCCTCGTCGGCACCGGCGCGCAGGCTCTGGATGATGCCCTGGATCTGCTGGGTCGATTGCCGGGTCTTGCCCGCCAGGGCCCGCACTTCATCGGCAACCACGGCGAAACCGCGTCCCTGCTCGCCGGCCCGGGCGGCTTCGATGGCGGCGTTCAGAGCCAGCAGGTTGGTCTGGTCGGCAATCGCCTGGATCATGCTCGCCGCCACCATGATGTCTTGAGTCTGCCCGGCCAGGTCGCCCACCGCCTGGTTGATCTGGGTCACCGTGCGGGCCAGCAACTGGATGGCGTCCCGGGAAGAACCTGCCACCTGACTGCCCTCCCGGGTCAGGAGGTTGGCGGTGTGAGCCTCGCTGGCGGTGTGCTGCACGTGCTCGGCAACCTCGGTGATCGAGGCGGCCATCTGGGTCATGGCGGCGGCCGTCATGTCGGTCTCGGCTCGCTGCTCCAGCAGGGCCGTCTCGGTGCGGCTGGACAGCTGGCTGGAGTCGGCGGCCGCCGTGGCCATCTGCCGGGCCAGATCGCTGAGGCGCGTCAGGGCAGTTTTCAGCCGCGCCTCCTCACTGATCAGGATCATCTGCAATTGCCCCGCCGGCCCCAGCGCTTCGCTGTAGGCCAAGGCGCAGATCGGATCGGCGAAGGTATGCGGGGTGCTGCTGACGATGTGCTTGAGCTGCTGTCGCAAACGACGCTGGGCCGACAACCCGACGGCAACAAAACCGGCGACGGTCAGGCCCTGGGCCGCCAGCGTCGGCAACCAGTTGAACGCACCCAGGCACGCCACGGCCAGCGCCGCCGGCAACAGCAATGGCCGGGCTGCGGCCTCCAGTCGACGCCAAGCGCTGACCGGCGACTTGTTGGCGCGCATGCGGGCATACAAGACTTCGGCGCGACTGACCTGCTCCCGCGTCGGCTTGACCCGGACCGACTCGTAGCCCACCAGTCGCCCGTCTTCGAGAATCGGCGTGACATAGGCGCTGACCCAATAGAAATTGCCGTTCTTGCAGCGGTTCTTCACCACCCCCATCCAGCTCTGGCCGGCCTTCAGATACCGCCACATCGACTCGAACACCGCCGCCGGCATGTCCGGGTGGCGCACCAGGTTATGGGTGCTGCCGATCAGCTCGGCCTGGCTGAAACCGCTCATCGCAGCGAACTCGGCATTGCAATAGGTGATATGGCTGCTGGTATCGGTGGCGGATATGAGCCGCTGCTGGTCGGGAAAGGTCTGCTCAACAGAGTTGACCGGCAAATTGAGACGCACTTTAGAACTCCATAGACAGCCTGCGATCAACCGTGCCGGTAGTTCGGCAGCAGGCTGATTCGCGATGTACTTTCCTGGCGGTACGACTCAATCGGAAGGTTCGCCCTGATTGCAGCCGTACAGCGGTTTGCGCGGCAGATGACCGTCGATTCGACGAGGATCAACTAGGATCAGATAAGGCGTCAGGTGGGGACGGCGGACGGAGCGTTGGCGGGATTTACGAGACGTTCGAGCCTCTGCCAAGCCCTCGGTTTAGGTGAACAAGGGAAATGCAATGATTTCTTGTTTCATAAACCTGCCTGCTGAAACTAGATCACCAAATACCTGTCCGAAGCGCCGATTCTACGAAATGCATCACATTTTGCAAAGCAAGGTGATGAACCATGGTGTTGTCTAATGCCAATATTTATCGTTAAGTTCTTGATTCTAAATGGGAATTGAGCGATGCAAATTTCAAGTTTGGGTGCAGCCATCAAGCGTTATCGAAAGGTAGCGGGGCTTACTCAGGCTGAACTAGGTGAAAAAACCGGTTTTGACCCAAAAACCATCAGCCGCTTCGAAACCGGCACCTACACCCCCAGCGTTGAAGCTCTATTTCTGCTAGCCGAAGTACTGGGAGTGAAGCTGAAAGCCTTCTTCGCCGATCTGGGCGATGAAGAGGAACAGCGGGCTTATTTGTTCGGTGTCATTCACAAAGCCACCCCTAAGGATCTGGGAAAGCTGATAGCAGCGGTAGACCAGGCCTTGTCCAAGCCTTGAGCCCCGCAACAAATCAATCGAAAGAGGCCTGCTTATCGAACCCGACAAACAGGCCTCTTTGTTCATTCACGACTCCTGACAGGATCTGACAGACCCGGCACATAAGCTTGTGCCCACAGCACACAGCCCCTTGGAGTCGTCATGACCAGCAACACCTACTTTCTGCTTTATGTGGACAGCCCGGCCATCAGCGCGCAGTTCTACAGCCGCCTGCTGGACAAGCCACCGGTGGAATCATCCCCCAGCTTCGCGCTGTTCATCCTCGACTCGGGGATCAAACTCGGCCTGTGGTCGCGCCACACGGTCGAACCCAGTCCCCAGGCGACCGGCGGTGGTGGCGAACTGGGCTGGGCCTTGGGCAGCCGCGAAGCCGTGGACGACCTGCATCGCCACTGGCAAGGCCTGGGCCTGACCATCGCCCAGCCCCCCACCCAGATGGATTTCGGCTACACCCTGCTGGCCCTCGATCCGGACGGACACCGCCTGCGCGTGCTCTATCTGAGCGTCGACTGAACTTGCCTCCACCGCCCCCACAGCGAAGAGGGCGTCGTCACCGGCGCCCTCTTAGCCCTTGCATTGAAATAAATAGAAACGTCTCATTGAGCCCCCGGGCGCTCATCGCTATCCTCCCCGCCGACTTGTCACAATTTGTAAGGGAATACGATGAAGTACCTGCGCCTCCTTCTGGCGATGGCCGTCCTCTGCGCCACGCCACTCTTTGCCTGCGCCGCCGCACCGAGCCAAAGCCCGGACAGCGAACCCCAGACTGCCGAACAGTTTCTCGCCTCGCTTTCGCCACGCCATGGCCAGGTCAAGCTGCCCGGTGATATCGCCAGCCTCGATCTGAGCCAGGAGTTTTACTACCTCAACCCCAAGGACACCGAGAAGCTGCTCACCGAAGGCTGGGGCAACCCGCCCGGCTTCACCACCCTGGGCATGATCGTGCCCAGCGCGGTCAGCCCGCTGTCCGCCGAAGGCTGGGGCGTGATCATCAGCTACAAGAATGATGGCCACATCTCCGACGACGACGCGGCGAAGATCGACTATCAGGACCTGCTCAAGCAAATGCAGGAAGCCGACGAGCAAGACAACAAGCAGCGCAAGGAACAGGGCTATGGCGCCATCCACCTGCTGGGCTGGGCCGAGCAGCCCAGCTATGACGCCCAGACCCACAAGATGTACTGGGCCCGCGAGCTCAAGGCCGAAGGCGCCGAGAGCAACACCCTGAACTACAGCATCCGCGTGCTGGGTCGCGAAGGTGTGCTGGAACTCAATGCGGTCGCCTCCATGGACGACCTGGCCACCATCAAGCGCGAGATCCCCAAGGTGCTGGCCTTCACCAACTTCACCGACGGCAACCGCTACGCCGACTACAACCCGAGCACCGACAAGCTGGCGTCCTACGGCCTGGCCGCGCTGGTGGCCGGTGGCTTGGCCAGCAAGGCCGGGCTGTTTGCCAAGCTCGGGGTACTGCTCCTGGCCGGCAAGAAGTTCATTGTCATCGGCGTCCTCGCCCTGGCCGCATTCGTCGGCCGGCTGTTCAAGAAAAAAGGCTGATCCCCGAGCGCAACGCCCCTGCCTGACGGGGCGTTGCACCTCAGGAGTCCCCCAGCTTCACCCGCCCGCCCCGCGTCAGCCCAGGCAGGATCGGCGCTCGCCCGAGACGCCATTGCCGCCAGCGCCCCTCCAACTGCATCGCCATCACGCTACCCAGTACCACTGCCGCCCCCAGCAACACGGCCGATTGCACCACCTCCCCCAGCACGGTTGCCGCCAGCAGCATCGCCACGGGCGGTATCAGGTACATGGCCATCGATGCCCGACTGACCTCCACCCGCGCCAGCACATAAGCCCAGGCCAGATACGCCAGCGCACTGGGAAACAGCCCCAGCAACAGCACTGCCAGATTCACCCGCCACGGCGCCTGGACGACCTCCCGGGTCAATCCGGGCGCATACACCAACAACAGCAGGGTGCCGCCCCAGACCATGTAGCACACCGTGGTCAGCACCCCGTAACGCCCGGACAAACGCCGCTGCAAGACGAAGTACAGCCCCCAGGAAAAAGCCGCCAGCAACACCAGCAAGCCGCGAGGCTCGATCGACCCCAGTCCCTTGTCGGCCACAACCACCAGCACCGCGCCAAACAACCCCAGCACCACGCAGCCCCAGCGCCAGGCACTGACCGCTTCCTTGAGCCAGAAGAACGCGATCAGCGTGCCAAATAGCGGCGCCGTCTGCGCCAGCACGCTGGACGCGCCGGCGCTCAAGTCTTGCTGACCATAATTGAGGCTGACGTGGTGCAGGACGATGGCAAAGAACCCCAGCACCAGCAGCCAGGGCAGATCACGCCAACACGGCAGGGATATTTTCAGCACCACGGCCATCGCGGCCATCAACAGCGAGGCAACCAGGAAACGCAACAGCGCCAGATGCCCGGGACTGTAGCCCTCAAGGCCTATATGAATGCCCACCGGCGAATAGGCCCAGCACAGAATTACCGCAGCGGTAGCCAGCAACAGCTTGAATCCAGGTGAATGTTTCACGGCACAGCGCCCAGACAGAGAGAGGAAACCCAGTCTCTCGCCCTCCCCAACTCACCACAACTAACCGATACTGAGGCCATTCCTCACTGTAAATGAGCAATGGAGCCGAGCAATGGAGCTGAGCCAACTGAAAATGCTGAACGCCGTGGCCCGCACCGGCAGCATTGCCCGCGCCGCCGAGCAACTGCATTGCGTGCCCTCCAACATCACCAACCGCCTCAAGCAGCTGGAAAGCGAACTCGGCACCCCGCTGTTCAACCGGGTCGGGCGCGGCCTGAAGATCAGCGCCGCAGGAGAAGTATTCCTCGGCTACAGCGAACGTATTCTGGCCCTGGTCGATGAAGCCAAGCGCGCGGTGGACGACCAGGCGGAGCCCAGCGGCGTGCTGCGCCTGGGCGCCATCGAGTCCTGCGCGGGCGGGCGCTTGCCACCGCTGCTGGCGCAATACCACCGACGCTACCCCCAAGTGAGCGTGGAGCTGGTGACCGGCACCTGGTCGCAGCTCTTTACGGAGCTGCAACACCAGCGCATCGACGGCGCCCTGGTGGCCATCGACACCCTGCCACCCTGGCTCAAGCAGACGGTGCTCTACCACGAGCACCTGGTGCTGATTTCCAGTGCTGGCAGCGCTCCGATCCACAGCGCCAGCGATCTGCAAGGGCAGCACCTGTTCATGTGGCCGCAGGGCTGTCCCTATCGCCGAGCCCTGGAAAACTGGTTGGCCAGGCACGGCCTGAACCTGCCCATTACCGGGTACGCCAGTTGGGGCACCATCATCGGCTGCGTCAGTGTCGGCGCCGGCGTCTCGCTGATTCCGCAAGGCGTGCTGGAACGCTATTCACAGTCGGCGACCCTGAACATCCAGCGCTTCAGTGACCTGCTACCGGTGGACAACCGCTTCGTCTGGCATCAGGACGTACAGCGACACAAACCGCGGGATGCATTTGCCCGGCTGCTGCAGGAGCATCTGGGCGCATGACGGCCGCCTCGTCGAGCCAGCGAGCGTTTCGGCACAATCCACGAGCGCCACGGCACAGCACCCGGATCCGCCCGCCCCTAGACTGGCCTTTCATCCCCACCCGCCGGACGCGCCCGCCATGAACAACCGACTTCTTCTTAGTGCACTTTGCTTGAGCCTGAGCCTTGGCGCCCACGCCGCCCAGTTCAGCGTCAGCAGTGACGACATCCGCGACGGCCAGCCCTTGAGTCAGCGGGAAGTGTTCCGCGGCTTCGGCTGCGAAGGAGACAACACCTCACCTGAACTGTCGTGGAAAAATGCCCCGCCGGGCACCCGCAGCTTTGCCGTCACCGTCTATGATCCGGACGCTCCCACCGGCAGCGGCTGGTGGCACTGGACCCTGGTCAACCTCCCCAGCACCACCCAGGGCCTGCCCAGGGGCGCCGGCAGCCCCAGTGGCAAACAGCTGCCGCCGGGAGCCGTCCAGGGACGCACCGACTACGGCCAACCCGGCTTTGGCGGCGCTTGCCCGCCACCGGGCGACAAACCTCATCGCTACCAGTTCACCGTCTGGGCGCTGAAGGTGGATAAATTGCCCCTCGACGCCCAGGCCAGCGGGGCGATGGTGGGCTACATGCTCAACGCCAATGCCCTGGCCAAGGCCACACTGACCGCCACCTACGGACGCTGACGATGAACGCACCGGCCAGCCTGCAGCATCACCAAAGCCGCATCGACGCCTGTGTCATCCGTGCCAGGCAAGCCCACGCCCTGCAACGAGTACCGATTTTCGTCAGCGCCCTGTGCCGGGTGCGCCAGGGCGAAAAACGCATGGCCTGGGACGACCGCGAAATGCGCGTGGGCGGCCAGCACCTGATCCTGCTGCCAGCCGGGCGCGAAGTGGCCATCAGCAACGCTCCAGGGGCGCAGGGTCACTACATTGCCGATGTCGTGACCTTTCCCGCCCCGGCCTTGCGCGCCTTCAGCCTGCGCTACCCGCCGCAGATCGTCGCCCGCCCCGGACGCAGCGGCGCAGACCTGTGCATCCCCCTGGAGCGACACACGGCCCTGGCCTGGGACCACCTCCTGCAATGCATCGCCAGCGATGCGCCGGATGCCCTGCGCAACCACTACGGCGAGGCGGTGTTGCTGGCCCTGGCCCTTGGCGGCTGGGCCGGCCCTTTGCTGCTGGACCGTCACGACCCGCTGAGCGAACGGGTGCAGCAACTCCTCATGAGCAACCCGGCGCGGGACTGGACCGTCGCCTGCGTCGCCGAGCGCCTGAACCTCGGGGCTTCGACCTTGCGCCGCCAGCTGGCGAACGAGAACGACAGCTTCAGCAACATTCTCGAAAACGTCAGGCTGGGCATGGCCCTGCAATGGCTGCAAACCACGCCACGCCCGATCGGCGAAATCGCCGCCGCCAGCGGCTACGCCTCGGCCTCCCGCTTTGCCGTGCGCTTTCGCAAGCACTACGGCCTGTCGCCCCGGGAGTTGCGCGCGGCGATCTAGCCCTGGCGGGCCATCACCGCATCGATGAAGGGAGCCTTTTGCGCGAGATACTCGCCAATCCCGCCGCGATTGCTGGCTTCAAGCCCCAGCTTCAGATCCTGGTATTGCTGGCGCAGATCGCTGTCTTGCCGCAGCAGATCGCGAAAACCCAGCATGCGCCCGATCTGCCCATGTCCACAGCTGCAGACATGCACTTTATGGGTGCGCACGCCCTCGACATCGCGGCGGTAAAAGTGATGCCCCGGGGACAGATTGCTGCCTCGGACATAACCCAGGGTCGCCATGAAGGCATTGCGCGCCGCCTCATCCCGGTGCTCCACGACCACCAGCAACAGATCGATTTCCGGCTTGGCCGCCAGACCGGGCACAGCGGTGCTGCCCACATGATGAATATCCATCAGCTCGGCACCGAAGCCCTGGATAATCCGCGCCTGCTCGGCACTGAAGGCCGCAGGCCAGCGCTTGTCATAAGCGCAGATATTACTGGTCAGCGCCATCGGTACTCCGTCCCTGGTCGAAAAAACGCGAGAGCTTAACCGCGATGGAACACCGGTGGAATCCTCAAGATCGCACCAGCGGCCAGTCAGGAATCACCAGATGGCGCTATGCACCTTCTTTGCGCCCATCAAACTCAAACCAGAAGCTGGCACCGCCACTGACGGAGCAGCCATACATGAGTTCGGTCAACAGGTCGTCATTGAAGTGTTTGTGATAGGCACTGCCATACAACAGTTGCGTACGCGGGTTATCAATCAATAAAGCCAACAGAAGATACTGCTCCGTCCAATAGATCTGATGATCAATCACCCAGCGCTGCGGAAGGGCAAAGGGAAGAAACACGTCATGGACATGAACAAATATTTTCTTGGTTATCTTCGGTAGCAGGCGCAAGTAGATATGCAGGCAATCGCTGCCGGTCTTGACCGTGTGCGTGGAGTCGATAAACAGGATATCGCCATCTTGCAGAATGGAATTCAGGCATTCGACCATCAGTTCCTGAGCCGGCCGCGCCTGCAACTCAAGCGCCCCTTCGGCCGCCAGCGCAGTAATGAACGGCCGTGGAAAGGGCTCGATGCAATGCAAGCGTCCGCCCGCATTCCTGGCCAATGCCTCCAGGGCAATCAGCGAAGAAAAACCACTGCCGATCTCGACAATGTTCCTCGGGCGGATTCGCCGTATATAGGCGTAGTAGGCCATGGCATCACTGCCTGTGAATTGACCGTTTTTCCAGAAGTACGAACGCGCGTTATCCATATCTCCGGTCTGCGCCGGGGTGAAGTCGATCCCATATCGAATCAGCTCAGCCAGCTCTGCGCGCAATTTGTCCTGGTCGAATAGTCCACAGTGCAAATACGGCGGCTCTGCTTCACTGTATTCGTAGGAGTTGAATGTCTCGGCGATCGAAGGCGTGTTCGAATAGAAATTCACAGGAATCAGGTTGAGTCCATGCCCCTGCAAGCGCTCTCTGTCCTGGGGATCAGCCCACAACAGCTTTTGCATCACCGGCAAAGCCGCATTGAATTCCTTATCCGTTATGCGTGCCATCTCGTCGACTTCCTTATTCACGCGACGCTGGACAAAGCAGAACAAGGGCTACGGCCCCCTCTGCCGTTCGGAACAATAGCGTAGACCGTTCCAGCCGGGCAGCAGCGCAGGTTGCTGTTTGGGTAACGTCGCAAGGTGCCTCAATCTGGTGACACTGATGACAGTGATCGCCTCCCGAAACAGCCGAGCATCCTTGCGGATCATCTGCTCGACGGGCATGCCACCGATAATTCAGGCCCCGCTTGCAACAGGTTTGCAGGGAGCGATGAAGTCTCTTTGGGGGAACAACGGACGAATGACATCCGGCACCACGATTCGGAAGTAGTAAACCGAGTGGCGGGACAGCAAAAGGTAGGACGGGATGGTCGACACGGATGTATCACTCCTTGTACCACCGCGTGGCAAAGGATGAAAAACCGTTAAGAATCAATCGCTTGAAAGATTGGAGGCAACCCCACCAGCCACACCCCGGCACACAATGTTCCCGCTGTGGCTGCTGCCTTCCGGCTCTGACCAGGTTCACGGGTAATCGTTGCGGGGGGACCGATGGGGTCACCATAACGACGTTCGCCTGGGGCTTCCAGAGGAGCATCGCACGATTCTTCACCATCACGCGGATGTGAATTTAGCGTAATTTTACGCTGTAAGTACGCCGTCGTAGCAAGCCGTTTGTACCATTGGAACGCCCCATTTTTGTACCACTAGAACAGATCAGCATTTCCATTCCGATTGTCTTACGGCATTATCGGGCAAAGACATCAAAAGGCCATCAAGCGCATCATCTCTCTCAACATGGAAAGTTTAGTAATGACGGACGCAACTAACGCCGTACACGGACCTGCCGCGCCGCAGGCTTCATGCGTCATTCGACACTAGTGCAGCATTGAAACTGTATCCAACCGTTAATCAGCCTACACTTTAATTAAATTATGGATTTCTATGAAAAGCTGGAAGCAACTAGAAGAGTATACACGCGGACTGGCATCAACGATTTGGAAGCGACCGGCAAAAGCAGAGAGAATTGGCGGAGTCAACTTTGACGCTGTGATTCACGTCTCCGAAGATGAAATTGTATTAATTGAAATAACAGAACAATTTACACTAGAAAAAGTCAGAAGTGACATTTCAAAAATCTCTGCACTCAAAATGAAATACGCAACTGAAGGGATATTCGCAAGAGCATACATAATATTAGACAAGGAACCGACCGCCGGAATGAAAGACCTGGGTCGGGAAATGAAAATATCTGTAATCTCGATAGATGACTTTATAAAAACCGCCTTCGATTATAAGTCGTACGTAACACTCAGAACAGAAGTAGCTTTCGGCAGCGCTATCAACCCAACGACGGGCGAGCCTGACAACCAGAACTATATACCAGTTTCGTACACTGACGAGACGGGGCGCAGAAATTATGACCTCGATAATATTTGCGACAAACTTGAGCGCGGCGAAAAAATAATCCTTCTCGGTGATTACGGCACTGGCAAAAGTCGATGCACTAAAGAGATATTCAATCTCTTCACTCAACGCACCAGCAATGGATCAAAATTCCTACTAGCAATCAACCTCAGAGAGCACTGGGGAGCAACAACCGCTATAGAAATTATTGCTGGACACCTACAAAGACTAGGACTCTCTGACACTGTCGACAGAACAATGCAGCTATTGCGTAACGGACACATAATACTAATACTCGACGGCTTTGATGAAGTAGGATCCCAAACATTTGGTGCAAATCAGGATCGGCGAGCATCAATACGAAAGCTAGCATTGCAAGGCATAAGAGAATTAGTCACTAGCACTCCGTCTGGCGTACTCATAACAGGAAGACCCCATTACTTCAATAGCAACCAAGAGATGTATGAAGGATTGGGAATGCTGTCCCGCACAACACCAGCCACATTAATCCAATGCGCAAACGAGTTCGATATAGAACAGGCGAAGACTTACTTAGAGAATATCGGACTGTCGTCCAGCGTGCCTGAGTGGCTTCCTCGAAAACCACTTATGTTTTTGATTTTGGCGCAGATAGACTCCACAGAAGCAGAAAAAATTCTTTCGGGAAGCTCCGGGGAAATCGGATTCTGGGGCCAGTTCATTGATAGCGTGTGCGAGCGGGAAGCAAAAATACATACGTCTATCGATCCCGTTTCTGTAAGAGATGTTCTGACTAATCTGGCGAAATATACAAGGCAAGGCGATCGTCCTTTGGGACGACTAACTCCTAAAGACGTCAATCGCGCCTATGAAGCAGCCACCGGGATGGCGCCTGATGAGTCAGGACAACTGATGCTCAGTCGGCTTTGCACTCTAGGGAGGATTGAACCAGAATCACCCGACCGACAGTTTGTGGACCCTTATATTGTTCAATTGATTTTTGCTGAAAGCTTGGCCGAGGACGTTTCAAACAAGAACTATGAAATACTTAATGAAAACTGGAGACAAGCGATTCAACCTATAGGCCTATATTTCATGGCCCAATGGATTGAGCTTTACAGCTTACAACGTGACACTCTAGCAATGATTCACAGAATGACCGCCCCGACCAATGGCCAGGTAGTTGGAGAACTGGTAGCTGCTTTATTGCTACTCGAAAGCGATCCATTGGATTTTGGCGGATTAATTATTAGCGCCTCCGAGATATGCTTATTATCACTAGGCATAACCGCAATGCAAAATGTAAAGTTTGATAACTGTGTTTTTGACACCATCTCCTTTGAGTCCTGCAAAGTAACGAACGAATCAGAAGTCAAAATCACCTCTTCATCAATCGCCATGGCGACGGGACTTACATCCAAAGATGCGCTTCCAAAATGGGTTGTCGACACAAGCATTGAGAATACCCAAAGCGCGTCCAATGCATCTCGAATTAAATCCAGTAACCTTCCCGCCTCCCAGAAATTATTTCTATCCATAATCCAAAAAATCTTCTTCCAACGTGGAGGTGGAAGAAAGGAAAGCTCACTGTACAAAGGTGGCTTCGGCGAACAGTACGACAGAAAAACAATCGACACTATTCTTTCAATACTAGTCAATGAAGGGTATGTTGAAAAAAGCAAAGACAACTCTGTATTTATTTATAATCCAAAGCGTGAGTACACTGCCAAAATGAAGGCAATTCGAGACCAGCTTGGTTTGAGCAAAGATGAGCTTTGGTTACGAGTTTCCTCTTTAAGTTAACACAATAGTGGGCCATTTCTTTCGGAGCGGCCCACCGCTTGCACCCTACGAATAGTAGGCAGCATCCCCAAAAAAACACTTAAAACCTCTTCGTATCGCCTCATTTTTATTACAAAAATCTAAGAGGCTTATGTATAAATGGCGACTAACTGATTCCCCCCTCTCCCCCTCCAACAAATTAAAGTAAAGTCGTGTGAACTTAAAACCTTTGTAGTCACACTGCTGCTCTTCGCTCCATCCCACACCTTGTTGACTGGAGAGAGCCATGACGCTGGGTATCAATGGGCGGAGGAGAATAACATCAACGACTCCATTGATTGCAGTACACCCTCATTCAACGCGGACTGCGAAGAATATGTGGACGAGTCCGATAACTCCCGCAATGCAATAATGAAGAAGAAACCAATGACGAATGAGCGGAGCTCTCGCTGGCTCATTAAGTACACCCTATGAGCCAGGCAAATAACAGTCGAAGCCCCCCATGTAGCAAGCTCCCTGTAATAGCTCAAATGTGTTGACATTCACCAAGCCACCCATCGACAATCCGAGCCTACTTACTGAGCCTGGGGTAACTCGCCATGACTGCCACAATCGCCTACCTTCGAGTCAGCACCGACGACCAAAGTACCGACGCACAACGCCATGCGATTGAGCAGCGTTACAGTATTGCTGAATGGTTCTGCGACGAAGGCACAAGCGGTGCAACCAAAGCAATCGAGCGCCCTGGATTTGAGGCTCTGTTCAAGTACGCCAGGAAAGGAGATACCGTTGTGGTCTACGCCATTGACCGCCTCGGCAGGGACACCATCGACGTACTGACCACCGTACAGGCGTTGAAGGACAAGGAAGTTGCCGTCGTCTCACTCCGGGAAGGGTTCGACCTATCAACACCAATTGGAGAGGCGATGCTTACCATGCTGGCAGCGGTCGCAAAGCTTGAGCGCTCCAACATAAAAGCGCGACAGATGGCCGGGATTGCCAAGGCCAGAGCACAGGGTAAAAAGCTGGGGGCCGTGAAGAAGATCGACGACCTAGCTGTCGCAGCTTGGCGGCAAGAAAACAGAGCCAGCATTGCGGACACCGCCAAACATTGGAATATCTCCTTGGCAGGAGTAAAGCGCGCTTGTTCAAAAGCGGCCAAGAGCAACAGCAGCCCATTACAACCTGAGACCGCCTAACAAGGATATTTTTACAAAGGCAATACCCCCCTACAGGCCAAAGACTGCGAGACCGAAAACCGACCCCACAAAAGCTCCCGATTTATAGCCAGTCCTTGTATAAACGCACCCGGCATTCGCCAGGCCGCTCCCGCAACGACCTCCTTCCCCTACGAAACATTCACCCTGTCCGAGCACCTTCGACGGGGCGTTTGCGTTCGCCATCACCGGACATCCATCCCTTGAAACTCCACTCCCAATTGGTGCGCCTCAATCTGCACCTCCGCAAAGACCACCTTGACCGATTGACCAATCTGGCTAACGCCATCAGCAAACGGAAAGGACGTGACACACGACTTGCTGAAGCCTTGGAACTGGCCTTGGTAAGCGGACTCAACTGGTCCGACAACGACATGCTGGACCTTCTTCAGCCCGATAAAGATGCTCCTTACTGGCGCGCTCTTGGCACCATCGTACGGAGCCGCTAAATGCCCACATCTAATCAGGCCGAAGTAACAGGTCAACGTCGCAACCTACTCAGCGCAGGCGAAATCCAAGAGCTATCGCAGCGATGCAAAGCAAACGCCGACCGCCTAATCGCGCAGCGCTTGTCACACAACGAAAGCAAATCTGCCCGCTCAGCACCGCGCATATCAAATACAACTACTGACCGACGGGGTCGACCTCCAAAGCAGTTTCAGAACCCATTCTTTGGATTCCTCGGGGCGACATCTGCCTTTGAACGATACCCGCGCTTCAGCGCCGACATAATAGAAGGCATTGCCCGGCTGGACTGGCACGACCGCTCCATTGGACAAGGCGGCTCCTCTAAGCCACTGTCGGTTAGAAGTCTGATGCTCATCCTTGAGAACCTCGAAGTAATCACCTCAAGAGACGTTGGCAGCTTACTTAACCTAAAGGCTAGGCACGCGCAGCGTTACGTGAAAGCAGTTGAATTGGCAATGCCTTACCTCATGAAGTCAAGACCTCCATCACTGATATATGAGATGGATTTGCCAGCCGACGAACTGGTGAACACCGCACACCAGAGTAACCGCCTCCAGAGCCCCCCTGTAATTGAGAGCCAAGCAGTACCGCCGACACATGAAGAACTGCGAATACTGCGGACCGCCCTAGGGGATGACGCCTTCGTTCAAGGCTACTTAATTAACGCCGCATACTATAAAGAGACCACTGAAGACATAACTACGCCGTGTACTGAAATTGCAGCTTGAAGTTGCCTATCAGGGCAGGCGTGAGCCGGGCAGTGTCGAAGCGAAGCGCACGCGCTGCCTGGGTCCAGCGAGCCTGACCAATAATCTCGACCAGCTAAGGCAGCAAGGTTGTTAGTTTCCAATCAAAGAAAAAGCTCAGTCTTTCTTCCTACGGAATTGACTACGAACACCGCCCTCTAAGCCCTCCTTACTTATTGGTCGTCCTCGCTGGGCAGCCGACAGCAGCTTCGCTACTGCCGTCTACCACGGCCGCCCCTGACTGCCCCCAACGACAACTTGGTCTTTCGCCATAGCGGACCACCTATACCTATGTCGGGAATTGGTCCGGTGCGCTTTGGCTCTCAATGCAAAACCCCTCACTAGTAGCAAATGACCTCCCCGGTCATTCCTCGACTACATCATCAAAGGACATCAATCCATGACCACGTACATTGCTTACGTCGACGGCGCCTGCCCGAACAACGGAAAACCCAACGCCAAAGCCGGCTGGGGCGCCTACATCACCAACCCCGAGGGCAAGACACTGAAGCTTGCAGCTCCGGTCCCTCGTAACCAGCCCCAGACGAACAATAGAGCCGAGCTGCTGGCAGCCCTGGAGGCGCTGAAGCGGTGCAAAAAACCAATGCCTATCACGCTCTACAGCGACTCCGAGTTCGTGGTCAAAGGGGCAAACGAATGGCTCACCAACTGGAAGGCCAAGGGCTGGAAGAACAGCAAGAAGAAGCCGGTTGAGCACCGCGACCTATGGGAGCAAATCGACCAGTTCATACAAACGCGCAAGGTGGCTTTTGTCTGGATCGAGGCCCACGCTGGCAATCCAGGTAACGAGGAGGCCGACTCTCTAGCCTGCCGTGGAGCTACCGGCGAGCGTGTTTCCGAACTGACCGAAGCAACCACAGCACCGTAACCACAGGCGGGATGGATGGGCCTTGCATGTCCATCCCCCTGACGTTTTACCTCGGTTATGTCCCTCCTGGACCTGACCAAGCGCGGCCTGGAAGCGCACCTCCAGAAAGTGGTCTTCGACCTGCTGGTGGAAGAACAAATGGACGCCTTTGAAGAACGCCTCCGGGAAGCCCTGGAGGAGAAGGTGCGGTCTATCACCGTTGGCCACGTTGAACACGTCCGCGACGTCATGAAGCTGACCGAGGAGCTGTACGTAAAGATCGACGTGAACATGCAGGAGGTCGCCCGATGAAAGCCTTCAACAACATCCTGAAGGGCTTCCAGAAGGTGGTCCAGCAGCTGGAAGACCTGGCCAAGCGTAACCACGACCAAGCCGACGCCAAGGTGGAACAGGCTGAAGCCCTGGACGACCAGGCGAACGCCCTACGTGACGAAGCCAAAGCCGCCGAGAAGGCCGCAACCAACATTCGCGGGCTCCTGGAGGGCAAGGTATGAATACCAACCACCCGTACATCATCAGTACGCGCAACCGCGTCCTCGACTACCGCGACCAGTTGGACGACCACGAAAGCATCCTGGTCCACCAGTTCGAACTTGCTGTGCCTGACCGGGCGGTGAACGACCCGAAGCTGTACTGGGAGCAGTACATGGCCTGGTACAAGGCCAACCTGGCCGCCTCCGAGAAGTACTGGGACTACCCCGCCCAGGCCACAAAGAGCCCGGAGGCCCAGGTATGAGCCCGCGCATCGAGCAGATCCTGGAGCTGTTCCAGGAGCAACTGGAGGTCGACGGCTACAACGCTGACGACATTGAGCTGGCCGTAGAGACCGCCCGCCCCTGCTTTGGTGACGACGTCCACTACCTGCCGCAGAACCTGGGCCGCGTCATGGAAGCCCTGGGCGATATCGTGGCGGTGTCCCAATGAACCAGGTGCAAAACTTCTCCTTCGGCCTGATGAATATCCGCGTCATCGAGCAGGAAGGCCGGCCCTGGTTTGTTGCCGGCGACGTGTGCGAATGCCTGGGGCTGTACGCCGCCGCGAATCGGTCCTATCAGAATCACTACCGGCGCCTGGCCCCTGACGAGCTGTCGATAGCAACCGTCGAGCTTGCTAATGGTTTAACCATGCGCAAGTCGAAGCTAATCAGCGAATCCGGCCTCTACAAGCTGGCCATGCGCTCCCGCAAGCCCGAGGCCAAAGCCTTCCAGGAGTGGGTCACGCGGGTAGTCCTTCCAGCCATCCGCAAGGACGGCGCCTATGTCATGGGCGAGGAGAAGGTAGCGACCGGCGAGCTGTCCGAAGACGAACTGGTCATGCGGGCTATGACGATTATGACCCGCAAGGTCGACCGTCTGACCCAGGAGCGCGACCAGTTGGCCCGGGACAAGCAAGCCCTGGCTATCCCGGCCGCCACCGTGGGCCAGGCGCTGGCCAAGCGTAAAGCCCTGGGCGTGGTCGACTTCTGCCGCAAGCTCCCAGGCGTGGCGGTCAACGCCGTCCAGACCCGCCTGTACGACATGCAATACCTCCACAAGAAGCCAGGCCACTGGTCTGTCTACGCCAGGTTCAAGGGCGTCCTGTTCGACGAAACCTACGACCACCTGGGCTATTCTAAAGTGGTGGTCCTGGAGGCTGGCCAGAACAAGCTGGTCGAGCTGTACCACAAGGGCCTCCTGCCCATGCTGAAAGGCCGCAAGCCTGAGAAAGCCCTGGAGCTGGGCGCATGAACCGCTTCGGACTTGGCGAACGTGGAGCCCCACAACCCCTGGTGGAGGACCACGAAAGCCGCCGCCACCCCCTACTGACACTTGCCTACCTGCATTGGTGGGACAAGGGCACCCGTGTGCCAGCAGACATTGCCGCAAGGCTTATCGAGGAAGGCTACGACGTAGAAGCCCAGACACAGCAGTCATTTCGACCGAACATCCTTATGCTTACTTCCCGGGACCGCATGCGAAGCCATAGCATCTGGGCTCACACAGTAGAAAAACGGCGCCCCATCTTTAACCACTACTAATGCAGCCCCATCACACCCCTCGACAGCGAATTCGGGATTTAAATTGAAATCCTCTAAGCTAATCATATGCTCAGCATAGATTCTCATAGCCGGTACACCAGAAGACTCAATCGCATCAAGAGCTTGCTGAACATTATCTGGACGCACGTCGGACTCAGCCGGTTCAGCCTCCTCAATTGAACCGGGACAGGAATCGCATTGATACAATCGAACTCGCATCCGCTCTAAAAAAGCACGACGGCAATCGACATAGAACTGGCCACCACATTCGGGACAACGGCTATCACTCAAAAACGCGCGACTGTGTTTCCTTACCAACGCCAGAAGCCCCTCTGGACTATCCCCTATGTCCTTACATATCGCCGCGACGGACTCTTCAAAACCACCCCGACCATTTATCGTCCAGTATCTGACGATAATTTCCTTAATATCCTCGCTGACGCCACTGTAAAATCCGAGCACTACATTCTCTATTCTCATTCATCAAACCCTTCTGCACTGGACAATGAGGAATACAAGGAGCAGCAAATCACGTTAGCCGCATGCGTCTCTTTTGCCAGCAAATCAAAATGAAACCAGATCCACCAGCTCAATCACCGGAGCCAAAACATCCGGTCTGAAGTCCTTTCCGTAACGCCCGAATGTAATACCACCTGCCTGATGCCCAAGCACACCGCCAACCAGCGCTTCTGAGACACCCTTCTGTTTCAGGTGGTCTGCCAATGTATGCCGGAAGCTATGGAAGTCCTTTTTGGCAGCGTCATCGCGGAAACCTAATTGCTCACGTACCCGGGTGAACCACTTCGACGGAGCCGCACTGTAGCCATGCTTTTTATGGCAGGTCAGCTCCGGGAACACACGCTCCTTCCCCGCCTGCCTAACCCTCTCCACATACGCCAGGAACCCCAGTTCCAGAAGCTTGGAGTGAAGCGGTACAAGTCGTTCAGACGAAGTCGTTTTCAGCTTCTGGTCTGGCCTTGTAGCTCGTATGTGGATGCAGGCAATGCCGTCGATGGTCACTACATCATCGGTGTACAGCTGGCACAGCTCGTTGAGCCTGGCCCCCGTGTAGAGCCCCAGGAGGGGAAGCCAATATTGATTCGGCTTTTGGCCGTGGACCGGCGCATATGTCGCCCGGTTAAACAGCAGTTTGAGGTCTTCCGCACTGAAAGCGCTACGCTCCTCGCTCACCTTACGCCGCTGACGCACGCGCAGACCATCAAACGGGTTGCGACTGCAATAGCCCTCCCTGACCGCATAAGAAAAGAACGTCGTCAGGTTCTTCACGTAGTTGTTAAAGGTAGTGACGCTGATGGTACTGGTCGCCTCCGCGATGGACTGCTCCAGTGGCTGATCCGGCAACTGATGCAGGCGCGGGGGAAGCTTCAGCGCCGTCTCCCGGAACAGGTGGGCATCCTTCCGGGTTATCTGATCGATGGGCATGTCACCGATGATTCGGGTCAGCAGCACGGCTACCGCACGCTTGTCGTCTAGCGACTTGACCGCGACACCCTCCCGGCGCTGCTGGACCAGTTGTTCGTCGACCACCGCAAGGAAGCCAGGCGATTGCTGTGCAGACCCTTTTGCTATCACGGAAGGCGGGGCTGTGGATGCGTGTACGGCTACTGGAGGCGTTTCCCGTAAGGCTTCAGGCGAAGGCATAGCGACGCCAAGCAACTGCTGCTGCCGCAGCCACGACGCCCAACTAGCGAGACGCTTTCCGCCCACTTCCCAGGCCCCGCGAATGAACTCAAGCGACGGCCTAATACCCTGGAACGCTTGCGTAAACAGCCCCTGGACCTGGGCCAGAATATCCCGCCCGCGAATCAGCGCCTCCCGCTTGCAACGGGTTTGCAGGGAGCGACGAATTTCTCTTTGAGGGAACAGCGGGCGAATGACATCCGGCACCACGATTCGGAAGTAATAGACCGAGTGGCGGGACAACAAAAGGTAGGACGGGATGGTCGACACGGATGTATCACTCCTTGTACCACCGCGTGGCAAAGGGTGAAAAACCGTTAAGAATCAATCGCTTGAAAGATTGGAGGCAACCCCACCAGCCACACCCCGGCACACAATGTTCCCGCTGTGGCTGCTTCCTTCCGGATCTGACCAGGTTCACGGGTAATCGTTGCGGGGGGACCGATGGGGTCACCATAACGACG
>Ga0194135_10000406_pt1 | contig 25343 bp, 18 predicted proteins | sample LitLau_LLRF_2013_FD_134024 | JGI IMG/M metagenome (GOLD analysis project Ga0194135, IMG submission 134024) | Freshwater sediment microbial communities in response to fracking from North America - Little Laurel Run_MetaG_LLRF_2013 (version 2) | ecosystem: Environmental > Aquatic > Freshwater >... | reverse complement strand
GGTACACGAGGCACAGATTTCAAATATACAAATTACGTAAAAAATCATCCGCAACTCCTCATCTTCAGTAGACTTGAATAGAATATTTCGCAGCAAGTTTTGATGAGACGGGTTTTTGTATTGTAAGTTAAGTATAGAAGATGAATCCTCAATTCTCTGACAGCAGCTAATATAGTGACTATGAAAGGAAACACAGGAATCTATAAGTGTGATAGTATACATACCTGTCAGATTACTTTTGTGTCCACCTTTTAGCCCAACTTTCCACTTATAAATAATTTATGGAATAATAGAGAAATTATGAAGGAAGATTTTAAAGGTTTCATTTTAGCAGTATTTCATGTAACATTTTTAGCACTGAAAATAAAACTGGGCATCACCACTTTTTATGACTATCTGGCCTGAATGCCGTAAATGATAAATAAGCGTGGATGGGCAATGGATCAATGTGTATATAGAGTGTTGGCACATATCATTGGCAATAATAGAAATGATGCATAAAATTGTATTTGAAATTTATTCAATCGATGAACAATTTGCGAATTTCATCTTAATTCTGTCATGGTCAAATAAGAAATATAACATAATAATCAACGTACGTCAATCATCAATTCAATTAGTTCCGTACATGAAGAGAGATTATTGAAGACATTTTTGTAGCAAAATAACCTGATAATTAGGAAACCCCTTAATTTAATATTGAATCGTGATCTCTGACACTCTTATTGATCGTATCTGTTCATTGTACACACAATTTTGGATTCTGTGAGACTTTGACCAATGAAACGGAATCTGTCATCAGCAATAAATATAATGATATATCATAGTTTAAAAAATGAACAGATGATATTATACTTGTAATTTGTATGTGCGTTGAGGGACAATATTCTTATTGACTACGTATTTAATTTGTTAAATTATCTTTTTCAAAGCACTCGTGTCAAGACTTAACAGAAAGGTTTTTTAGGTACAGGATGGTGTTTAGTTTTTAGTTATATAGCGTGATTGGAGTCTATAAATAATAATCAGCTAAGGTTGTAACAAAAGTGTTTACAGATGGGAAAAATAGCAAGGTCTTTGTTGCCTCGTAGCTGTTTATTATTATGATAAGCGTTTTTTGATTACATCTTGATTACAGCCATTATCGGGCTAATTTCTGCGAGAAATTTTAACAGTGTCGATTTTAAGTTTTGAAGAATGTGAATGTGAAAACATATTTGCAGTTAATAAGTATAACCTTTATGAATTTTTCTGAGCTGCAAATTTTACATTTAAGTGATACCCATAAATTGCAGAATCTCATGGGAAACGTTTATCACCAGAAGAAAAAGTTGAGTGAAGATGAGTGAAGGTTTTGATTTTTATGTGAAACGAGAAATAATATGTTTGCTAATGAAAGGTGTAGAGTTCAATGAGGTGTACTGGTTTACAAAATACAATCTTGGATTCAAGTCCAACTTTTAATAATCTCTACACTTGTATATCAATAACAGCTCTCAATTACACATCTTAAAAATTGTTAAACTGATCAGAAGAATTTGGGGGAGAGAATGAATTTTCTATTCAAGCGAATCAAAATACCATTTTTATGTTTATGGTTTCTCGCATAATTTGGTCATTATATCACAATAAATTAAGTGAGTTCTTTATTTTGTGGACATTTAATGGGATTTTAATTTTGTATGCCAAGTTAAGTTACACATTGTATGAATGTAGTGTAACGGTAGGGTTTCTACAATGTAGATATGTGTAGTTTCCTTACTTTTTGGCAATGAATTGCCATTTCTCTTTCCATTTTTGGAGTTTTGACACTTTAATGTGGTTTTTTCACTCTGAAGCTTGAGTGAAACAATGCAGAAATGTTGCAGGGAAACGTCACCAGACGAGACTGGGAATAAATCTTGGATTAGTCAAGTTCACGAGGAGGTCTTGAACCTGAAAGATTATTTGCCAGATTGGTCAGTCTGCTTTTATAAAGAAACAAATTTCATCTGTGTCATATTTTTCGACTATGTGTGAGGATGAGCTTCCTTCCCATAGTCAAATTAATAGTGATCTCCCACAGAGAGTTGCAGATCACACACACCTGACTTTACAGTTTAATGGCCACGTATATGAGTCAGCGTGTTTTCATCCATATCGATCGCCTTGCCTTATATCAGTCTTGTAAATCGTATTTAAAGACTTTTAAATCTAATTGTGTTCACTGAAACCAATCAAACTAAAACTTTGGCAAAAATTGAATTAGTCATCTTGACGAGAAGCCATTACATTGAGTGTGCTAACCGTATGATATATTTACATTCTCTCTGACAAATCACGCATTTAGCTAATTGGAGATTGCACCAAGTGTGTGTGCATACAATTCATATGCATATTCATATCATTCATATGCATTGATTCACAATGAAATGCATATGAGTCTGAAAACAGTAGAAGAAATAAACTTTCGATTTGCCAAGAATTCCCCACACTAAATGTTTGAATTCAAGTCATGTCTTTCGTATATGAATCTTCTATTGCCATTGTATTCAAATTCCCCATGCATTAGGATTGCATAATCCCCTGAAAACAAGTGTTTTTGTCTGCACACTCATAATGACCGAGGCAAACACCTATAACAGCACGACACACTCGTACATTGTGTCGTATTCATTCAGTATGCTCAGCATTCTTTCCATTTATGATTTCATGAGATGTTTAAACGAACACTTTTCATTTCTAACTTTGTCTGGGTAAACTTACGCAATAATTCTCAGTTTTGTCACATATCATTCTTCTATTCTTCTCTATAATTATATGTAGAATTCACCGGGGTCATTTAAGAATTGCAGAAGCTGCTTATATGCGTATGTAGATATTCTAGATTTATGACTCAAACTTTTATAGTGTATTGTAAAAGAGTGACTGTGATTTTACTATAATTATGCTAAAAGACATTTTATGTACGCAACGCCAGGCTACTTGATATGATTACAATTGGTTATCTCGAAAATGCGACTCACAGTCAGACTCGTTGTAATTTAAATGTGAAAGCTTTTTATGAATTATTTTAGAATAATGATGTAGCTACTTATTCTGCTTACTCGTCACCGGCTACTTGAGATATTTTACAAAAAGTATACTTAGTTAATCGAAAAGTGCTATTCTCATTTGTGAAAGAACTTCTCTTCTGCTAACAAACACATCAGAAGTGGTCTCAGGTTTGGCTTAAAAATATACTTTGGGATTTCTGCGCTGTACAGTAACTAAAAAACAGGACTTACAATAAGCAGACGAATGCACACACTATATATGTACTAAATACAATGTACTCATAACAAAACTGTGTATGATTCATCACATATACTAGCAGAGCAGACGATTTTTACATGGTGCGTTGAGGAAGAAATAATCTTCCAAACTGTGAAGATTTTGACTACAATGGAGATGTAATAAAGTGGAAGAAGGCATGCAAATTAAACGGACAGTATAGAATACGTGAGCGAAAGTTGGGCAAAATGAACACGACCGAATATAAATATCGTTATACCAGCTTTTGAGATGATTATTTAATGTGGGCTAATTATTCAATCCTCTTTACTGTGTCGAGAGTTTTATGATGCCAAATAAGAGTTGGTCTTTTATTGTTTAAATTAAAAGTATTGGTACGTATTGTTAAACTTTTAGGAGCATTGGTCAATAAAACCCTTAAAAACTTTCTACGTCAACGCTACTTTGATAAATTGCCAGAAAAATTGATACAGTTTTAATGCCCGAAACTTGTAATTTATGTTTATCTGCTAATCATATAATTCCAGAGTTGAGGTCAAGGCATTTGAGCTTGTGCACGCACAAGTACATCTTTTACAGCTTTGTCACGAAGTGACAGATTTTTAGGTATAGATTGAGGAGGATTGCATGAGTTGGCTTATTAGATGTGGACATAAAATGAGTTTTCTTTATTGTTGAGATTATTCTCGTGTAATCACCGAGATTTGTGTAAGGAATTCCCAAAGAACCGAACGTAGCTCAAACAAAAAAGACGAGAAGACCACAAGTACCCTAAATATTCGCTTGCTGTCTCATGTAGTAGTACCACCAACGCCCCGAAACTGTGTCTAATAGTCTTTGCTTCATTTGCATGAGTTCATGTTTAAAAACTGCAAATCATATCCTACCGACGACTGTTGAAGGGTGTTTAATCTTGGTTATTGTTAGCGAACCTTCTTGAGTGCATTTCTATATGCATAAAGATTCAGTCTGCGTAGTTTCCGTTCATCAAAGATGGGAATGCCTCAAGATGAGGAATGCAGCCGGTTCGTAAGAATTTGTTTTGATGTATTTGTATGCTAACAATACAGATTATGTAACGTGAGTTGTGTATAATACATATTAGCTACGGTTCATGTAGATGAAATGTTTGCTGTGGAAATGTGGTCTCTACTGATTGATGTTTACGAAGATGTAAAGCAACCGAAACTCCTGGGGACATTTGTGAGGGGTATTGTGTATAGTGGAAGTTCGTCACAACTAGCAGCAACTCACCATGTGTCAAATGATAGGAAGTAATTGAGTGTAAAAATTAGATTGCTTTTTAACATGGACCATTTAATATTCAAGAATGTGTGATGAAAAAAGTGAGGCAGTTTGGCGATTACCGTGATGCTGTTAAATGACAGCTTCTCTTAAGTATTTGCCTCACTAAGCATATGTAGTTAGGTGCAGCTTATAGGATAAAAGGAGTGACTTTTTATGAGACAAAAAGTAGAGCTGGTCATTCCTGATCTTCAAGCATGTACATGTCAATGAGTCTTTGCTCTTGTTAGTTAGTTCAGCTAAACAACTAAAAACAATTGGTCCGATGATAATGTGCGATTTAATGAGACGTCTTTGTATGATATTCCAGAGTGCACTTGCTCCGTCGCTTCATTCTGCAGACGGAAAGAAGGCTCATTCAGCGATTGTCGAACCCACAAGAATGTCTCAACTCGAGACTCTGGAAGCCAAGATGGCAAGTATAGAAGTTTCACTAGCAAATGTGACTGCAGCAGCAGCAGCTCCGAGAAGAATGAAAAGAAATGGACTTGTAGGCACGGCAAGATCCCTTCATTCTTCGCATCTTGGAGTCGTCAATGGTCCATCAAGAGAGATCCACAAAGAAATGGACTTCTTGCGACAAAGTCTCAAGGACAAGGAGAATCTTATACTCAAGTAAGTCCTCTGTTCGCTAATTTTTATGATTTAATGATTTATTTGTATTTACTGTTCACTACTCGTAATAATATGCAACAACATGCTCCCAAGTTCATCGCGTACTCTCTCAAGAAAACATTCTCATAAATAATACACACATGGACACACGTAAGTTAATGTTTGATTAGTTGTAAAATCAGTAATGAGCAGAGAACTCAAAAGTTGTTTTTTAAAATATGATATGAATTGTTTAATCGCATGAGAGAACAGAAAGTACTTTTAAAAGCTACTTAGAAATGTTAATCAATACTTAACAAGTAATAATATGTAACACATCAAAAAGAGTAAAACAATCAGATAATGCATTCAAACAACTAAAAAATACAAATGGTAATAAGAACTGAAGACCTTCTGACATTATCTTGTTCCTGAATCGAGCATAAAAACTAACGTAAAAATTATATAAATGCATAATTTCGACATTACCTTTAATCTTGACACAATAAGGTAATTCAGTTTTTTAGAAACTACTGCTATGCACATTGTGTGAACATGTAGGCAAAATATTTTAATAATTTATTGCTTGGGAAATCTCACCACACCACATTCATTCCGTTTAATGTACATTATTATTATGTTTGACCGTGTGTGAGTACACATAGGTTGGGTGTAGTTCTTTTTGAAATGAACATTAAGAATAATAATTTACATTGGAAACCACTGAAATTCGAGATGAGAGTGGAAGAAATTTTCCGATCTTTTGTGTAGGGAATATATAGCATTTTTATATCTGACGTAATTAGGAAGCCTTCTAATTAAGAAATGCGAAGAGAACCGACAGAAACTGGTAAATTAAAGACAGATGTGAGTTTAGAATTTAGATGAACACCCATCTTTGAAACTTCCTTCGGGGTGTACGACTCGGGATTGAGTAATTCAGGGAGTGATTAATGATATGATTAATTTGTTGTTATTTGGTGTGTGTGAATTGTACTGCAGGGAGGGTGTCTAATGTTAATATTCCTACTGTGTGTTGATGCCAAGTTGATGAGCACAATGACATTGCATAATAGAAGAACGGCACAAGGGAAGTTTTGTTTCACACGTAAGATTGGTTTAATATTTGTTTATCCACACTTGCTGTGTAGCATTTGTGATAAAATGCGATGCAGAAGAGTGAGTAATTGTATTTCAGTAAATTCTTGTGGTAAATTGTGTATAGTTGTTCGTCGGCGCATGTAAATAATTCAGATTTTAGGTGTATATCTTTCCTTTCCTGATAGTCTAGATGATAACATGCGCATATATATGATGATGATTATGTTATTATTACAAGAAAATGCATAAGATTATTTTTTCTGAGAAGCCTCGCAGTTCCCATCCATCAAATTCTTATGTGAATTCCACCACCTAGCTATATAATATTCAAACTTTTCTGAGGTGTCGATTAACCACTTGAGTGAATGAGGTTAAATGTGCAAAAGCAGGATGAAGGGATGTATTATATAACAGTTTGCAGTTAAGTCGCTTTTAGTTTGACTAAAACTTGGTGAAGAGAGCAGATATTAAATTACACCAACAAATCTGAGCTTTTTAACCACGGTATTAAACTTTGAAAACCTTTTTCTGTGATACATCGCAATAACCTTTCAATCACATGTCTCAAAATTCTAGCAGTTATTTATTGCATCTATTTCCAAGAGGTATTACCGAGAAGAACGGTTTAAGAACTGACTATAAGCCTCGCAGGCATGATTAAAGAGATTCATTAGGACGAATGTGTGGTTGTGTGTAAAAATATTGTGTGTTGTGTCAAAGGAGATGAATAAGTCAGTTTTTAAAAGTGAGAGTGAGAAAAGCCCATTCATGACGAATGATTGAAAAAGGAGGTTGTAGTGAGATTGATTTGGTGACAGTGGGACTAATTGAGTGTAAAAATAGGCTTCTTGATTTTTGATACAATCAGTTTGAGTGTAGTATTGATTGTGACTCAATCAGTGATGATTTGAATCTTAGAATAGAATTACTTATTCTTATTAAAGAGACATTTGATTGAAATCTCTCGTCACGTTGTGTTCGTGGGCGTTGAAGGCAGGAGTCGTGCTATGTACATTGTGCTACTCATCTCTGCGTTTCTTGATGCACTTTCTTTGAGTATTGTTATCGTCTAGTGAACAGTAAAAGATGGGATTTTAAAACCCGAATGTGTGACGTGTGTTTCTAAACTGAAATGAGGAACAATGAAAGTGAATTTGGGATAATAATGATGGTTATGAGATGTTTGTGGCACTTTATTATCACAGCCTTCAAGCCCAGTTGAGGAAGCTGTCGAAGCGTAAACTGACACACGGTTCGATAACTTCAACAGACTCCGGAGTTGTCTCCCTCAGAATCCTCTCGGAGAATGAGAGAAAGGCTGCTGAAGAGAGATTAGCTCAATTGGACAAGGATATGGAAATTAAACGAGCTGAGATCAAACGAATCACCCATCGCTTGGAGCGTCTTGACCCGTCAGAGTAAGTGCCGTTTTAAAATATCTCCTTCAACCTTAAGTAACTGTAATACTTATCGATTCTCTATACTTACCTTGAGCACCTGTTGCTGTGCGTCAACACTAATTAATTAAAACACTAAAACATGCATCAGTAGTATTGTCGATCATGATATTTGGTTGGACTTGGATCAATTAGTAAAATGGACAAATGTATAGTTTAGAATAGAAATGCTCTTGAGAAGCCCTTGATCTAGTTCAGTCAATTGGTACGGAGTCAATCAAACACCTAACTAGGTTTTTGTTCATCGATCTCGTCATGCAGCTGAATTGACGCCTCTGTCAGAAATGTTATTAGCATGGACTTACTGTATAAACAAAGAGACTCTAAGATGAGTGATTATACACGTAAATATAAATATACAGCAAGCGATCCCTCGCGTAAAGCTACTTGAAATTTTGATGTGGGTTGAATTACTGTAGAATATTAACTTATTGGAATAATGAAGTGCATGAAGTTACGTCATCAGATAAAATCAGCAATCGAAAAAGGATTTACAAACTCATGACAGAATTGTGTGACAAGTACAAATATTGTTTTCAAAAGGCCATGAAGTGATATTAGGAGAAACAGTGAAGAGCTCTATATGACATGACACAATAAGTTCCTCTTTAATATGCAACACGAATGATCTATGAGCCTATTTGCTCGCATATTTGTTTTTCTGTTTGTAGAACTTGAGAAGAAATTGTCATCCTTTTATAGGATTTGGAACATTAAGAATTTTTGTTTGACCTAACGAACTTCATTTATAAAAATGTATAAAACTTGCATTTAAATTTTTATTCAGTGACGAACGTAACAGCTAAAAATGTTTTCCTCCTTGAGCCGTTTTATTTCCTATCAAACAACTTTTTTCAAAAGGTTTTATTGCTCATTGGTAATTGAAAGGACACGCAGAAGTGTAAAGACGAAAAACAGAGAAATCTAGTTGACAAATAAGTGTCACGAGTTTATTGAAACGGAGAGAAGTGATGAAATGTTTTTCTATAAGACCTCGTCACTGTCTGACATGACAAATTATTCTGTGTGGGTAGGTCGAGTTGACACATTGGAATCAGTCTGTCACTTCCAATTTGGTTTGATAAGTTGAAACTCACGTAATAAAAAGTGTTTAACTTATTATTATTATGCACAACTTCTGGTTACCTGTGAATTCATGCTACTGATTTTTGCGAGTATATAGACGCGACCATGTTGTTATATCATTCCCTAATCCAGTTTTGGGAACCACTCCATCATATTTCAGTCCCATGAATAAATGCATAACAAAGTAGTAAACACAATATATCATAACATTTTTTACTTGCAATTTTTCACATTGGCGATTGTATTGAATATTTATAAAGAAGCTAGCCCAGAGAAGCATACCTACCATATCATCAGAATATATATTAGGCAGAGGTTGGAAGTGGATTTTTAATTACTCTCCTTCATCAAATACTCATTAAGGAATTCATAATCTCATCTGTCTTCCGAGTAGGAAATAATTAATGCAGCATGATGTGTCATCTTAATCGTCGGTGGTAACAAAAATAGTGAACTGTCATTAGTTTATCAATATGCAAATCAGTATCCGTTTCTTCAGTGAGAGAATGGGAGTGAGATAAGTCAAGAAAACTTTCTCATTAATAATGACCGATTTGATTATCATAGGAAGTATTGTTTAATTAGACTTATATTGTGACATCCACACGATTAACAACGCTGTGATGCTGTATATATGTGTTGCTGTTACTGCATTTAATTTAATGCTGTCTCATCTTCTTCATGGAAGACAAACAAAACCCACAGAAGTTGGCAGGCTTCGTGTATAATCACTTCTAAATTATAATAGTTTCTACCGTCTTGACAAATCTCTATGAGAGTAAATTGCATGAGAGGCTTTAGAAATGTTTCGTGAAGAGGATTGAATAATAACTTGTTGCAATAGGAATATATAAGAAGTACAATGTAGGTGCATATTCACTTAAGCGTCATTTTTTGTAGGCAGCTCGATGGTAGTGAAACTTTAAGTCTGTAACAAGACGTGAGGAGAAGTAGGACAGAATGAATTCCTCTTTATGTCGGATTAGAGTCGTATTATTTATAGAATTATAGATTATTTGCTTTGTTGTTTTGATAGGGAAAGTGAAAAGTAGAGGGGAAATAATAGTCAATAAGATCTTGGGCTCTTAGCTTTTTCAGATGACTCTTTTGTCCAGAATGCAGAAATCTAATGATGCATAACTTCAATTTCAGAAAGTGTGTGTTAAGTACACAACAGATTGGTTAGTTATTGCAGACGTCATTCTATCGAGACTAAAGAGGAAATCATCTTGAAGATAGTATTTATTTACAGATTTCGATATTTATAGACGTACAATTTGTGAAGATGAAAGCGTTTTTCTCTGTTTGAGTATAAGTACCTTTTCATTGTTGATTGTCCTGTCTAGTTTTGCTTTGGCTGGCGAAATAAAGTCTATAGTCTATACACGTTTGTATTTAGTAGGTATCATTTTCATTAGCCATACAAGAACGCAGCAGAATTGTCAAGCTGTAGTTGACATTGTCAAAATTTGGCAATGAAGCAAATCCGACATGCACACACATAGACTAACTGATGACTATATGCATGTTCATCTTAACATGTTATTGGGATTTAATATATATAAACTCTGGCTACACTTCTTCTCATTTATGATTTGTAATTAGTATTTTGCTTTATAGCTATGAATTATATGACTACGCAAGATTATAAGCATCAGTTTTGTGAGGCAACATGATTCAAAATTTGCTTCGCCATTCTCTCCATAGAAGAGTGTCAACTGTCCAATCAAATTATTCTCACAGTCGTGTGAGGCATTCCTTTTTGATTTGATCATAAATTATGGAGAAAAATAGCGCAGTAAAATACGACGATCTTAACAATTTCATGAAAGTACATCAGTCGTATAAACTTCTTACTATTTTCAATTGAATTAAAGTAAAAAAAATATTACATTTTCCCTTTTGTAAAAAATAATATTGAATTATATTGGGCTTGACTGCTACATAACTTAATCATATTCATAAGCTTAAGAGAGAATAAGAGTGAAGATTTTATTTCGTATACAGAAAAAATATTGTATAATGGGTTGTATAGCAATTCCTTATTAGCTAGGAGATCACGGGATAAACGAACTATACTTAAAAATCTCAAGGATGGTTTGTCATCCAGAAAGACTCACATCCGCAGTCAAGTTGCAAGTCCAACCAGCTTATCAAATCGCAGGATCAACAAGACAAAAAGACGGAGAGAAGATCTTCATTCAGACTCCTTGTTATAGATACGAAATAAATGAGTATCGTTCGTATGAGTCACTCGAATTTCTCGTAAAAAGAGTCTAAATAGTGAATAAGCATTCCCTCTTTTCAACTAAGAGCGTGTAAAAAGTCTTCCAATTTAAGCATACTGTATGAAATTCGTAGCGTTTTTGTATGCTACAGAATGAGTAATAAAATACAGCTCATCACACGTTCTTATCTAATGGTCATGTTTTTATGCAGCAATATTGATGTGAGAATCCAACAAGCTGAACTGGAATACGAATTAGAACGAGAAGAACTGAATCTTATGAATTTACAAGAGGAACGAAGGAATCTACACACAATCCTTGATGACAACGATGCTTTCCAGAAGCGAACAGAAAACTCTCTCTTCACGTAAGAAACACTCTCAAAAATGTTGATTTGCCTCTGATATCGAAATAAGTTAACCAATTTGAATTCATAAAAGGGAGTATACGTGCATAACACACTTTATAGACTTTCTATTAAGACTATTTTGCTTAATAAAATTAAGCCTTTTTACGATCAAAGACTTTGCCATCTGCAGGATAGTGTAATATGAATGTTCACGTCTGAGGCTGCGATGTATGCTAAGACTTATCCTTCCATTTTTCTTACTTGTTGAGCCATTCGTATATATATTACAATGAGTTTGTTTTGAGTTTAAAGATTTCTTGTGAGGACTATAACACACACACATAGACTCTTTGGTACAATCGTAAAACAAGAGAATTATAAATCTAAATACAAGAAGAGATGTTCATACAATTGTAATGGTAGCAATAAATTCTCCGGCGGTCTTGATTGAGTATACGTGATATTTCACCTTAATTTTGGCAAGGAAAACCGGCAAGGTGGGTTTCGTGCAGGACTTTGCTAAATTACCATTTTAATTATTCTCTTTTCAAACACTTCGATGGGCAGAGAGGCTCAGTATACATCTTTTCATTTTCAATCCCTAGTCATTTGTTTTGAAGTAATTGCTTCTGCATAATGCTCAAAAGAGTAACTTTTAGCAGAGATAATAGAAGAAATTCCTTTAGTATATATGTATGAAAAACACATCTTCATTGATTGATCATCGTCACCCAGGAAGGGTGTGTGTGTGTTTGTTGGCTTTCAGAAGTTGTAATTGTAACCTGCTCTACACACACCCGAAAAAATAGTTTTACTCTTTTACTTTGCTACTCTATAAGTTGCTTATAAGTCTGAAGAGGGTGAAGTAGCCATTGTAACGTAACTAATACACACACGAGTGTTTCAAGAATTAATGAATTATTTAGGTATGGCATTGGATGCACAAAGTGTGCCTAGAAATCTCGCCTGCTTTCTTTATGCACATATACACGAATTGACATTTCCATTCATTTACATAAGCAGTGAATTAAACACCTTCCCTGCTGCATGTAGTCTCGCTTAGAAGTTGATTTATAGTTCTAGATTTTTAATAGTTTTTGGATAAGATAAAGATTGAGACAAGTTGGAAGAGTTATAATGTCGTAGAAAATGAGAATTGATTGTGTACAGGGTTTTCACACATTTCTTAATGGCTGTATAGGTCTCTACCCCTCAACATGTGCGTGGCTATGCACTCGTTCGAAGTGGTTTATGATGCAAACGACGCGTCGTTTACTGTGGGAAAGCGAGAGGATCGAACAGGAACTTATGTCACCTGGACTAGAGATGATATGCGAACCCTTAAACGAGGAGACAGGTAATTATTCCTCCTCAAATAAATCTAGGATTAATTTCAATTCATGTGAAATTATGAAACACATTGCATTTTCTATTGTGACCGTAGAATCGTGGAGATCAATGGCACAATGGTGATATCTAAGGGAGTAAATCGCATAGAAGAATTCTGGTCGGACGATGACAATCAGACAGATGAAATTGGATCTGATATGGATATTGGTGCCCATCCACTGAGAATTGTGGTCATGCGAGCTCCACCTCCCCCTCCTCCTCCTCGGGCTCCAAATAGAGAGCTCCATGTAAGTTAACAATTCACATGACTGTATGGCTGTTACTAAATATGTTTGTAATCGACCGATTATGACTTTGGAGTAATGCGACACCACAAAACTAGACCGCTTTACCACTTTCAAAGGCATACAGAGCTAGTACTCTTATTGTTCATACACTTTCATTTTGATGACCGAAATGAACAGAGTGCGGGGATGATTGTGATAAACACTTGAGCTGTAGAAGTTATGATGGGAATGATTGGATGTGAAGGAAAGTCTAAAGAAGCAAGAACAATAGAGAGACAGATGAGTTGAGACGTGCTCCAGTTTTTTAAAAGCATTAGTATATAAACTCTCATCTTTATGATCATGAAACTCGCTCATTTATATTGTTGTCGTAAGTGACTTTGGACTAGTAATAAAAATAATAAAATGCTCTTTGAGTCTCTCATTGTCTCATTGTATGCTTATGGATGTGTGAGAAAGAGAAATGATATGTTTTGCTATACATTATATTCAGACTATGAAGATGAGTTATTAAGAAGACATAATGTTATCTCAGTCAGTAGGAGAGTCTTTGTAAGACTTTTCTTGTGTCAGAATTGATCTGTGTCAATCAAGTTCAAAGGCTTTCCTTAGTTGTGTCGAAGATTTCTCTCTTGTAGGCGTTGTTATCGATTCGTAAACGGTAAAAGGAGTTTAGTCATGTCATGATGTGCGAGAAGTTCGTAAAGTATATACGAGCGGATGTTATTGTTTTCTTGCATTAAGTCCCTATTGTTCTGTATATTCGAAGATGATGCAGATATACGAGATAATCAGTGCGTAATATGTTTTGTGCTAGCGCTTGGATTTGTGTTGAAGTAGCATAATAAGATGATGAGAAAAAGAAGGTCTCATAAAATCTAACAAAATTGACGGTAATTTGACATTAATATTTACTTCGTGTGGATACATTTAAGGAAGATTTAGTAGACGAGTTCAATATTATGTATGATGTATCGAACTAGGTGAACTACAAGAATATGAATATGATGTGAAATAAATTTCTAAGAACATATAAATGCTTCGGGCATGACTTCACTGTACAAGATGAATGAAATGCCACTTTTGATTAAATATTACAGAACATCAGAGAAGAACTGGCATTGGTAACAGCGAAACTGGAACAAGTGACAGTGGAGAAGCGAGAGATTCACACGCTGTGGCAAAAGGTGCAGAAAGAATTTGATGAGTCAGAGAGATTTAAAATAGACAATGAAAAGCTTGCTAAGGAGAGAGATAATTTAAGGACAGAGTCTGTGAGGCTCAAGCACAGGATTTCATACTTGGAAGAACAGGTATGTATTAAGATTACCGAATGTGAAACAATGAGAGCTTTATGTCAGTACGCCCTATGACTAATGGGCTATGATACTTATCAATTGATTTAACTTGATATTTACACAGGTAACTGAATTGGTGCATCAGAAAGAAGCGATTGGGTCGAGTGCTGTGACGGTGTTTCAAAAAGGAAATCATAAAACAATTGTAGCAGAGCCAAGTCCTGGATCCAATAAGAACAAGCAGTGCTCCCAAAATGAACAAAAACACCGTTCTAATAGTCCTAATCGCCCTCCTAGTGTTGCTTCATCGAGGTACTCCTGGATTATAAGATTAAATATTAAAGGGAAAAAGCTGTAACATGTGATTCTTTAAAACAGAAACTGTGAGACAAAGCAAGCTTTAAAAACTCGTTTATGGGAAACATTCAGAAGAGCTACAACTTCTGACTCACGCTCTGTGTGCTCGATGGATTCGAATAAACATGGAACAGAGAATGGTTACTTCAAGAAAAGATCATCAGAATCAAAAGCGAAGAAAGCATCCAGTAAGCCTCCTCCTCCTTCAAAGCCTTTAAGGCTTTCCCTACAACGAGCTACAAGTACAACAAACGTCTATTCTCCTGGAGAAGTTCCAGAAATGAATCCAGGGCTGAAAAGATCAAACTACTCGGAAAATACCCTTTTGCCGGACTGGGTATCAGACGACATGCGATCAGAATGCGATAATCACAGGAAAAAGCGAAGTGGGAAGCATCATGGCATCCGTTGGCCAAGTCTAAGACCAGCGAGTAGCATGAGCTATGCCATGGGAAGTCGAAGTACAACTGTCGCTAAGTTTTAATGGGATTAAGTTTTTAAAGTAGCAAGAGTGACTTAATTTTTATACATTTTTAAAAATTTCCAAATATATTTTAAGATTTGTATAGTGTGGTAATTTAACTTTTAGATTTAGTAGCTTATCTCTGTGTAATTCATAGCTGGATCAGTTATAATTAGTAGAAATAGAAGAATCCTGTAAAGCGTGTTAACGAAGCCAAATGATATTAACTTTTACTACTCCGGTTTAAGCAGCTTTTGCACTTCCAATACAACAAAAATACGTGTTCGTTGCTAATGTTATAATGTGCATATGGAGTTTCTTTCTATGCGCGTTTGCATATCTGCTCAATTTTCATAATTTGTCTACAAAAAATAAAGAGTGCAGTGATTTGAATTTGAGTCTTGGAGTCTCTCTTGCAGTAAAATTCACATTTATTGATTTCCATATACTGATATCCACAACTACTAACTACACAAGGGTAGTGAGAGCCGAGCAAATACAAGATCGCCAAGCATATAGTCAACCGTAGTTTGGGCTAACGAGGCTTGTGACCGGAGTCCCGAGTCTATAAAAGGACCTGCAATACCTACGCCTCGGTTCAGTCAGTTTCCACTCTCTCCTTCGACCAGGTCAACTATCGCAAGAAACTAAAACGGCAAAGCTTAAAGAATACCCCAAGGTTAAACGGTAAGCTATTTTATAAAGGTTATCTAATTTTCGTGTAACATTACGCATTCGTTTTGTCTGATAATCGCCTAGTGGGAACTTGTATGTATAAATTGTTAGAGAATAGTTTCGCTTAAAATTCTAGAGAAAATGGCTTTCGCACCACTATCCGGATACGGAGGGCCCATTCCAGGAGATATCCCTCCACCTGGATTACCGATTGCTCCAGGTTTTGGAGGAGGAGCGGGTGCCGGGCTCAACTTGGATATCGGAGGTGGAATTGGAGCTCCAGGATTAGGATTCCTTGGAGGCCTTCCAGGTTGGGGAGGCTTTGCTGGCCCTTACGTACCTGTCACACCCTTAGGAGCACTTGGAGGCATCAAAGGTATGCTACGTTAAAAATTAAAATTGCAGAAATCATATAAGACCATAAAACATTTAGCATTCGTTTCAATGTACCCCTGTACTTTTAATTTCAGGCGATCTTATCGTGCCTATGGTCGCAGTAGGAGTCGCAATTTTCCTGCTAGTCATAATCGTGTTGGCAGTTAAAGCAGCACTTGTGTGGAAACTGAATGTTCTTTCTGATATTGCTGGCGGACCTCGAAGAGTGAGAGATCTCGATGGAGTAGGAGCTGCTGCCCCTCAATTGGAGACTCAAACCATGGCGAACATGACTAACATGATTTTGTCAGCCATAGTATCTCAGATATGCGCTGAGAGATTGCTGTGCGAAGCTGCCTGTATGTATCCAGCCCAAATGCCTCCAGCTTTAAGGTACTTTTAGTCTGACAATGCTGACTCATTTGCATTTGAAATAATAGATCACTTGATTTGAGATTGATTAGTAAACAAATTAGTGAAATTAGTTTTCTAATATGACAACTTGCTTGGTTTGCAGGCTTATGGAGTCCGTTGTTCCCTCTAACTACATTAAGTCGTTGGAATTCATGAGGAAATGTGCCGAAGATGGATGCAAATGCAGTGAGAAGTACCAGTGCACCGCAGCTGGGACTCGTCCACAATCACAGGATCAACCAGGTAGCATGAACATCTCATCAGATGCCAACAAAGACATGAAGATGCAGCCAGCTTCGCCTCAAATGCAGATAAATGAGACAATGCAGATGGATAAGGGATCAATGGATAACCAAAAGAATCCTATTGACATGCAGATGAACGAGATCCAGCAACAAGATAAGGCCGAACAAAATCCTAAATTTGGCCAATTTGGACACAGCCAGGTACCTTTGCCGATGCAAGCAACAACTTCTCCCAGACCAACTTTGCTGGAAGGTATTAAAGTAAACAATAATCAAAGTGATGCAGTCCTAACCAATGAAGTGCGTCCTAGAGTCAATACAGCTAACAAGTTTAAGCGTAACATATATAAGAAAAAATAAGTGATATTTTATGATTTAAAATTTCATTGTCCGTTTTAGTCAAGTTTTAGTCATAATCCTTTTTACTCTTTTAATCTTAAATTAGATAGAAAATACATCATTTTAAAAATAGAACGTCTTTGAAAGATGTAAAAAATACTTGAATGAATCGTGCGTAAATAAATCAAACGTGAAAGAAAATTAACACAGTTGGATTAATTTCGTTCTTTATTTACAAGTTCATACAATTCATTGACAAACATTGGTGTAGTAGCATAATAACTGAATATGTCGACATTAATAAAAATTAAATGACTTCCATAAGAAATAGAGATCGAGATTTTCTGAATTATCACAGTCCATTACGAGTTGAAGTAGATTATAATTTATATAGATCAGCGGCAAAACAGTAGGACGCCTGAAGAGTTAGTTGTTTCTTACATTTTGTGACTGTTTACCTGCACACGATGGCTGCGCTGGAGTGATATGGTAAAATCGAGTTAGTTGCTTATTAATGAGACGAAAAACATCCGGCGAATAATTCCCTGCTTGTACCTACGAATGTAACACAGAATGGTTCATTGTGCAGGTCACGCCAAATAATCAAACTTTAGTTTAGTACTTACAGCTTGTTCATAAGACACCAGGAAAGATCCACTCTTCATGTAGTTAATTTGAGCTTCAGTACATTCTTTCAATGGGGCAGTGAATTGATCGACTTGACGTTTGTACAAAGTCAAAAGCAGGCGAAGGGACACAGCCACTTCCTTCATCTCCATGCATTGCGTAAGAGGTCGATTCATTAGAGGATGCTTCATTGAATAATCCTGAGCCTCCACAGCTTTCAATAGCGCCAGCTCTTCCTGAAGTACATTGATCTTTGATTTTTCCACTAATTGAGAAAAAATCTGAGGCTCCGGCATAGCAACATTTTTAGTAGTACCGTTAAAAGTTTGTATAACTTTCTGGCTAATTTGCTGGAACAAATCAGTCATCTACAGAACAAAAATTAGTAAAATCAATTACAACATGAATTTATTTTATAGGAACTTGTACATTTGACTGTAGAAACAACACACCTGAACATCAAAGACATTCACAAGATCCAGACTCAGTCGATGAAATAGAAAATCGATCATCGGTCTCACATCGAATACAATTTTTAATATTTTGTCGTTGTTTAAAATTTCTTCATCGATGGTATTCCACCATTCCCTATTAGCAGAATCCCGTTTCTTGTCCTTACAATCTATGCAAACAAGAAGCATTTGCTCTGTTAAAATACAAATCCACCCGAGGCTTCCATCCCGGCTTAAGTTTATCCCTCTCAAACCCAGAGCCATCTTATCGACTTGGAAAACTTGAAGGGCGTGGATCTACACAGCAGATGAAATGAATCATTAGTCACACATCTAAATTCCAAAATAAACCCGCTTGTATATTCATCCGTCCTGCACTTACATATCGCTTCAGCTGTTCGACATTCGTTATAGTATGAGTCTGCACAACCCGTTCCACCTTGAGATTTGGATTCGAGACGTCTCGGTCGACATTTTCCGCTCTTTGGAGCACTTGCACTGCAACAAAGAAAGTACAAAACAATAAATATTTATAATCCTCAATGTTATTTCAAAGAAACTCAATGCTACTCAATATGATGAGCTGATCAATTTCTCGTCAGCTCATCATCACATATTACGATCATATGAAAACTCTCAATATAGTAAATATAAAAACCAATGCAACTTACAGTGCTTAATCTCACTTTCATTAATCTTCATGTGGGCTTTACGTGTCCCAACAATATCAGCCTGCCGACTCCTATCATAACGAACATTGATTAGCTCCAGGATCGATGGCTCCGCAGTATACTTGGGATTAGCATACACCTGACCGGTGATCTGCGTTCCGTCTTCTTTCCACACCGACACGACAGAATTGGGTGGAATGTCAAAGTGCGTTTTTGTCAGAGACGGCTTAGGCATCGCTTGTGCCATTTTGTTACACCCCCTTCGACCCCGTGTCGCTCGGTCCTGTTCCTGTTATATTATTATTGGTCCTATAAGTCCTCCTCTTCTAAAAAACCTTTCCTATTCCCTCTTTCTTTCCCCGGCGAATTGCACCCCACACCCCAAGGTAGTAGTAGCCCGTACTAGCCGTACTTCAATTGCGATTATCTGCAATAAACGACAAGTAATCAAAATTAGATAAGAACGAGTCACATTAGTCACAGTCACAAGAATGAGTGAAATTAAAAATCGACGAGAGGTGAACGTACCTGTCTGTAGTATATATATATTTCAGCACCAACGATTGTCAGGCAGAGAGAGTGAGTGATAGTGACACTGGACTGGAATTGTCTGCTGGAGAGTCAGAAGATCGAGAGCCGGCACGAGGGAACAATCTCCGCCACGAGATTTATTGCTCACTCTCTCTCTCTCTGGTCAACCTGAGATGACGATGAGACTCCTCTCTATGCACAGGAGGTACAGCGACTTCCGTGGCTTCATGATGATGATAACCTGCGTCCATTTTATATTGCAGATATTGCAGTTTAATGCATGTTTGGTATTGCTTCTAGTGGCGTAGGCGAAAGGCAGGGAGATTTTGCAGTAGTCAGTAGTATTAGAGTAGGTAGTCAGACCTGTTATAGTACTAAAAGCTAATAGCTAATACAACGTAAAAAGGGAAGCGAGAAACACGTGATCCCACCCACTCCTGCCTTATCATCACCACCACCAGACCCTCCACGGGTGTCGGATCTATACCATCTATACTGTATAATATACCGGTGTTTGGTTCGATCACTCATGTTAATTCCCTTATAGTTCGCCATTTCGTGAGTGCCACGTGTCACTAGGACCAGCGGAGGAATCTTGCGGAGCTCTACTGGCAATCACTGGGATTCTATTGACGTGCTGCTGCTGAAGCACACCTTTCTTGTCTCCACCAATTATTCCCTATAAGTCGTATTCTTCTTTAGAAATCGTACTGCGTAGTAGATCGAATTAGAGGACCTCACAAAGACCTCAAAACACGTCATTGAGGAGTACAAGCACGAAACCGTGATGCCTGTAAGGAAAAAGCGCCTGGCAAAGAAGGTTGCAGAGATGCGCATCGCGGCAACAATGATGGTTTGTTTTAGGCTCATCGCTTCAGTATTTGAATTAATTTAATGGTGTATATTATAGGTTATTCTTTAACTAATTATTTTCACGTTTACTTTCAGCCGTGCCGGTGTCGACATCCGAGATGCAAGCAATGTCGACTGAGTAATATTAAGAAGGCAACAGTTAAGGTATCGAAGAGAAGGGTACCTAATAAAAAGAAGGTGGACTCAAAAGAATTGGCGTTCCGTGGAAGCCGTAACTTTTTCGTCAAGGCAAAGTCCTTAACTAAGAAGGACGAGCGGTTCATCTACCAGCACAATTGTTTCATGGTTAAACATCAAAGACTTGGGGTGAGTACTACTGGAATGATTTTTTTCACTGCTCTCTGTTACAACAACGATCGGTTATATATTGGTATATTGGTAATAAGAGTTTAAAATTTCGATTATTCTGATTAATTCATTTTTAGGCTAGACGATTCGCTTGGCGAAATGAAGTAGAAAATCCGATGGCAAAGAGAGTCGAGGAGAAAAAAAGAATCCAAATCGCAAGGTTGAAGCGGCGGCCCTTTACAGAAGAAGAGGTAATTCGTAATTACATAATTACATTAATTTTTACTATTGCGTATTGTACAATGAACAATGAAGTGACTTTGTCATGCTAATGATCTCTTTCATTTCGATTATAGATTGCTGAGAAGAGAGACGCGTTGAATAAGCTGCTGCTGCGGCTCCACGCTCGAGTTCGAGGACCCAGTGGACTGGAAAGGGATTTGACGCCTTTTCTAGCCCGAGCCCGAGTGGCTAAGCAGAAGCAAGAAAACATTAAGTACTCAGTTTGACAGCGTTTTAACTTCCTCTGATATCTGTGTTTATTGTGAATATTTTTGTAATATGGAAACCACCAACCAAACAACCAGTAACAGAATACAGAAGGAGTGCATTACATTTATTGTAAAAAAACAGAATAAAAAATGTCCCCGTGCATCCTAAATACATGTAGTATTATCTTTTATTTGTGTGTTACTGATGTTATATTAGCTGCTTTTACTACTTTTTACATTTCATGGGATTTTTATTGCTATCATTAACATCGAATTGTCCAATACCAGTCCGATTCTTCATTACTCATATATACCACTGCACTGCTAAACTTCTGCTACTTTCTCCGAATGCCTTGCCATCGTCTATGGGAGATCTCTGCGACATACGGACTACTTTGGCAGTATTTTACACGCTCTCTCCTTCATCAGGAACAAAATGTCCGCCAAAACCCGCGAACTTTAAGTGATACGAAATGTTGGGGCAAGGGGAAAGATTTGTCGTCTCTTTGCTTGCAACATACTCCCAACAAGATTGGCCCGGAATTCCCGAAGAGGCATCGGTGCTGGTTTCATGATCCGGAGGAGGAGTAGTCGACATCTCTCCAAGTCTCAGGGAACTAAACTGACCCCAAGTTTTTTATGCTTTTGCACGAGTAGTATGTAAGTATGTAGGTAGGGTATGTAGGCATGTAGGTAGTATTAATTCGAAATGGACTGAGCAAGTGACATTAATTGAATTTTGTATTTTTTTGGCTTTTTGTACGCATTTTTTGTATTTTCTTCTGTACATTAAAGCCTTAATTAGGTCCTTGATTAGACAAAAGTCGTATTTATTGTGTAACTATTTTGTAAACAACCTAAATTGGATCAAAATTATTTAAAAGTGAGTATATAGTAGTTTGGAGTGTCAAATTATGAAAACACAAGTTGTTCCTTTGAGGTAAACACTATTAAAAATTTTTACATAACTCTCAGATTATAGATTATGGGATGGTAGGATGGTATTATTGTAGTAGTTTACTGGTAGTCATTTATCTAAATTACAAAGCTTTCTAAAATATATTTTTACTTATGCCGATTTTCAGAAAACCATCGTATTTCTTTAGAAACCCGAAGAATTACCACGAGCAGAGAAATATTCAAAAACAACGAGCAGCAACTGAGAACATCAATGTATTCAAGTCCAATCTCTTGCCAGTGAATAGAGAAGTCCCTCTTGATCCGCACTGGGAAGAAAAGTTTTGGGACCATAAAAGTAGGATTGCTAATGCGAAACCGAAAGTGCAGACACGAGAGAATATTGAAACTGCTATGGTCGTCGAGAGCATAAAAGTTAAGGAATATTTGAGGGTGAAGGAAAAGCAACAAACTCGAAGGGAAATAGAATTGAAGAATCGGATTCAGTCTGAGAGATTGAGGCAAATTGCGGAGAGAGTTCCACAGATGGATCAGGGAAAGCTCAAACGACCAGATAAGGCTGAACAACAAAGAAGAGAAAGAGAAAACAGAATAAAGATTCGGAAGCAGAATGAAATGTTAGCAAACAGATTAAGTCGAATTAAACCCGTGTTGGTCACTCGAAACACTAAGACAAGTACGAAGACACAAACAGAAATGAATCTGATGAACCCCGGCGTTTCTAAACAGGAGTCAAGAAAAGACGTTGCTGATGTCGCCACTACCACGTATGTTCCAACTGTACAGTCACTCCCAAACATCAAAGTTCAAGGTGTTTTAAATAAATCAAGCTCTTGTCTGCCACTCAGGAACTCGCAGCTGGACCCGAATGCTAATCTACCAGTTTCGAACAATGAGTTAATCGATCGAACATCAACCGAAACGATTGGGGGATTTCAAGATCTGCTCCATAAACCTCCAGGATTATTTGAGTCCTCCTCTTCTAACAGTCACAGTCCTACAGACATGCCTTACTTTCCTGAACCAAATGACTCATCAATCGATACGTCAGCAGAAGAAGCAGAAGTCGATGACGCAGGAGAAACATCAGCTAAAGATACAGACAGATCAGATGTAACCTTACAACAAAGCCTTAAAGAGAACTTTGGTGTGGAGTTTGACTCTCCAGAAATGAGAGCGTTTTTGCGTTTTATCGACGAACAAGAAAAAAATCCTCCCCCCAAAAAACCTAGAAAAATCGACCCAGACTTCGGTTGGTCTGAAGAAGATTCGGATTCAGAAAATGAGTTCTTTGTAATGTACGCTGGACGGTGCGTTGTTAATAAGAAGTATATGAAACCAGGAGAAAGAATTATGGCTAGGATCAATCCTGATCTGAAACCTGGCGAAGACGGTTACGACTCTACAGCAGAAGCCGTGTACACCGAGTCGGAATCCGAACCTGAATCCGTGCACACAGATTTTGACTGCGATGACTACGAAGCTGACGATGAAAATCCTCAAGAAAGCTAATTTCTTATCGAATGCACACTTTGGTTTGCTATCCACGAAATGCTGTAACTTCCTACTTTGAAATCTTTCAATTTGTCTATTTTTTGTAACTCCATTTGCAAACTCCAAGTAGTAAATATATCATGTAAAGCAATTTTGGGAGTTAATTTTTGTTGCCTTTATGTTATACTTCAGATAACTGCATTTTATTATTACAAATGTAACCGTTTAAGGCATTGCTATCAATCGAAATATGTCATTCTCATTGTTATCTGTCTGATCCGCAAATCCCAGTTGCTTATAAGCTCAAATTTTATTACTTTTTACTTCTTCCGGAAAATTGTGCATGGGTTTACACGTCTCGGCCTTTGGTTTGTTTTCTATGCAATGTCCTTTCGATGCATCGAAATAATGCTCAACTAGCAAATTAAAGACAAAACTTAAAATCTCTATTGCATTAATATTAATGTTAACTCCTTACATTTGCAACCATACTGGTATGCTTGATGATAGAAACACAGATAATACTTGGTGCAGTCAAATGGGTCAGGGAAGTATCCATCCTGTGAACAATCTACGGCTGAGTCAAAATTACAAAAAAGCAAGTTACACCAAACTCAAATTAGAAAAGACACTATCACCATCACCATATTAATTGTTTTACCCTGTCGGCAAGCATTAAATGGCAGCGAAACTCTCGGGAAACATGCACTTTTTTCTGGGTAAAATGCAAATCTGACTTCACATCTTTTCCTGATTGGAAATCCCAAATGACACAAGTAATACCACACACATGTGGGGTCGGCAGGATCCGGGTACCTGGCTGTGAGCGGATTTACTGGACAACTACAATTAGTTCCTTGATCGTTGCATAACATCTTGACATCTTCTCCGTGAGAGTTTAAAATACACATAGACACGAAGAAGAAATACACTCCAACCAGAATAACTAAAAAATTCTCCAATGTGTGTGAAATCATTTTTCATGAAATTATGATAAGGAAACGAAGTTCATGAATAAGTATATGTTCAAAAAACTCATTTTAGGTAAAAAATTAAATCTGATTGCAATTGGCTAGTGGAATAAGTGCTAATGAGAAGAGGTTCGTACTCAAGAATGAAGCATTTTAACTTTGTATCGATTTTTAAATGAACAATACTTGTCTTATTAATACGGTTAATAACACACGGAACTTACACTGTGAAACAATATGCTCGTTCAGTTATAAATCTTATGCATTCATTTTCCCTGTATCACATCACTGCATGTTAGAACCACTGCTAAAATTGAGGTCAATAGGACTATAGCTTATTCTTAAACGAATGAACTGCTGAATTATACATTTTACCCACGCATCCTAAAAATTCTTTTAATGCAATGCAGTGTTATAATTACATGCAATAATACAGAGCGTCATCAAATGCTTAAATAAATACACCAAAGACAAAGACTGAATTTTAAGCCTTAAATGCAATCTATTCCACACAGAAATTCGTCTTCTATTTTGCACTGTTACAAACTTTCATTCACCAGGGTTGTCAGCGTTACTTAAAACATGAAGTCAAGTTATTAAACTGTGTATTATGAGGGTTAACCCTCATTATGGGAACAGAAAACCTGACCCATTCAACATTTGAACTTATACGTTTGAATGGAAATCTATAACATCAATCAAGGACAGATCATGTACAGATTATGGACAGATTATGGACAGATCATGGACAGATTATGGACAGATTATGGACAGATTATGGACAGATCATGGACAGATTATGGACAGATTATGGACAGATTATGGACAGAT
>Ga0194135_10000405_pt1 | contig 25410 bp, 34 predicted proteins | sample LitLau_LLRF_2013_FD_134024 | JGI IMG/M metagenome (GOLD analysis project Ga0194135, IMG submission 134024) | Freshwater sediment microbial communities in response to fracking from North America - Little Laurel Run_MetaG_LLRF_2013 (version 2) | ecosystem: Environmental > Aquatic > Freshwater >... | reverse complement strand
TTCATGCGTTGTTGTTTTCAAAGTATTTCTGACGTTTGGTTTTCGAAAACGGTGTCGACCATATTTTCTGCGTGAGCGTTGGACTTGTGGGATCACTGCCACGATGGAAGTCACGTTCTCAAAAGGAATCTTCAGTCGAAGTTGGCACAGCGGCCCTTCGAGGCGAAGGAAGGGGATTGTCGAAACAATCCTTGAACGGGTATGCTCAGGATAAACTACGATTTAAAGATTACTCATTTTTATTTTTGAACTTGAAGACTAAAATTAATTCAATGTTATTTGGGCTTTAGCAAGAGATGACTATTTCCCAGCATTTGGCGAAGTTCAAATATATGCAGACTCAGGTTCCAATTACGACCTACCGACGGTTGATTTCGACTGGTTGTCTGTATTGTCTACCAATGTCGGAGGTAATGAAGATTCTAATTTAAGACGCTTTTGACTAGTAGAAAAGTGCAATATGCAATGAATGTGATTGTGTTTGAATTTTATTAAAATTAGCGTCAAATCGATCAGGAGCTTAAAGCGATGGGGATTATTAATTTGTTCAATTTGCCAACACAAAATTCTGATGCTCCATGGATGTCCCGACAGTTTTCGTTCGTTTCACATTTTTGGGAACAAGGGGGCTTATCGGCAGACCAAATAAAATTCGTCCACAGACAAGATATTGTGGAAGATGATACCTTGTTTCAGGTGAGAATTACTTAGGATTTTTTTTTTGGAATCGGAAGTAAAAGTTTGATATTACTGTTAATTTTTTAGTATCCCACCAAGGTAATGAAACATCTGTATGCGGAAAATATCAAGATGCGGACCGCACTAGTAGATTCTGCAGCAAAAACGATGGCAGTTGAAAATCTGTACTCTGCTTGGGGTAGGTCAACTTGGATGCTAGGACCATTCTCAGGGTAAGATGTGATAGAAGAAACACTGTGTACTCTACCAATCACAATCAGGGTAAATTCGTAGGAGTTATTGAATTATTTCATTCTTTTTATTAATAGGAAATTCATTGTCGCTGCAGATCAATTTCGGCGCTGGATATTTAAATTTTTCATCAGGTATTATAAGGAGCAAGATTGTTAGTGATATTATGGATGCATGTAAAGGAAACTCGTTTAGTTAACAATCTTTGTGTGTCAGGATGGTGGGATATGTTTCTGCAAAAGTGTTGAAACGGTTATTCGAAGCAGTGTGTGTACATGAAGGCGAATTAGACTTATTGGTCAGAGCTCACGCATCTGCACTTCCAATCATATATGTGCCGATTAATAGAAGCTTCATGGACAGCATCATATTGAAATGTTGTCTAATACATGCAGGCCTGCCGATTCCATACTTTTTCATGTCGTCAAAGGATAGGTTGGGTTTACTTTTTCTGTCTAATGTTTAATACACGTTTTTGACAGTTAAAATTGATTTTACAAGTTCTGCTATTTGTGGGTTATTTAGCCAATTCTTAAGTTTGGTAGGAGGAATTCGTCGACCAAATATTCCTCGCCCAGATCGCTCTGCCGCAGACTACCCGAATGATGCGGACATGGCTCGCACTGCTGTAATCACGTCATTTGTTAAAGAATTGCTCCAAAACGGTAGTTCCCTCCAATTACAGATGGAGAGTAACAAATCCCGAACTGGAAAGTCTTCAACTGAACTTTATGGAAGTACGTTGGACTATTTTGGTTTTTCTCCAACCTGTTTAGTGAAAATACTCATGCGATTAATTTGTTAATTTTAGCGGAATTGCTTAAAGTTGTATATGATATTTACGAAGAAAGAGATATAGAAGATGCTTACATTGTTCCTGTTAGCGTGTCTTATGATATTTTACCAGAAGATTCGACAGAATGGTTTAGCGGTCGTCAACAGAACAAACTGTATGGAATTTGGTCCTATTTGTGGAAATTTGTTACACTTTCTAAGCTGGGATTAGGAAGCTCCCGAATAAATTTCGGACAACCGTTTAGTCTCCGCGTGAGTTAACTGTTATTTATACGTGTAGAAGCCATAATAACTTGCTGTAGTTAATTTCTGCTTACAAGCTGTGGTATTTTGTTTTCAGGAATATCTTGCTTCGATGAGAGAGAACAAAAAATTTCATAGTGTGGCTGCAGGAGATAACACTATTGAAGTGTACTACAAAACTTTCGAGTCATCAGAGCTGAACTGGATGTCTCGTGCTGGGTCTACTGCTTCGATTCCATCTGTATATGGGGAGTTGGACTTAATTGATTTTGTACCAGAAGAATTAGATACCACACTTCCCAGGATTAATTTATTAGCATTTCATGCCGTTTATTGTAAGTTCATCACAATTAATAACGATGTCAGATTCTTGATAATTAATCCTTAAACTGACTTTACTGCAGCGGCGACAACCGCAACAGCCATAATGGGAACACATGCAGTAGCATTTTTGCTGTTGAAAAAATTCAGAAGTGGAACTAACTTGGTAACTCTGGTACAGGAGGTTGAAGATCTGGTGAAATATTTGGAATTGCGAAAACGTGGATGTGGTTTCACAGGGAACGTGAAGGGTGTAGTACTTCATGCTGTAAGTTATTGTGTTGAATTCAAACTAAATGTGAAAATTGTATTTCATGACTAACGTCCTTGAATTTTTTTGAAGCTTGAAGCTTTAGGTCCCGAGTCTGTAGCAGTACAAGTGTTAGGCTCTAAGGACGACTTTATTTGGATAAATCCTATTCTCTCAGAAGGTAACTTGTTGCGCTTAGGATACTACGCAAACTACGTTCTTCCAGTGTTCGCTATGGAGGCTATAGTTGGTATGATTATTACAAAATACCTTTAATATCAATAAATGTATGTTATCAAATAATATTGCTTTAAGCGGTTGCTGTGTGTGCCCTTGAGGGAAATCAGCTGAAAGTGTCACGAGGTTTCGATGTTGATATTCGAGTAAAAGATGAAGATCTGATCCACTATAGCAGAATATTATATCAAGCTCTTGCAACGGAATTTTTTCTTCATTCTCCATGCATTTTAGGACTCACTGCCATAAGACGAGCAATCGAAGCCTTAAATTCTGAATGTGTGCTCCAGTATTTGATGGTGCGTCAAGCTTTAGTTGTAGTCGCATTAAGTGTTCACCTAAACCGTTTTTCAACAACACTCTTTGTTTAGGATGAGACTGTGCGTCGAAATCGCAGATACTACGAAGTAGAAGAAGACTTTTATGAAGATGACTTCGCAGAAACTGCTACTGCTTCAAACAATCCTGGAGCAGATGATGTAGCAGCGGATTACTTTTTCACACCTTATGAGTACAAAATCGTCAGTTCCGAGGAAAATGTCGATCGCCTGTTTTTTTTGAAAAGCTTAATCATACCTACTCTCGAAATCTACGCTTTCATTGGAAAAGAACTAGCAAAAATTCAAACCGGATCTGATGGCATGAAGCGCGTAGATAAGCGAATTTTTCAAAAATCCACTCTAAGCAAATTGACTGAGAGCTTTGATGGTGCTTGCTACGGTAAAGGATAATTTTACCATTATACATGACTAAATTTAAAGTTAAAGTTATGAAAGCTGAAGTTGTCTATGGTGTATTGCGCAGGTGAGTATCTGTCAATGGATCATGTAAAGGCCTCACTGTTTGCGTTTGAATCGAACGGAATTTTCTACATATCGAATAACAGCGAAACTGGTGGCAAGTATATCGATATGTCGTACGATACAGACTCATCACGCAAGCTGCAGCAATCACTGGACAATCTTTTGCGTCTGATTACGTAAAACTTATGAGAGTATGAGATCAATTTAGTTTCTATCTAATGCCTTCGATGTATGTAGTTATTGTCTGGCTAGTTGTAAACATTTCATGTTTTTTTATTCAGAATGTTATTACTAATGATTAAGATGTTAAGCTAAGCATAATACAACCATCACCAATCAATTGCCTGGCAATAATTATAATTAATTATTATTCTAATTGAGGATAAGTGTCATGAAGCAATCGATATATGTACGATGGTGAGTGGCTTCCACTGCAACAGAACAATAAACTTGTTAAAGTTTGACGACACAGTGACTTATGGATTTAGTCAATTTACTTACATATTGAATATGAAAAGAGTGATTAGCTCAGGAGGCACGTAATCAAATACAGGGGCGTATATGTGAGCATCTTCCATTGTTAACAAGTCTTGAAACTCAACCAACAGTTCAGGAGAGACGAATCTGTTGGTAATTTTCACATTATTTGAGAGCGGATATTCTGGACTCAATTTGTACAATGGGGCCAAAACAATGACCTGAAATCCAAACGAACACTTAATTACATGTATGAAATATCGAACACGAGCATATGAAGAAGTCTGGATGATTCTTACAGGCACGTTGTAATATTTCGCTGCAAGGAGAACAGGGTGACACCCGGCAATAGCTTTGAGGCCACCGTTCGCTAAGATTGTATGAGTGCCAATAATGACTTTGTGCACCCTTGACATCACACTAAAAGCAGCTGTATCGTCTATAACTGTTACACGAAGTTTGTGTTTTTTCTTTAACGTCTCAGCCATTTCTGTGCCCTAAAAGAAAATCTATGCGAATTAGGGGGTAATCAAATAAAAATAAAACCACAATAATTTTCATTACAGTATAAAATGGTCCACATTGAGTAACAATGACATCAAATCTAGTTTTATTGCTAGCAGCTTTAGTCAAGAATTTCTGTACAGTTCGGGACTTTCCAACGGTAAGAATTACTTCATTAGAATGAATATGTTTTTCGGCGTCTTCCGAAATATTTTCGGCACTAAAGCAAAATTAAAACAAACTGCTTAATGTCCTTTAAAGTTCGAACAAATTATGCAATTAATATGCATTTACCTTGATTCTAGTTCAAAATCTAACTCTAGAATCGCATTGAGAATATCAGAACGCAAATCTGGGACTTCTTCAGAAAAATCTACCATTCCTGAGTCAACGGAGTCAAGTCTTGATGTCGACATCTGACTACCACCATCACAAGCATCCTCAGATGAAGCAGTCTAAAAATTAAACCAGCGATCCAATTTTGTACTTTACAAAATTTGCAAGTTGCTGTGTTAAATGTGAACCTTTTTTCGATTAACAAACTCTTCTTTGATGATCTTTCTCAGCCTTTGAATCATATTAGTTGGGGCTGATTCTGAAACTGCAGCTTTTTTAAGTCGGGTCGAAGTTGAGTCTAGCCACTTTAGCACCTCACTACAACCATCAGACAGTAATAATAAGGAAATAGTTAGTAAATTACTCCCAATGTCCCAATAAAATCTCATTGTCTTTCATTTATACTTACTCAGCATTCTTCCAACACGAAGACTGTATGTATTTTTCTATAATTAGCAGCGTTTTGGTTGCAAGTTCATGCGACCTCTGATAAGTTCTGGAGATAAATGAACATAGACGCATAAACATTAGGTTTTAAACAGAAAATACTGATGAGATCATTATTATACCCTCTTTTCAAGGAGATTTCGAATTGCTGCAACAAAAGGTTTGTTTCTTGAAGTTCTTTCTGAGCGATTTGGTCATATTTGGCCTCGTCCTTCTTAGCTTTGTCGTCCACCGCCACGGCACTCCCCTTTTGCTTATCCATTTTCTGTCAAAGTAGTCAAATAGTTCTTGATTTATTTGAAGACACGTTGTAAAGGTTTATCTGACGGTCTCGTGCAAGTTCCATCTGGAATTTCTTCAGACTGTCTCGTTTGTGTTCTTCCCGCCCTGTCAAATGCGGCTAATTTCAATAGAGAAATAAACAAAACTAAAAACCAGAAACCTTCTGTGATTTATTCTCGGCTTGATTATTTTCGACTTTATTATTAATTTTGATTATCGACAGGACTGACAAAGTGTTATTTAATTTCAGCTTGGTACACATCACAAACCATCGGCGCCGAATCAGGTAACCTTTCTTCTGGTAAATTCTGGCGTATGATTATAAAAGGATAATTACTATTGTATAATATACGACTGCTGTGTGTTTAGAATCATGGCGCAGTACAAAGGAGCAGCCAGTGAAGGGTCGAGGGCGATGCAGCTGCAGAAGCGCCGAGAGAAAGAACACCAAGAAGCGGAGTTTCGAATGAACAAGCTGAAGGAAGAACTTCGTGTGGACAAAATGGAGAACAAGTTTGCTGTGCATTACGATGCGGTGGAAGCACAGTTGAAGGTAGGAAAGGGCTGGATAATTTTATCGAGTTGGTATTTATAATGTTGCGTTCGATATTAATGATTTTATGAATTTAATGTAGAGTTCCACAATTGGACTGGTGACACTTGATGAAATGAGAGCAAAGCAAGATGACGTGATAAAAGAACGAGAGAAGAGAATCGCACAGAAGAAAGCAGAAAAGGAACAGAAGAAGAAAGAAGAGTTGGCTGCCAAAAAAGCTGCCAAAGAATTACAAGAAAAACAAATACGAGCGCTGTCGTTTTTGGGAGATGATGAAGAGGAGGAAGAAGAAGATAAGGAAGACGACAATGCTGAAGTTAAGATTAAAACTGAACCTCAACAGGAGGATGAGTTAAGCAGAGATTCTTCTAAAGGCGGTGGTGTTGATTTGGATTCATCTTGTTCAGGAAACGAAGACGAAAAGGAATTTAAAAGCAGCCCACCAACTAAAAAGAAAAAGATAGGGAAGAATCCCGATGTCGACACAAGTTTTCTGCCAGATCGAGAACGGGAAGAAGAAGAAAACATGCTTAGGGAAAAACTTAGACAGGTAAGTCGAACTAGAATAAAATAAAATGCTGAACTAACCAAAGTATGTTCTACAAAGTTTATCTGATTTTTAAGTTGTATAGGAATGGGTAACGCAACAAGAAGCTCTTAAAAGTGAGGAAATGAATGTGACGTACAGTTACTGGGATGGTTCGGGACATCGCAGGACCATAAAAGTAACGAAAGGTAAACTGACTAACTTGATTGCTGTATTTTAGATGCAATTTGGGTTTTAAGTTTGATATTATTTTACAGGCATGTCTATCTACCAATTCTTGCAGAGATGTATGGAATCTCTGAGGAGCGAATTTGGAGAGTTGCGAACTGTTATGGCTGATCAATTGATGTACGTGAAAGAAGATTTGATCCTTCCTCATCATTACACATTCTATGACTTGATTGTGACTAAAGCTCGAGGAAAAAGTGGCCCGCTGTTTGCATTTCATGCTAGAGATGATATCCGTGTAACTCACGACGCATCAGTTGAGAAGGAGGATTCGCATGCAGGGAAAGTACTGCTCAGAACTTGGTATGAGTTGAATTTCGCTACAACACTACCAATTATACATGCTATTTTCAACATACCGTGTTTCCCGGTTATAGCCTTGTATCTTTGGCTGAATTGAAGAAATAAAGCCACACCCGGTATATAAGCCCCCCTTTATGCAGCTCTCTCTGAATATAGCCCCACCCAGTACCTATTGAATGATTAAGTGTGTTCAAATAGCATAAAAGCAATATTAAACGACAAATTATCCTTATTTTCAGGCAGTTTAGGTTAAAATTGCTCAAACTTTACATAAAATCCCAAAAATTTATCGAAAAATAATTGAAAAATATATTTTGTTCAGTGACTTTGAAATATTAAAGCCACACTCCGCTGTATAGCCCCCCCCCCTAAATACTGCCCAGGCCATTTTCAGAGGTTTAAACAATACAGCCACATAGGGCTCTAATCCACACGGTAAATTTAATTTAATTTTTTTTCTTTTTTACAGGTATGAAAGAAACAAGCACATCTTTCCTGCATCTAGATGGGAACCGTATGACCCCAACAAGACTTACGGGAAATATACTATCTCTGACAAAAGTAAAACTTAACCTACTAATTACTAAAGCGTACAAATGTTAAGCTCAGGCATTTTCCAACCTGGGCAAAGTAAATATTTTGAAAATAAAAACAATACCTCTTGCTGAACCTCGTACGGAAAGCATACTATGTCTGACTCATCGTTAGTAAAACATAACCTACTTAATTACAGCCTATATTGGAAGGTACTACTACTATCTGTAGTAGTGTTTTAATTCCAGCCGGATACTTCCCGACGTGATACAAAGTAGGTCCTAACAAACTACAACAATGCCAACTTTACAATTCCCATGTCAGCGTGTCGGCGTGTCAGCCAACTTTCCACCGCTATAATTTACACAAAACAGAGAATGCAGATCTATGTTCTAAGACAATCAGTACCACAAACGACAAACACTATTAGTATGAAGTGAAATTAAAAAAGAATTGTTTTTTACCGGCGAGGGGATGATAAGTAAAATGTCGAAAAACCGTTGACGGCTCACACGAGGACTCACACACAAGACCACACTAGTACTACGCAGTTAAATAACCAAAAGCCAGTGACCACGAGGCCGCCGCACAAGAAGGAGAGACGAGGGAAGAATGGCAGGCAGGCGGCGACAGTCTCGTCTGCGCTAGACAAAGGCGACGGCAAGAAAGCCGCGAAAGGCGGGCCATTCAAATCTCTCACTGTGGGACTTTCTGCTTCTTCGATCCCTCACTCGCCTACTTGGACCACCACCGTCAACAACAAAACACAGTCTTATTCGCTCTCTCTTTCTCTTGATTATCGGTATCGGTTATCGTCTTAATAATTGTTTTCGAACGTTGGAACGTCATCGTTCGGGTTCACTCTTGTTGAAGTAGGTAGCAGCTTTGTCGAAGAAGTTTTGAGCGATGGTAAGCAGTAATTTTTAATCGATGTTCAACTATGTTGTCAAAATTGGAAATTGAGTGATATGTGTGTTGCGTTGTATTCATGGGGTCTTTGTTTTTGGTTATACAGTCTCACACAATTCTGTTGATGCAACCCGGGCCCAAGCCGGAGACTCGGACGTACAGCGACTTCGAATCGGTGAACGAGTGTATGGAAGGAGTTTGCAAGATCTACGAGGAACATCTGAAGCGACAGAATCCTCACACTCCATCCATTACTTATGATATTTCTCAGCTGTTTGACTTCATCGATCAGTTGGCTGACTTGTCGTGTTTGGTGTAAGTAATGAATTTAAAATGAACGATGAAGTGTGTGATAGCGAAATGCTTTAATTGTGATGTTGGTAACATAGTGTGTACTGTTTTGCTTTACAGGTACCAGAAGAGCACAAGCACTTATGCGCCATACACTAAGGAATGGATCAAGGAAAAGATCTACATCCTGTTGCGGCGACAAGCTGCTTCAGGAGCTCAGTAGTCGTGGTCTGAGGGGATGGGGGTCAGAAAATATCAAAATATCTTAAAGTTCATCTTTCTTGTCAACAGGGAAGATGTTATTTCAAGTGTGATGATGAAAGTCGTGCGTATAACTTACCCTACCCATTTCTTACTTGTTTGTCCATTATTTAATGGTATCTCTCAGATTGTTTTGTACCGTATGTGACTATGACTGACTACATAAGTTCATTAAATCCCTACTTGTTGGTGACGCGAATAATATTAATGATGGTTCTCTATAGTTTGTAGTTCGCATAAGTCGTTTGCACCAATGGACGCTATTGAATAATATTAGTTAAGTTGATTTTTTATTTTAATTATCTTAAGGCATTGGTATGTAGTTAAGAGGTCGAGAACAACTTTTTGAATTCAATAAATTATTGTTTTCTCGAGTTTCGTTCATGTTGATACTCGTATTTGTTATCGTGAACTATTTTATCACACAACCAGTTTCATAACACTCGAATCGTAGACGTAGGGTTGTGAGCATCTAACCTTAAACACAAGTGAAGCTACATATAAATAAGACTAGAATCATGAATTCAAAACCCATACAGTTACAGAAAATTTAGTGATTCTCGAAATGATTCAAATCAGCAGAAAATAAATTAAAAATACAGGATGTGGCGTTCTGGTAATTTTGAGCACGAGTTGGAATTTCGATTTTAACTAGGATGGATGTTGCAGATCGATTCAATATTGGTTGTAGAGTTATGGTAAAGTTTCTAGCAACTTTCCAAAAGAAGCCAAAGTTTTCTTCAACGTGATGGAAAAGCCTTTGGAAACCGGGAATAATGAAAATCCGGGAAGCTCGACCGCACCTGTGAAAAGTAAATTTATTTTTTATTTCACCATCAAACCTGTTATGAGGACAAATATACTACCCCATTTACCTTCTGAATTTTGAGATAGCTCTGGCTCTACCCACTTGCTGCACCTTGAGATAAGCCTACGAAAAACAGTGAGAAGGGAATTAATATAGCACTCATCGAACAGGCGTACATAAAAAGATTTGATTAGGAATGATTGGAAACCTTACCTAGGTCCGTGAATCTTAATATGACTAATTACTTCCTTTTGCCACGGAGGTGGTGGATTAGTAATCATTCGAGACATGGACTGAACCAATTTAATGAGGACATTTTCATTATACATTCGCGAGTTTTCTGCTCCTTGTTGAGTTCCCTTTTGCTTCTCGTAACCTGCTTCATTATAATAAGGCTCGGGGCATAAAATCAGTCCTGAAAGAACATATTTCTACATTTAAATAAGGATTCTCACAAATTTTGTTTTTAAAACGTGTATTTATATTGATATACCTTGTAATGAAACTAAAAGTTGCAAAAGAGAGCTTTTGGAAGTCCAGACTTCGGTGCCTTTTCCATTCCAGGTACCTAACAATGACAGGCAGATTTTGCCCTCCTCGTATAAGTTTGGATTGAGTCGACCTGTACAAAATGAGATGTAATGGACCATCGGAGGCTCAGCGGAGTAGGTTGGAGGCAGGTGAATATCAAACAGGAAAATTCCATCTTCATAAGGCGTTTTTTCTGGGCCCTTAACCATGACAGAGTACAAGTCCTACACAAAAATTTAAAAAATATACAAATATAAATTAAGTCCACCGTATCCAGAGCTTTTATAGCTACTACTACCATTCGATCCTCAAATCCTTTCACAACGATTCCTTCAGGAAGAGACTCCTGCAGTAAAACTAACTCTTTTTGAACCGTTTTCAAAAACACACGCTGATTTTGTGGCTGGAAAGCTGTAAGTCTGTAACGGTGAGTGTCCGGAACACAATCACTGGTGCTAAAATTTGGAGTTTCTTTAAGATTCAAAGAAATTTCCATCAAAGTAGGCATTCCTCCACCCTCCTCGTCCTTTTCGATGGCAGAGTCTTGAGGTGGCGACGACCCTGATGAGTTGTCTGTTTTCCCATCTTCCAATACACCATCCAAACTTCCAGGACCTTCACCGGACTCAGTCTCCTTCGCACTCGCAGTCTTTTTGGAAGACTTCCCCCCTGATGATGAGGCGTGGAATGATTCATCAATAGAACTCAATACAACTCGGTATGAAATTTCGTGATGCAGACGACTGCAACCCGCTTTGATCAAGTGTCGTTTAAAAAACTGCTTACCGAAACACTCAGCTAAAGCTTCAATTCCCTTGTTAGCATCTTTGAGCAACATGTTTGCACTTATGTGCTCATTCTTAAAGCTACCGAATCTCTTTTCATAAGCAGTGTGTGCTTCAACTAATTTGCTAAGTATAACTGAGCATAATTCATATAACACCATTTCTGGAGCGTTTGAGTCTTCAGTTACTTTCTCTCCAGTGACATTTCCCGCTGGTGAATTTTCCAAATTCAACGGTTCTGCTGTGGCTGACTTAACAGATGGACTAATTTCCCGATTACCCTTAAACAGACGTGTAATATGTTCGAAGATTTTGCTCGACTTAGCCGTTGACGTCTCGTTATCTTTGTGCCATTTCTTCAGATCGTCAACATCAAAGTATTTAGTGCCCATAATCTTATCTAGGTATCTAGAACATTGAATCAGCTCATGTATTTTAGAAGTAGTGATTTTTTAAGTATTACGATCTATAAACTTACTGGCAATCCTTATAAATCTGAAGAAGCTTTTTGGTTAGCCCTCGTTCGTCAAAATCTCCAAGTTTAGCCACAGGAGTTACAACAGTACTATCAGAAGCAATGGTGATGCTCGATGACGCAATGATTAACTCTCGGGTACTGACAAGGCTTGTTTGAATTCGTCCGATCAACTTTCCTATTGCTTCATAACGCTCAGAACAGTTATCGGCGGCTTCGTTGTTAGGCTCATCTTCAGTCTCGGTTTCCCACGAAGAGTCACTGTTGACCTCATCATCTTCATCATCTATTCCGTCGTCCGAATTATTTTCGTTTTCGTCCCATATTTCTCCATCATCAGAGTCATAGTCACCAAGGCGGAATAAATCTTGGGGCCAACAAGGAGAAATTTCTCCATCCGCCCAGCACACTCTAACTTGGCCATCTGGATGATTATCCATTATCTGGCCAGCCGGATATTGCATTCCATGCCAATTAGCGACTCGAATGACTATTGTACCAGGGCGAAAACGAAAGTCTGGATGGTCTTTTAAATCGTAAACAGACATTTCCGATATTTCGACTTCATTTGGCTTTTGATCTCCAGTAAAAGAGTAAGCTTCAAACCATTTTACATTGGCCACACGACCTATGACAAAAATACACTTTCAAACAAATTAAATTTATCTATTTACTATTAACTTTAATTAAAGTAATGCACTTGCCTGCGTGGTCCATAGATTGAACTACGCCGTACTTGCGAAAATCTTGAGAATCAGCTAAAACTACGAAGTCCCCAGGGAAAAACTCGTGATCATCAAGATGATGAATTGGATACAATTCAATACTGACAACCCCTTCCTCTTGAGTACCATCCTATACATACATATTTGGTGAATATTTGAATATAGCAGGAAAACAATAACTATTATTGTGATCCAAATATTATTCACCTGCCAAATAACATCAACTAAGGATCGTGTGTACAATGTTTCCACAACCGCTTGAGTTTCAGACACAACTTCAGTAGCCGGTTGCTGGCGCACGGCTTTCTTTAGCTTCTTTTTCCGTAAGGAACGCGTGCAAAGTTTCAGTTTCTTGCCGGAGTGCTGAAATAAATATACAGGGTCATTTAAAACACACACACCTTGAAGTACAGCAAAAATACCACCAGTGTAGTTTAACTAAGATTAACTTACACTATTCTTCGAATCAATGGATGTCAGTAGCTTATTGTTGTTTGATTCAGGCGGAGCTGTAGATTCTAAAGTCTCGTATTCATCATCCAAATCATCTTTGTTGACGAGTGTTGTCTTACTATCTATTTGCTCAGGTTTTTGTGCAGTCTCCGAAACAATTGCTGGTTGGCTAGTTTTTTCAACAAGCTGATTTGAGCGAGAGCATGCATTTACTTTCAGTTTCTTCCAGTCATTTCTCTCAATTATATTATCTTTTGCAGTCGGAGTGTAAAAGCTGATGTCTCCTATCTGCATTGTGCAAGATTCAAAAATATTCAGACACTTAAGATTCTTTATATCGTCTCCAGAAATTGTCTCGGGTGGTGGTGAACTGGAGTTATTTTCAGGAACTGGAGATGAGCTAGGTGTTTGCCACTGCCACTGAACACTAGCAGTCATAGGCGTCACATCAATTACAGTTATGTTCACAACCTTCTTATCTTTGGCTCGTTTGAGGTCATCTGATATCCAAGAGAAATCCGCATCTTTCAGACATTTCCAAGGACCTCGAAGTTTTTGCCCTGGATAGAATATCCCGTCTCCTCCATAAATATCCAGATTCCTCTTAACATCTTGAAACCGATCTTCTATAGCTGCACTTTCCACAAAGCATGACGAATTATCATTGAACTTGACAGACAAAAGGTACTTTACATCACGAATCACTCCAATCCACGACTTCAGGTAGATTGCAATGTCTGGTTGTAACTGCTGAAAAAAATCAGTTTCATAAGTAAAACTCACTTCCAAATTCTCAAATTTCAAAACTTTCTTCACTAGCTCTTTCTCTCTCCGTTACTACTTACCTGAACTGGCTGCAAATTTCTAGCTAAAACTCCCGGAATAACTTTCTTTGAGCCCAATACTTGCACATCAGCAAAAACGTGAACACCACTGCAGTATCCACACTGAGCATCTTTCCCCGAGATCAAGCGACGCACCACATCTCCCGGCATAAGTGACCTATCACTCAACTTCACCTGAAACAATCCACAAAACCATCCCAATGATAACTTAATAACTTTCTAATAACAATAAACACTAACTATGTAACTATCCCACATCATCATCTCCCAGCCTGTTTTGTATTATCATTATCTTACCTTCGATTCCAAAACCACCTCATCTTTATTCTTTGGAAACCACGTTACCGCGACATGTCCCTGAGGAACCTTATCACTGGGCCCATCCTCTTCATCTTCTTCGTCTGACGAGTACATCTGCCAATTTTCAGTGACCAGTCCGAATTCCAACTCTCCATTCTTCCCAACTCGGTAAACCTGATCCTCATAGAAAAACGAGGGAGCTATAGAGGATGAGGCTGAGGGCCCTTCTTCTGGCCCAGGAGAACTCATTCTCTTCTTCTTCGATATATTCAAGCCCACTGTACAGTAGATAAGTAGGTTAGGAGTCCCTTCCCCAATTTATGAGGAGGAGGACTTCCTCAGGAGCCCTTCTTCTTAAAGGGCCGCTCTTCCTAAGGAACTTCGCAGGGACCACCCAACACCACCACCACCGCCGCCGAAATTTTCAAAAGACCTGGGAGCAATTAAAATAATTATTAAATTTTAAATTTTAAATTGAAAATTTTGGAATTTTGCAGGGGCTTAAATGTTGTGGGGGGGAGAGAGAAAGAGAGAGAATTTAGAGTGAGAATTTTGTTATGATGTGACGACAGCGAAGAAGGAGAGAAGAATCGACTTGAGTGGCGCTGCAAGGGCGTTACCAATAAAAGAGAGAGAGAGTGTCGCTTTGCCCCTTGCGCCCTCAACAGCCTCACCACTGCATCATTTTTTATTCCAAGAATTGTCATGTCATCTCATGCCTACTACTAACTTTCTCCTCAACATGGAAACCCTGGAATACATTCATCAGGGCACTTTCTACAACAGAAGATGAAGAATGGTTGTTACGAAGGAAAAGTACTTCAGAGTGGCAATGCATGCAATGTATGCGATGTATTATTATTATGATTATGATATGATGATGATGTTTGATTGATTGTGTGTGTGTGTCTCATGAGAGAAAGTTCATGAAGAAACTTATTGTAGTAATGCTAGTAATAATAATATGGCATATACACGTAGAATGCAGAGTAATGCACTGCTTTCTTCTGTAATAAGATGTATGTAAGAGTAAGAAGAATGTAAGAGATTATAATAATAGGAAGGAGAGAGGAAGAAGAAGTTGTGGCCTTGAGATGAGAATTGATGCATGGGAATTCAGAAGTTATTTTGTGCTCTCGAAACTAATTATTGTTATACATTACACAATGCAAACTTGTTTTGAGGGATTATGCAATGAATAGGAATGGGAATTTAGGAAGACCTTGGTTTTGAGTTGTAATAAAGTAACAGAAAGGAAAGGAAGGGAATCAGAAGTTGTTATTTTGTGAGTGAGGAAGTAGGAAATTTTGAGACATGAGTATGGGTTTGATGGTGATGCACGAGGGACTGCAGATTATTGCTAATTGATTAGTAGGGGGTATAATAGTTACAATAAGTTACAGTACCTGTGAATTTCAGATGTTGTCCTTAGTTTGACAGGGTCTGCAGATGAAATTTTGTAGCCCTGGAAGAAAGTTAAATGAGGACTGATTTGCTGTAGCCTCCTACAACCTTCACCTTCCAGACAAACTGCCTCCGACTCCAACCTGGTACGACCACGACTATTTGGTGGTCAATAGACTTTTTAGAATTTGTATCAGTTTAGGTAATCTACGACCTAACTAAGATTTTTCTTTGATGAGTTTTCGACCTACAATAGTAGATATTTTTATCACTACGTAGCCTCTAAAACAGGCAGATACATGTCTGGAGTTTGCTGCCAGACTTCCACGGAAAACTTCCACTGAAGGAAGGAGTCATGGTCACTTATTCCTTTGGATCCAAAAAAAATTCTATAAAAAATCCTCATTGCTCCACCATCTCATATGGATGGTCATGAATGATTTTATTTACAATGCAACCTAGTCAACCTATCATCATGCAAATCTTGAAATCTTCATCCTCTATCTGTCAGTGTGACAAAACTCTTTTCTAACAACAACATGTATGCATAAGTATATTAGATGCATAGATCAACTTGATAACATGAAACTATGCAAATTGCTTATGATGACTTATGAGAACCATCCATACCTTATTACAATTAAGGGCACACTTTGATCATATACTTAATTCACAGACACAATTATTCTCATTCTTAATATATCACTGTAAGACGGGAAAGAAGGCATGGAATGAAAGGTTAGACAGATTAGCATAGTGGTGGATGCAGTTGCAGAGTGTCGAGCATGTTGAGCAGAGGCGAGGCAAAATGAGAAGAACTTTCTCTCGTGTCACTCGCGAGTGTTTGTTGACGTGTCTCTAGTTCACACATGTTCGCTCTCCCATTCATTTCGCACGATAATCCTTCTCCGCCGTCGTCGATTCTTTTTGACTGATTCCTCCAACTTATCATTCATCGCCTTCTTCGACCACCACCTCTCCTCTCGTGTGAGGGTAAAAAGATTGTTTACAAGACATTCTTATTCCAAATTCCAAGCTCATTTCAATTTCTAAAATATCAAATTCGGCTGTGAGCGATTATTTTATATTAGTATACAAAGTCTGGGGGTTCACTTAAGATTCTTTAATGATTTTCCATGTTTTGTTGTGTTGTCATCAACAGGTCACAAGAACAGTTCCTAGCTTACCGTTACATGTGAGATTTAAGCATATCAGAAAGTTAGAAGGATGTCGTGGTTGACTGATATTGCTGGGAAGGCGGAGAACTTCCTGAATAAAATTGATCAAAATGCTGCAGTTGCGTTGAGCCAGTAAGAAGATGACCTTGCAATTAGACATTTAAATACTATCTGTAGTGGTCATTCTATATTTTCTCATGTCTTGAAATATTTGTATTTTCAGAGCCAAAACAAATGGAAAAAGTTCAAGGGTATCAAAAGGATTCAAAACTGATCCTCAGGTAGTCGTCGTAAATGACGATGAGAGTGGGCAGGTGTCAGAAGCCATCTATTCTCATGTATCGTCGAGTTTATCAACCGGTGGTTCGAGTGAAGAATGTGCCTTAAAGAAAGACGAAGTGAACCACTTTCTGAACGGAAGCGCTGCTAGAAATCAAGTAACTAGTGTAGCAGATGAAGCTCAGAATCCTATTTTGCCAAAGGATACATCTCGCAGCACTGGAGGATCTAGGAAGTCTAACAAGTCTGCAAGATCCAAATCGCCTAAAAAAGAAGCTCAGTCTAGTAAATTAAGTACTGTACCAACAGCAACCGCCGGAGGACCTGGAGCTAAGCCTGATGGGAAAGATGATGAAGCAGAACTTCTGAACTTCTTGAATGATTCAAGTAGAAAAGAGTTGGACGAAAAAGTTGGTTTACAAAACGAACTTGCGACTCAAACTAGAGAGTTTCAGTTACTGATGAGTAATAATCGACAATTGCAATCAGGTAAGGGGAAGTACCTGAAATCACTTGAAAGCTATAAGCCATATTGTGAGCTATTATCCTATCGTACTTTTATTTCAGAAAATGATTCATTAAAAAAGAAACTCATTGAACTAGAAGCCCAAACTAAACGTAAGCAAGCAAGTGAAGAACAATCAGAGTTGCTGCAAGCAAAGGAAGAAATAGAAGAAATCAATTCACTACTAAAAGTAAGCTAATAAAACCATTGAATTCTTGTAATTGAATTGTGGTGTTTGATGATGATTATTTTGTGCAGAAAAAGGAGCTTGAAAGTGCGCAACTAAAACAAAGTTTGGACCATACATTGGAAAAAATGAAACAACTAGAAGTTCTTCGAGATTCTCAAAATAAGTTAGAGTTCCTGGAAATGGAAAAACAAAATTTAACTGCGGAAAACGATCAAATGAAGAATGAGATAGCTAACTATTCTTCTCAATTCGACTTGTTCGAATCGACAGTACAAGCAGTGAAAAACTCATTAGCAGCTGTTGAATATGAATTTGCCAGTTACAAAGAAAAAGCCAAGTCTATTTTGAAACAAAAGGATGAAATGATTTCATCTTTGCAGTCCGACTCAGGGATTTCCAGACTGCAAAGCGATTCTGAAAACGGGAATGAGAATCCTTTCTTGCCAGAGATTGAGTCATTAAAGTAAGCTTACTAAATAGCAGTCGATCAATAAAGACAAAAAAATTGGTTTTTAGTTTTTCTATAATTTGCGTATTTTATTTTTTGCAGAAGTGAGCGAGAATTGTTAAATGCTGAGATTTCGCAAAGCCGAGCCACAGTCGAATCCTTAAAAGACGAAGTTCGGAGATTAGAAAGTGATATTGTTACCAATCGAAGCCTAGTCTCCCAACTACAAAGACAATTAACCAATGAAAAGCGGACAAGTTCGACTTTACAAGAAGAAGCTCTTCAGTTACGGCAACAAGTTTCTGTTCTCCAGTTCGAAGTGGAGAAGGAAAGAAATGACAGCAGAAAGTTGACAGAATCTTTAAACCGAAAAAACGATGAAATGAACCGAAGTCCAAGAGCGACTCCTTTCCCTGATCAACGACACACATCTACTGGCCAACCCGACAGTGAAGATAATTTGCGGATGAGAATTACAGCCTTATCCCAAACTTTGCTTGAGAAACAAAGTCTGATCAATAACCTGAGTGCCGATAAGCAGCTTCTGCAGATCAAAGTCGAGAGACTTCAAGATGAAATGCGACAGCTAGGCAATGAACAATCTGCTAGATCTGCAGGATTTTCCCATACTGGTGAGTCCAGGACATCGCTTAATAATAGCTCTTGAAAGTTTGCTGACGCTTCAATTTCATGTCATTTGTGCAAATTCCAGTTGTTTCCAACCAGCCTCTGTATTTAAGTGAATCGCCGTGGGACTCTGGAGTATCAACGAGTTTCAAAAGAGCTTTCTCGACTGTCGATAGTCTCTGCTGTCAAGCTGGATTGGCTCTTCGTCGTCGCCCAAATTTAAGACTTGGATTCACAGTTTACATCATCATGTTGCATTTATGGGTGTTCTTCATTCTCTTCCACAACTTCAATCACGCTCCTAATCCAAACTCCGACAGCCCCATGAACAATTTCCCTTCACCTGCTCCGTAAAACTAATCACTAATGAATAACGCTCGATTCCTAATATATTTACAGATCACTTTTACTGTCTCTTACTACCTCTTATCTCGCATTGGATGCAGTATGAAAGTTAACAGCTATACACCCCGTTAAGTTCGCTTGAAGCCAACCTGTGATCTTTATATATCATCCACGAAAGTTCAAATCAAAATCCGCATTAAATATATTTTGAAACGGATTTTCAGATAATAAAAACTGACGTATATCATACCGTATTACAAACAGATTTAATATTATTTGCATACTTTCATTCACAAATAACATTTCGATGTGTGAAACACACGGATAAAAATAAATATTATCCAGTGCATATTCTTTACAACTACATTCTAAGCTTAATTTATAGTCTTATATTCACTCACTTATAGTAAGTTATAGTCCTTCTACATTCGTCTATTTTACTATCATTACGGAAGATCCCCCTTGATACTTGTCGGCAAAGGACCAATGTTAGGGTGGATTTTTTCCTTTTTGACTTTATCCGCAGCAATTGCATTAATAGCTTTAAATGTCCGTGGTTCCCAAATAGCAAGATTTGCAAGACTTTGTCTATTAAGAAGGACTTGTGACCTCGCCAATGACTCCAACATGACAGGCGACCCTTCAGGAATATTTCCAAGTTCTTGACAAGCCGCAGTTATCCTACCTTCCCAAGTAGTCTTATGATGAATCTTATTCAGTCTCCTTCCAACGACGACATACTGGAGAGCTCTTTGAACACGTCGAATAGCAATGGAAAAACAATTTTGTGCCCGACCATAAAAGTGAGCCGACATCTTCAGAATCTGGCGTCTCCTCCAGTACCCGTCATTCTTGATATTGTTAATATGCCGCGGCATCAACATTAGCTTTGTTAAGTTCACCATCCTTCAAGAACTTAAACACAACTGTCCTCCCTTCAGTCAGGCTATGTTCTGAAATATAATAAAAATAACAAAACTGTAAGTCCATGATCCTTGATCTTCCAAACAAAATGAATAAATAAATTAGTGATTACCCTCTTACATTATAAATATCTCCGAAGTTCTGTGCTCCAAATAAGGTTCTCACAAATCCGAATGACAAGAATAGACTTGGATCAATTAAGGAATTGAACTGCTTAAATATTAAGATTTCCAAGAATGTAAGAGTTGATACTAAAATCCCGGCTGAGATGCCTTTGCAGTTTGCAGAGTTGCGTGAATCCTACAAAGCCCATGTGGCCAGTGTGGGTAATATGCGATTGTACAATGCCACACGTGCAAAATGAAGTAGACTCACAGGCGTGGAGGAAGGTCTGGAGGAAGGTCTGGAGGAAGGTCTGGAGGGAGGTAAGGAGGAAGGTATGGAGATCTGGGGCAAGGGGAATCTTCATGAGACAATGACCAACTCTTGCAGTGTCCGTTTGACGGCCAACCAACAAACCTTACCAACCATCCAAGCTTCTTGAAGTTGCACGGATCGGTAAATCTGGGTCCTGAAAATGTTGTTGGCTCCGCTCCGTGATTTCCCTGATCTTACCAGAACTAAGATTCACGGTAACAAATGCTGATTAGATTAGCAATAATGTGCATGGGTGATGGCTTTTTGAAATTTTTATCTCTTGTTGTAAGTCTTTATTTTATCGAATATCCATAAAAAACCGATTATGAAAGTACTGAGGTTGCATCTTTAATCTTGCTAGTTTTGTCCACTTGGGACAGTTTGGGGATGTTCATACCCGTGAGGTGTTGGAAAAGAAGGATATCCATTACTGTCCCATTCGATTTTATCAAGATATGCCATTCTGTGAAATAAAATTATAGAATAAAAATGAATGTCCTATTTACTAACTCTTAATATTTGGTTACACTTCACTTTGTAGTTACCTGTTCAGCCAGTTAGCCTCACTGGTGTTCTGTGCATGATACACCATCCATAATTCTGACTCATCTGAATATAATTGATCGTTATGATAAGTCTGTTTTGATACACACTTAGCATGCTTAGCAATAACTAATGTAACTATTCGTTTTCATACCAGGTGAAGTCACAAATGCTGCATGACCAGGACCATAGACGTGTTCCTCCTCATTCGTCGCAAATACAGGACCTTCTGCTGGGCCCCAGTTTGAAGGAACTAAGGGATCTAAGTTTGGTTGTATTGACATTCGTCCTAAAGCATACCCTGGAGCTCCGGCCTGTATAATCGTTAATCACCATTTTCAAAGCTCGAATACTCCTATTCCAAAATAATAAGAGTTTGCTGATTTTATATTACCCCACTTCCAGAGAAAATAAGATGAGAAATATTGTTCGGGCTGTTGATAACGAAAGCTCCTTCGTTTATGCAACAATCCCATCCGTTCTTATCGGGGTAACGGAGAAGGACTCGCGGATGATTCACAGTGTAAGGGTCACTCATTGGAGCGATATGAAGTGCAGGGTCGTGAACACCTGGACGAAGTCTTGTGAAGACATAATACATTTGTCCATTGGTTGGATGTCTGAATACAGTACCATCATTGGCATCTTCGGCTTCGTCACTCATTAGTCTGTAATAACATGTTCCTTACAGCCTAACTATACAGACCATTAAAAATAACATCAATCTGCTAATTATCTGTGAAGACTCACTGAACTGGCGGATCCCAAGGTCCCATAGGATCGGAAGAATTCTGGGCTTTACTCACCCACATCCGATGAAATTCTTCACCAATTTTATGCATTGAGAAATAGCAGTAAATCTCTCCATCTATTTCGTGCAATTCTGGAGCCCAGCAAGCATCGTATGAAGAATTTGGTGCGTGAATTACATTTGATGGGGTGTTTCGGAAGTCTGTCAGGACCGGACTTTGGTAAACTACCATGTTTCGTTCACTTATAGACAGGACCATGTAGTAGAAATCTCCCAGATGTAAAACCTGGGGGTCTGGAGCCACCATATCTAAAATTGGATTTTTGAATTCCTGTTGGCCGATTGCTAACCGTGCTAATCCCAGAAATACGATATAAAGTAGCTTATCCATCCTTAGAAAAATGCTGTTGCTTTTGGAGTACAATGTATGATGAATTGATCAAGAATTTGAGATCGCATTGGAAATTGAAAGTCAGAGAGTGAATGGATATCTGGAAATGCATGATTGATGTTATCTCAGCTTTAAATGCACGTGACCATGTATAGGTAATCTGCTGAGATTATTCGGGAGCTTAAAAACACTTCAGGTAGCTAGTTTGGTTGAGTGCGTATCAGAAAGTCAAATGACCCGTTTGAAATTCTGGTCATAATTGAGCATGTATAAAGGGTAGATTCGACCTACAAGGTCTGAATAAGTGTGTCAATACGATTAGTTTGATGATTTACCTCATCTCCCTCATCTTATCGTTATGTTTACAACTATTTAAAGTCCTAAAGTTGGGGACATGGTAAGAATGTATCGACTTATGGTATATGTGATCGATGAACAAAGTAGTAAGTGCAACTTGCATAAATCCAAATGCAGAGAAACGTTGCAGGAACTCAACTCGGAATTCACGAGAAAGAGAAACATTACGTACTTATTTGATGCACTATTTTTAGCATACATTTTCAGTTTCCTGTAATCTACTTGATGCCAGGGTTCTAACTTCTAATGCTGCGTAAAAGTATAGAAAATGCATGTATCTAAGCCAGGTTGCAAAGAAGAGACGGAGGATTGTGGTTTGGAAAAGTTTCGGGATAAATCGTTAGTCGCTAAATTTTAAATAGAAGAACCCGTGTTTTCTCAGTCTTTTCAAATTAGCTGCAATAATCTTTCATTCGATTTCAAAGGGACAGTTTTCAAATCTCGTAAATTAGAACTGTGAGCGATGACTTCATGTGCAGTTTGTGCTAAGCCCGCATCTAAGCGATGCAGTGGCTGTCAAAATATATTTTATTGTTCGGTTGATCATCAAAAGTCTCACTGGAAGTCAATTCACAAGAGAGAATGTAAACTGTACATCCTGAAACGAAATGATATAATGGGTCGTTACATAATCGCCGGAAGAGACATTCCTGCAGGAACAATTATTATGGACGAGCCTGCATTGATCATCGGGCCCAAGCAAGATTCCATTGTTATTTGTCTAGGATGCTACAAGAAGGTAGATGGGTCGTATCACTGCTCTAAATGTGGCCTTCCGATGTGCAATGCTAGTTGTGAGGAGGTTTGTCTTCTCATCTCATCTTAATTTTAACTCTTGATAATGGTTCATAATTTTCATATCATGACTATCTTATTCAGGCCAAGTTGCACTCTCAAAATGAATGTAAAATATTCAGCACAAAGAAGCCCATTAAGATAACTGACTACTCGAAGCATCATCCTGCTTACCAATCTATTTTAACGATTCGATGTCTCTGTTTGAAAGAAAATGACGCAAAACGATGGGAAAAGCTTCATAGAATGGAACATCACAATTCATTAAGGAAAGAATTGAAAGAATTATGGAACAGAAATGAAGTTAATACTGTTCGATTTCTTAAGGACGTTTACAAAATGGACTTTGATGATATGACCATTCATTCTGTCATCGGTTACGCGGACATAAATGCTTTTGAGATCCGAACGGAAGGTGTTGAGTAAGAACTCTTTAGTCTAATTGAATGTTTGTTATATTATGTGGCAAAATGACAAAATATATCTAAAGCTAGCTTGATTCACCGGAATAGATAGTCAGAAGTCAGATTGAATGACACGTCTAATTGTAAGTTGCTCTGTAGGATTTGTGGACTCTTTCCTGAGGTTGCATTGATGGCCCATGATTGCATTTCTAACACTCACCATTCAATTACTGACGATAGTAGAATGATTGTTAGAACCACACTGGACATAAAGAAGGGTGAAATGATAACCACCACTTATACTCACACCTTAGACGGAACTCTAGGTAAGGTATAATAATGAATTACGGAATTTTCAGGGGATGCTTCATTACTCTTGTCTATAGATAGGAGAAAGCACATAAGAGATGCGAAGTTATTCGACTGCATGTGTGATCGATGTTCAAGTCCCACCGAGCTGGGAACTTACTTCTCAGCTATAAAATGTTCTCAATGCCCACCAGGATACTTGCTTCCTAAAGATCCTTTAAACCCAGAGTCTGTATGGATCTGTGAGATCTGTTCCTTTGCAATGTTAGTCGATGACGTTACAGCCACAACTGAACAAATTCATGAAGAAATATTTGAAGCCCAAAAGACTGTAGAAACCGCAATCCCTAAATTAGAATCCCTGCTATCCAAGTACAGTGGAACAAGACTGCATCCTCAACACAACCTGATGGTTAGCATTTTACATAGTCTGTCTCAATTTTACGGAAGGATTAAAGGCTACACAATGCCTCAACTGAGTCTAGAGCAACTGGAAAGAAAGGAAGAAATATGCAGGTCTCTTCTGAAAGTTTTGGACGTAGTAGAACCTGGCTTATCGAGAATCAGAGGTAATATCAAGTCTCCCTTCGTTATAAATTCTGATCTACATTTCATACTCATACAATTCTAAACTATTATTGAACTATTCCACACTCCATAGGTTATACTTTCTACGAACTCCATGCAGCAATATTCTTTTCATCCCAATTGAAGTACAAAAGCAACTTGCTGGATGTCCCCGAGCTGAAATCCAGACTAGAAGAAGTGATTAAACTGTTGGAAACTTCCAAGAAAATCTTGGGATTCGACAGTGCTTCTTCTCCTACGGGAAAAATTGCTCTGACTCTAGACGACAGTCTCAAAAGTGTAAAAGAGATTTTGGATCATTTTTGCTCATCTTTAGAATAAATCATTCGCATAAAAGTTTGTACACTAGAAGTTCGCATTCTCACATCACTACTTATCATCATGCATGACATCAGGATATCATATCAATGATATCTATAATGAGATCCTATGAGTGTTGAGTCTGCAAAAACCGCACTTTGGACTCAATCCCTGGGGTAAGTTGAGGTTTGACTTGGGGCACCCTGAGAGCAGCGGGAGACGAAGGCGGGAATGTCCTTTGTCCTCTTTCCCACTCGGCCTTGTCGTCATTCTCGTCAGTCGTCGCTCAGCCGCCCTCCACTCTCTGTCTCCTCACCTTCTTCCCTTCCTCTAATCTCAATTAACTTTATTACATCATCGTCATCGACCGTCGTCGTCGTCGTCGTCTCTCTTCTGCTCCTGGCACTCGTAAGTAATAATTCTTCATTTCCTTTGATTAATAATTTGCTTATCGGGGTTTGACTGATAATTAAGCGTGT
>Ga0194135_10000404_pt1 | contig 25416 bp, 24 predicted proteins | sample LitLau_LLRF_2013_FD_134024 | JGI IMG/M metagenome (GOLD analysis project Ga0194135, IMG submission 134024) | Freshwater sediment microbial communities in response to fracking from North America - Little Laurel Run_MetaG_LLRF_2013 (version 2) | ecosystem: Environmental > Aquatic > Freshwater >... | reverse complement strand
GCGGCCGGCCGCACGTGCTTGAGCAGGTACATGTAGGCGTTGAAGGCGATGATCGACCCGAAGCCGGCCAGATAGGCCAACGCCAACCAGCCTTCAAGGGGCGGCATGGCGTCCAGGTGCTCGCCGCTCAAGGCACTGCCGATCATCAGCACCACGCCACCGACGAGCATTTCCGCGGCGCTGGCCATGGCCCCCTGGGGCAGCGGCAGGTGCCTGCTCCACACCGAACCGAAGGCCCAGGCCGCCGCGGCGAACAGCAGCAAGGCGGCGCCCAGCGGACTCGATTGCAGGTTGGAACCCAGGTTGAGCATGCCGATGCCGATCATCCCGAGGATGATCCCGGCCCACTCCAGACGGGTGTTGCGTGCGCCCCAGAAATAGCCGCAGAGCAAGGTGAACAAAGGCACGGTGGCCACCGCCAGGGCCGCCACTCCAGAGGTCACCCCGGAGTGTTCGGCCAGCGTCACCGCGCCGTTGCCGCAACTGAGCAGCAACACGCCGATGATCCCGGCGGCCTTCCATTGCGCCCAGGTCGGCGCCGGCACTCCACGCCAGCGCAGGAAGGCGTACATCAGGCTACCGGCGATGATGAAACGCACACCGCCGAGCATCAGCGGCGGCCAGTACTCGACGCCAATGCGGATCACCAGGTAGGTCGACCCCCAGATCACGTACAAGGCGAAAAAAGCGCTGATCAACGGCAAGGAAAAACGGCTTTGGCCGGGCATGGGAGGCAACTCGGAGCAGGCAGGGGGAGCACTATTCTAGAAAGGCCACCGGGGGAACTTAAGTTACAAAACCTGTTTATAACGGCAGTACACTTTCCAAAGCATGGAGTTCTGCGCTAAATACCGTGCTTTCGAAAGCCGGGCCAATGAGGAGCCTTCCATGGACAAATACGACCGCCTACTCCTGGCCAGCCTGCTGGAAAACGGCCGGGCGAGTTACGCCGAGCTGGCGCGCAAGGTCAACCTCTCGGCGCCGGCGGTGGCTGAGCGCGTGGCCAAGCTGGAGGCCAGCGGCGTGATCACCGGCTACCAGGCCAAGGTCGACATGGCCAAGGTCGGGCTGCCGATCCAATGCGTGATCGAACTGCGCCTGGCCCAGCACGGCAACCAGAAGAACTACGACGAGCTGATCAAGATCCCCCAGCTCACCGAATGCCATCGGGTGACCGGCGATCCCTGCGTGATCATGCAGGCTGCCGTCGGCTCGATGCCAGAACTGGAGGAACTGATCAATCGCGTGGCCCAGTTCGGTTTCAGCAAGACCTCCATCGTGCTGTCCAGCGCCATCGAACGGCGTGTCCCCCTGGGGCAACTGGAAAACAACGGCAAGTGAGCCGCAGCTCCCACTCAGAAACCGCGCTGGCGCTTGAGGTGCTCGGAAATCTTGGCAGCCGGGACCTTCTGCAACTTGCAAAGGAAGTCGTGGGACAGTTCACGCACGCCATGCTTGTGGCGTAGCTCACCTGCCAGGTGCGCCACCAGGTTGGCGGCCATTTCCGCATCGGCCATGGCCCGGTGCGCCTGACCGGTGTGGGGCAAGCCGGCGAATGTGGTCAGGGTGCCCAGCTTGTGGTTCGGCGCCGCCGGCATCAGCCGCCGGGCCAGCAGCAGGGAACAGGCAAAGTTCTGCAAACGGGTGCGCTTGATCCGCCCCAGCTCGAAATCCCAGAACTTCTGGTCGAACGCCGCGTTATGCGCCAGCAACGGCGTGGTGCCGACGAACTCGTTGACCTCGTTCATCACCTGCTCCGCCGACGGCGCGCTGCGCAGCATGGCGTTGCTGATGCCGGTCAGCTGTTCGATAAAGCCCGGCACCCGCACCCCGGCATTCATCAGGCTCTGGTAACGCTCGACGATGCGCCCCTGTTCAAGGATCACCACGGCGATTTCCGTGGCCCGGCAACTGCTGCTCGGCGAGATCCCGGTGGTTTCAAAGTCGATGACGGCAATACGTTCCAAACCTGTGCAGCTCCGTATAAAAATTGATCAGCTTTTGAGCAGCAAGGCGCCTTCGATCGGCACATAGCGCGTGGCGGCGCGAATCAGCGAATTGGCGGTCAGGCCCGGCACGCCGTAAGCCACCGCGCTGACTCCGTGCTTGTGGATGATGCGTTCGAGCAGCAGGTCGAAGTCACCGTCGCCGGAGGCCAGCACCACTTCGTCGACCTGGGCGGCGGCGTCCATGATGTCGATGGTGATGCCCACGTCCCAGTCGCCCTTGGCCGAGCCGTCGCTGCGCTGGATGTAGGGTTTGAGTTTTACCGTGAAGCCCAGGTTGCGCAGGATCTGCTGAAACTGCTGCTGCTTGCTGTCACCGCGATCGATGGCATAGGCATAGGCTTGGACGATCTGCCCCTGCTTGCTGATATCCGCCCACAGCGCGGCGTAGTTGAAGTGACAACCATAGGCCTGGCGAACGGTGTAGTAGAGGTTCTGGACATCGGCGAACACAGCGATTTTTTTCACCGCTAATCCTCATGGCGCAGCAGCGCAGGGGCTGGAACGGGGCTCAAGACCCGAAAAAAGTCGCCCAGTATGCCAGCCACAAGGAATGTTCCGCGAATAATCGGTCCGGGGCAGGCACCTGCCCCGGACCGACGGTGGGTCAGACGAAGGAGTCGTCGTCGGAGAAGAACGAGCTGTCGTCGCTGTCGTAGTCGGCGTTGCTGAAGCCGCCCTGGTCGTTGTTGCCCCAGGAATCGTTGTTGGCCAGCCGCTGATCGTCATTGCCCCAGCCGCTGTTGTCGCTGGCCGGGGCCGGTTCTTCCTTGATGACTTCGACAATTTCCTGGGGTTGCTGATTGCTGTGGAACAGGCTGCTGATGCCCTGCGCCAGCATCACCCCGCCGGCCACGCCGGCCGCGGTTTTCAGAGCGCCACCCAGGAAGCCGCTACCAGCCGCGGCCGGGGCCGCCGGTGGTGGCGCATAGTTCTGCTGCGGGGCGCCAAAGTTCTGCTGGGCAGGGGCGCCAAAGGAAGAACGCGACGGCTCACGCCAGCCGCCGCCGGAGGCTGGCGCCACGCTCGGGGCCGGCGCGGGAGCCGGCTGCGGCTCGCGGGAGCCGCCGAAGATGCTCGACAGGAAACCGCCGCTCGCCGCCGGAGCCGGCGCGGCCGCCTGGGACCGGGCCTGTTGCAGTTCGGCCTGCAATTGCTGCACTTGCTGGGTCAGTTGCTTGTTCTGCTGGTCGAGGCTTTTCAGGGCAGCCTCCTGCACCAGGATCGCCTGGGTCATGAAATACCCGGCCGCAGGCTGGCGGGTCAGATGCTCCTTGATCCGCGCCTCGGCCTGGGCATCACGCGGGGCTGAATCCGTTTCGGCTTGCTGCAACCGTGAAAACAGTCCATCGATCAGGGTTTGCTCTTCGCTGTTCATGGCGACCTCTTTAGATTGCCGGTAAAAATCTGGTCCGTGCCCCCACAGGGCAGCGGTACGCACCAGTTATGGGGCTGAGGCGACGACTTTCAATGGTCTTTACTCAAGGTTTACGTTTGCTCCCGGGGGGCCTGCTTCGGTTAAAGTGTCCAACCGCTTGGTCAACTGCGATCCCCATCAATGACTCCGTTAGATGTTCTGCGCGACTCGTTCTATTTTTTCCAGCGCAACTTCGGCCGCATCGCCCAGCTGTGCCTGCCTCTGGTGATTTTGGAGGCGCTGCTGCAGCAGGGCGTGAGCAGCGCCCTGGGCGAGAATGCCTTCCCTGGATCCAGTGTGGTGGTGGGCCTCTTGCTGTATCCGCTGTACACCGGCGCGCTGATCCTGTTTCTCGATGCGCGCACCCGGGGGCTGTCGCCACGCAACCGCGACCTGTGGGCCATGGCCCTGAGCCTGTGGCCGCGCTTCGCCCTGCTGACCGCAGTCAGCACGCTGCTGATTCTGCTCGGGCTGTCGCTGTATTTCCTGCCGGGGCTGTGGCTGATGGTGGTGCTGGCCTTCGCCGAGTACCTGCTGGTGCTCAAGGGCCTCGCGCCCCTGGCGGCGATCAAGGAAAGCCTGCGCCTGAGCCGCGGGCATTTCCTGCGCATCCTGTTGTGCATCATGGCGGTCATGGCGCCGTTGTGGCTGCTCAAGGGGGCGAGCGAGGCCGCCTATCCCGAACCGCACAACCCGATCCTGACCCTGGCCCTGGACAGTGCCTACAGCTTCCTGCAGCTGTTCACCAGCGTGGTGCTGTTCCGCCTGTTCATGCTGATCAGCGAGCAAGCGGACAAGCGCTGATCCAGCTTGCGACCGCTCTACCTCTTGGGTGACGGCCGCGCACTCGGTTATGCTCCGGCCCATCCTGCAACGCCATAAGCCGAGCCGATGACCCGTCTACTGCGCATCACCCTGCTGAGCCTGCTACTGATCGGCCTGGTGCTGGCCAGCCTGATCTACAGCCTGACCTGGCGCCCACAGCCCAAGGAAACCCTCGCGGTCAGTTGCAGCGCCCAGGCCGCTCCGCTGGTGCCGGGCCAGGCGCTCAAGGTGATGACCTGGAACCTGCAATACCTGGCCGGCAAGCGCTACGTGTTCTGGAACGACCAGGCCCGGGGCGAGGATGAACGCCCGACCCTGGAAGACATGGCCTTCAGCCTCGACGAGGTGGCCCGGGTGATCCGCGACGAACAGCCGGACCTGGTGCTGCTGCAGGAAGTGGACAACGGCGCCAAGGCCAGCGCCTACCAGGATCAGCTGAAACTGCTGCAGGAGCGGGTCACCGATCTCTATCCCTGCAGCACCCAGGCTTACGACTGGAAGGCCGATTTCGTACCCTCCCCGCATATCTTCGGCAGCGTCGGCCGGCAACTGGCGACCCTCAGCCGCTACCGCATCGAACACGCCGAGCGCCTGCAACTGCCGGTTGCCCCACAGTCGCTCATCAGCCGGCAGTTCCAGCCCAAGGACGCCCTGCTCCTGAGCTACCTGCCCCTGAGCGACGGCGGCCAACTGGCGGTGCTCAATACCCACCTGGAGCGTGCGCAGCAAGCCGACGACACACACCAAAAGCAAGTGACGGCCATTGCCAAGGTGCTGGACAAACTGGAGAGCCGCGGCACGCCCTGGCTGATTGGCGGCGACTTCAATCTGCTGCCCCTGGGCCAGTACCAACGCCTGAGCGACGCACAGCGCGCGCCCTACAACGTCGACAGTCCGCTGCACCTGCTGTGGGACAAGTACCCGATGATCCCCAGCAACACCCAGGCCAGCGGCGTCGACCGGGCGCGGTGGCTGACCCACTACCCCAACGACCCGAGCCTCGACGGCCCGGATCGCACGGTGGACTACCTGTTCTACAGCCCGCGCTTGAAACGGGTCGAATCCCGGGTGCGCCAGGACGATACCCTGCGCATCTCCGATCACTTGCCGGTGCTGGCCCGCTTCCTGCTGCCGGCCCAGTAAGCCACGCGACTGGCTATTTGCGCGGTTTGACCCGGGCCGTCGCCTCGGCGATCAACGGGTCATCCGGCCAGTAGTGCTTGGGATAACGCCCCTTGAGATCCTTCTTCACCTCGGCGTAAGTGCTGCGCCAGAAGTTTGCCAGATCCTGGGTGACCTGCACCGGACGCCGCGCGGGCGACAGCAGGTGCAACTTGACCGCCTGGCGCCCCCCGGCGATCCGCGGGGTGTCCGACAGACCGAACAACTCCTGCAGGCGCACGGCCAGGATCGGCGGCTGCTCGCTGTAGTCCAGGCGGATCGAAGACCCCGAAGGCACCGTCAGATGGTGCGGAGCGAGTTCGTCCAGGCGCTGGGGCAGCGGCCAGGGCAGCAGGTTGTGAACGATGCTGGCCAGCTCCAGGTTGGCAAAATGACTGAGGCGCGACACCTTGCCCAGGTAGGGTTGCAGCCATTGCTCCAGGCCTGCGAGCAAGGCGCCATCGCTGACATCCGGCCATTGGCTCTGGTCCTTGTCCGCCAGATCCAGTTGCCGCAACAACATCACCCGGGCCTGCCACTGGCGCAGTTCCGGGGTCCAGGGCAACAGCTCCAGTCCCTTGCGCCGCACCAGATGGACCAGGGCCCGGCAACGGGCCGACTCGTCCAGGCCGCTGAGGGGCTCGCGGCTGAGTACCAGTTCACCGACCTTGCGTTGGCGCTCGGCGCGCAGTACGCCTTCACGCTCGTCCCAATCCAGCTGGTCGACGTTGCGCACCTGCTCCGCCAGCACGCCATCGAACAGTGCCGGATCGAAATCCGCCGCCAGGTAGATGCGCTCCTCACGCTGGCCCTGACGACTGCCCAAGTCGGCGATCACCAGCCAGGGCTGCTTCATCAGGTTGTCGGTTTCGCTGAACAGCGCCGCGCGGCCGTTGGCCAGCCGATACTCGGCACCACCGGGACGCCGCTGCTGGGCCACGCGGTCGGGATAGGCCAGGGCCAGCAAGGCCCCGAGCCAGCGCGGATGCTCGGGATCGGCGACGGCCGCCTCGGGCTGCCCTCGCAGGTAGCCACGGTACTGCCGCGACAGCTGCCGTGCTCGCTGTACCCCGCCCTGGGCTCCGCGGGCCGCCCGCTCCTCTCCCGAAAGCAGCACCAGACGACTGTGCAGATCGGCCCCGGCCCCCCGCAGAATGTCCCGCTCCCCCAGTAGCGCCGCGACGTCACAGGCCATCTGCGCCAGCCCCAGGGACTGGCCGCGCAACAGCAAGTGGGCAATGCGCGGATGGGCCGGCAACTCGGCCATGGCCTGGCCGTGGCGGGTCAGCGTGCCATCGTCGTTGAGCGCTCCCAGACGCAGCAGCAGATCCTGGGCCTGGGCATAGGCGGCGCTGGGCGGTGCATCCAGCCAAGCCAGCTGGTTCGGCGCCACGCCCCAGCGCGCCAATTGCAGGGCCAGGCCGGCCAGGTCGGCCTGGAGAATCTCCGCGCTGGCATAGGCGGCCAATTGCTCCTGTTGATCGGCGGACCACAAGCGATAACACACCCCAGGCTCCAGGCGCCCGGCCCGACCGGCGCGCTGGGTGGCGCTGGCGCGCGAGATACGCTGGGTGTCGAGACGGGTCATGCCGCTGCCGGGGTCGAAGCGCGGGACCCGGGCCAGTCCGGCGTCCACCACCACCCGTACACCGTTGATGGTCAGGCTGGTTTCGGCAATGTTGGTGGCCAGCACCACTTTGCGCTGGCCCGTCGGGGCCGGGTCGATGGCGGCGCGCTGGGCCGCCAGGTCCAGCTCGCCGTGCAACGGGCACAGCAGGATATCGCCGCGCGGCCCCAGGGCATCGGCCAGTTGCTGATGGACCCGGCGGATCTCCGCCTGCCCGGGGAGAAACACCAGCAGGCTGCCGCTTTCATCATTGAGGGCTTCCAGAACCGTATGCACCACTCGCGGCTCGATGAACTCGCCGGGCTGGAACGGGCGGCCCCAGCGCTGGGTCACCGGGAACATGCGTCCTTCGCTGCGCAGGATCGGCGCATCGCCCAGCAGCGTGGACAGCCGCTCACCCTCCAGGGTCGCCGACATCAACAGGATCTTCAGCGGCTGCTGGTCACGGAACAGCTCGCGGCCATTGAGGCTCAGGGCCAGGGCCAGATCGGCATCCAGGCTGCGCTCGTGGAATTCGTCGAAGATCAGCAGCCCCACCCCTTCCAGGGCCGGATCGTCCTGCAGGCGGCGGGTGAGAATGCCTTCGGTGACCACTTCGATGCGGGTGCGCGGGCCGACCTTGCTGTCCAGGCGGATGCGGTAGCCCACGGTTTCCCCGACTTTTTCCCCCAGTTCACTGGCCAGGCGCTCGGCGGCGGCACGGGCCGCCAGGCGCCGGGGTTCGAGCATGAGGATGGTCTGTCCGGCCAGCCAGTCCTGGTCCAGAAGCGCCAGGGGCACGCGGGTGGTCTTGCCGGCCCCGGGCGGGGCTTCGAGCACCGCTTCGTGGCGCGCCGCCAAGGCCTCGCGCAGTGCAGGCAAAACTTCATCAATTGGCAAAGAATTCATGCTGGCTCCCAAACAGAGGCGCGAGTATAACGGCGAACTGCCTGGGGTTAATCATGGTCTGAGTGCTGATCGACAAGACTCAACACCCCGCTCCATCCTTCTTTGCTTTCGTGCTTGCTAGGAGATTTCCATGCGTATTCCCCACCGTGTCATTGGCGGCGTCCTGATCACCACCCTGCTGACCCAACTGACTGCCTGCGGTTCGATCTTCTTCCCCGACCGGCGTGGCCAGATCGACGGCAAGATCGATCCGGTGGTCGTGGTCCTGGATGCCGTTGGCCTGCTGTTCTATGTGATCCCGGGGCTGATCGCCTTTGGCGTCGACTTCGCCACCGGGGCGATCTACCTGGAGCCGGGCAAGACCGCGCAAATTGCCCCGGAAAAACTCCAGCAGGCCATTGGCGCCGACGGTAAAGTCGACAACCGTAAACTGCAGGCCATTCTGGAAAGCGAACTGGGGGGCCATTTCCCCCTCGATGACCCGCGCCTGATCCAGCACAAGGGCAGCGTGCAGCAACTGGCCCTGTACGGCCTCCAGCCCGCCGCCTGAGCCCACGACCCAAGGAACCCGCCGTCGATGATTGGCAACCCGGAACATGCTCGCCTCCTGCGCCTGGCCACCCGCGCCTCGGTCACTGTCGCCGGCATCCTGATTGTGACCAAGGCGATCGCCTGGTGGCTCAGCGGCTCGGTGAGCATGCTGGCGGGCCTGACCGACTCGGTGCTCGACGGCTTCACCTCGCTGCTCAATCTGTTGGCGGTGCATTACGCCCTGCGCCCGGCCGATGATGATCACCGCTACGGCCACGGCAAGGCCGAGTCCCTGGCGGGCATGGCCCAGGCGCTGTTCATCGCCGGCAGTGCGGTGCTGATTGCCTTTCAGGCATTCGAACGCCTGCAACACCCGGAACCGGTGGGCGCGCCCTGGCTGAGCATCGGGGTGATCGGGCTCTCACTGGTGCTGACCGTGGCGCTGCTGATCCTGCAGCATCGGGTGATCCGTGAAACCGGCTCCAACGCGGTTCGGGCCGATTCCCTGCACTACCGCTCCGACCTGCTGCTCAATGGCAGCATCCTCCTGGCCCTGGTGCTGGCGGCCTTCGGCTGGCATCAGGTGGATGCCTGGTTCGGCCTGGGGATCGCCGTCTACATTCTCTGGAGCGCGATCCAGATCGCCCGGGAAAGCTTCTCGGTGCTGATGGACGAGGAACTGCCCGCCGATGTCAGCCAGCACATGCTGGAGCTGGCCTGCGGTGTGCCGGGGGTGCTCGGTGCCCATGACTTGCGCACGCGGATTTCCGGCAGCCACTGGTTCGTCCAACTGCATCTGGAACTGCCCGGCGACCTGAGCCTGTCGGTGGCCCACGCCATCAGCGATCAGGCCGCCGACGCGATCCACCAGGCCTATCCCCGGGCCGAAGTGCTGGTACACGCCGATCCACAGGAAGTGGTCGAGGCCGCCAGGGCTCAGTAAGTGACCTGATACCCCCGCGAGCTCAGGCAGTTGCCCTGGGCCTGGCGGTAGGCCTGCACCACTTGCGGGGCGGGCTGATAGGTCGCGCTGGCCGGATCGAAGCCACTCTGCTGCACCGCCCAGCGATAGCAGTCGTAGCGATCCTGATCGATCTGCTGCGGCGACTGGCCGTTGACCGGGTAAGCCAGAACGTCATAGCCATTGCCAGCCTGCTGTTGATCCGGCGGTGGCGCGCCCACGGGCGGTTCGACCACGACATACTGCTGGGTGTCCGCTTCGTAGCTGTAGTAGGCCCCGGCGGCAAGAAAGAACAGCGCGCTGCCGATCCAGATTTCCCGCGCGTAATCGGGCAGGTAACCCACTCGAATGCCATAGGGTGGATGCACCACCACATAGCGTGAGCCCTGTGGGCGATACCAGTAGCCCCCCGAGAAAAAGTAATCCTGGCCACGGTACGGCACCCGGTAATTGCGCTCGGGGAAACGGTCGATCACGTAGCCCGGGCGGTACTGCGGTCCTGTGCCCCAACCGTTGCCATGTCCATCGGGACGCCCTGGCCAGCGATGATCATTGGGGCGGCCATAATCCGGGCGCGAACCCGGCCCGCCGGCTTGCCAGTGCTGGTTGTAGTCGTTGCGCCGGGGAATGTCCTGGTAGTAGCCACGCTGGGGCTCCTGGGTCTGGCGCACGGTATCGGGCCGCCCCTGGATCGGCAGGCTGGGCGCTGCCTGCGGCTGTTGTTGCGGCGCCGGTGCAGGCCGGCTTTGCGGGTTGGGATCATGCTGGGGGCGGTTCTGCCACTGCCCGCCCGGGTTCTGTCCATTGTGTTCGAACTGACGGCTGTTCTCGCCACGAATGATTTCATTCTGCGGCCGCTGCTGAGGAGCAGGTTGCGCGCGTTCCGCCGGGCTCTCCGGACGGCCCTGATTGCCTTCCCCACGGCCTTGCGGGGGATGCTCGTGCTGCCCGCCGGAAGGCGCTCCCTGCTGGGGCGGCCGTCTATCGTCTCGCTCATCGGCGAGCACTTGCGCGCTGACGCTCACGCACAACACACCAACACCTGCCAAACGCCAGATGCGCGACTTCATGCTATTCCTCACTGCGGATTGGGGCCTGTAGATAAGACTGAAAAAGCCCAGGGCGGTTCTGCTAGAGATTATCAGTCACGAGACTTATTTCGCAGGCAATAAAAAAGGGCGGCCCGTCGGCCGCCCTTTGAGATTTTGTCCGTGCTCGGCGCTTTTGACGCCGGCTCACCTCACTCCGTCTTCTGGACAGGGTGTAGCCCGGGGGCCGGCTCAACCCTGTGGGATTGGCGGCCGCGGCAGGCCTGATTCGGCGGGCCGCAGTGGACTCTATGTCCGGGCAGTGATTCTGGTGATAAGAATAGGCCTGGGCCGACGACAGAGGATTGCGAAGATTGCTTGCAAAAACACCTCTTGCGCAATTTTTAACCCTAGATAGATAATTCAACGCAATACTTATGACAAAGGCCTGATTGATGAGCAAACTCGACCGCTATGACCTGAGTATTTTGGCGGAATTGCAACGCGACGCCCGCATCTCCAACCAGGAACTGGCCGAGCGCATCGGCCTGTCACCCTCGCCCTGTTCGCGCCGGGTCAAGCAATTGGAGGACGACGGCTACATTTCCCGCCAGGTCGCCTTGCTGGACCGCAAGATGCTCGGCTTGAGCCTCACCGCCTACGTGCTGATCGGCATGGACCGGCACACTCCGGAACGCTTCGAGAATTTCGAAGCGGCGATCCGCAGCCTGCCTCAGGTACTGGAATGCAGCCTGGTGACCGGAGTCGATGCCGACTACCAGCTCAAGGTCGTGGTACCGGACATGGACCATTACCAGAAACTCCTGCTCGGTCACCTGACCCGCATCGACGGCGTCACCAGCGTGCGTTCCAGCTTCGTGCTCAACCAGGTACTCAACAGCACCGAGCTGCCCCTGACCCACCTGCGCAATTGACAGGCCATCTGTCGCAGCCGGCAGGCCGACAAAGAGCTTGCTGAGGCCAATGCAGGCACGCCTGCGCCTACAGCCAGGCCGGCCTGACGCTGTGGCGACATAACGCATGCAGATCAATGCTCGGCCGGCGAGCGTTGGCGTATACTCGCCCGGCATTTTTACCCTGCCTGCATTGGAGATGATCGATGGACCCAGCCGTATTCGAAGAATGGATGATGACCGGTCTGGTCAGCCTCCTGATCATATTCATGGGCTTCATCGTCTGGGACCTGGCCAAGAAGTCCAAGGCCGGGCGCTTCGGCTCCTTTATCCTGTTCTTCGTGCTGGGCCTGGGCGTGGCCGCCTTCATCATCAAGAGCGTGGTGATCGGCCTGATCGAATCCGGGGCCTTATAAGCGCGCCGCGACTTCTTTCCACTGGCCCTGATCCAGGCCATCCAGGGTCCAGTCGCCAATCCTGACCCTTACCAGGCGCAAGGTTGGCAGGCCCACCGCCGCCGTCATGCGCCGTACCTGACGGTTACGCCCCTCGCGAATCACCAGCTCCAGCCAACTGGTGGGCACACTCTTGCGAAAACGCACCGGCGGGTTGCGCGGCCACAGCTGCGGCTCATCCAACTGCCGCGCCTCGGCTGGCAGGGTCATGCCATCGTTGAGTTCCACGCCATCACGCAGCTGCTGCAACTGCTCGGCACTGGGCTGGCCCTCGACCTGCACCCAGTACGTCTTGGCCAGCTTGTGCTTGGGATCGGCAATGCGCGCCTGCAATTGCCCGTCATTGGTCAACAGCAGCAGCCCTTCGCTGTCGCGATCCAGGCGCCCGGCCGGGTAGACCCCGGGAATCGCGATGAAGTCCTTGAGCGTCGCCCGGCCTTCGCCATCACTGAACTGGGTCAGGACATCGAAAGGCTTGTTGAACAGGATCAGCTTCGGCTCGGCCGGCGGCGCCTTGGCCACGCGCTTGCTGGAAGAAGGAGAAAACGGCTTGGCGCCAGGACGGCGGGAGGCGGGACGAGGTGCACGGGACATGGCAGCGGGAACATTCAGCGATCAGGACCGACAATGCTAGTGGCCTGATCGCCAAATGACCATGGATTAAACGCTTAGCGGAAAGGCGGCTCGTCGAAGCTGCGCAGTTTGCGCGAGTGCAGGGAGTTGAGTTCGCTGCGCATCAGGTCCACGGCTTCGATCCCGATCTTCAAGTGCTGGCTGACCGCCCGCTCATAGAAGGCATTGGCCGCACCGGGCAACTTGATCTCGCTGTGCAGGGGTTTGTCCGAAACGCACAGCAACGTGCCGTAAGGCACCCGCAGGCGATAACCCTGGGCCGCGATGGTGCCACTTTCCATGTCCACCGCCACCGCCCGGGACAGGTTGATGAACGGCCGTTCCTCGGCCCAGCGCAGCTCCCAGTTGCGATCGTCGTAGGTCAGCACGGTGCCGGTGCGCAGGCGCTTCTTCAATTGCTCGCCCTTCTCCCCGGTGACATTGGCCGCCGCCTGTTGCAGCGCCAGCTGGACTTCGGCCAGGGCCGGGATCGGAATGTTCGGCGGCACCACGCGGTCGAGAATCCCGTCACGCCGCATGTAGGCGTGAGCCAGTACGTAGTCGCCGATCGTCTGCGACTGCCGCAGGCCGCCGCAGTGGCCAATCATCAGCCAGCAGTGGGGACGCAGCACCGCCAGGTGGTCGGTGATGTTCTTGGCATTGGACGGGCCGACGCCGATATTCACCAGGGTCACGCCGTGGCCATCGCTGGCCTGCAGGTGATAGGCCGGCATCTGATAGCGGTGCCAGACCACACCGGCGGCGATCGCCGAGGCCTCGCCGTGGTCCATGCCCTTGTCGATGATCACGTTGCCCGGCAGGACCATGCGCACGAAACGCGGATCGCTGCGCAGCTGCTCCAGGCCATGGACGATGAACTGGTCGACATAGCGGTGGTAGTTGGTCAGCAGGATCCACGGCTGCACATGGCGCCAGTCGCTGCCGGTGTAGTGCACCAGGCGTCGCAGGGAGAAATCCACTCGCGCGGCGTCGAACAGCGCCAGGGGCAGTGGGTGAGTGTTTTCCCAGTCGTAGAGGCCGTCGGCGATACCGTCGGTGGCAGCCGACAGGTCAGTGCTGGGGAAGACCCGGGCCAGGGCCGCCGCGGTTACGCCGGAGCCGGCCAGTTCGTCGCCCTGCTCCACCACGTAGGGATAAGGAATGTTCTGCTCGCTGACACCCACTTCCACCGTGACGGTGAAGTCGTGCATCAAGGGCACCAGTTGTTCGAGCAAGTAGTTACGGAAGGCCGCGGGATGAGTGACGGTGACGCTGTAGGTGCCCGGCAGTTGCACCTTGGCATAGGCCCGGGTGGTCTGTGGGACTTCGCCGTGGCAGTGGTAGGTCAGGCGCAGTTCGGGGTAGCGGAACAGCGCACGTTGCTCGGCATCCGGCTCGACCCGATCCTTGAGGTAACGCTTGAGCGCCTGACTCAGGGCGGTGGTGGCCCGCTCATGCAATGCTGCAAGCCGATCCACGGCTTGCTCGGCGGTTTGAACGACAATAAAAGCTTCGGTCACGGTAAGCATCCTGTGTTCTGATCTTGCAGGCGTTCATCTTGCCTGCAACACCGTCCCACGGGAACAGCGGAGTTGCAGGAGCCGGCTTGCCGGTCTCTTCCCCGGCAAGCCGGCTCCCGCACGGGTCAGAAACCTTGAGGCGTGGAGCGGGCAACAATCGCGGCCAAGTCCAACCCACGGGGCAAGGTTCCATAGACACGCCCGCCCTGGCCGCCCAGGCGGCTGGCCATAAAGGCCTCGCTGACCACCTCATTGCCCGCCTCCAGTAGCAGCTTGGCCTGCAGGCCCAGGGCAATGTCCTCGGTCAGTTGCCGGGCGCGATACTGAATGTCGGCGGTGTCCTTGAAGCTGTCTTTAAGTGCCACGATGTGCGCCGCCAGACGCCGGTCGCCATGCCCGTCCCCCAGCTCGGCAAACAGGGCATCCAGCACGCCCGGCTCTTTCGACAGGGCCCGCAGTACATCCAGGCACTGCACGTTGCCGGAACCTTCCCAGGTCGAATTCACCGGCGCTTCACGGTACAGCCGCGGCAGGATGCTGTCCTCGACATAACCGGCACCGCCCATGCACTCGGCGGCCTCGTTGATCATGGCGGGGGCCCGTTTGCAGATCCAGTACTTGCCCACCGCCGTCACCAACCGGGAGAACTTCGCCTCCAGGGCATCGTCCTGATGGTCCAGGGCTCGCCCCATGCGCAGGCTCAGGGCCAGGGCCGCCTCGCTTTCCAGGGCCAGGTCGGCCAGTACGTTCTGCATCAGCGGCTGCTCGCTGAGCAGGCGCCCGCCCACCCGGCGATGGGCGCAATGATGGCTGGCCTGGGTCAGGGCCTGGCGCATCAGCGAACTGGAACCGACCATGCAGTCGAAGCGGGTCATGGCCACCATCTCGATGATGGTGGGCACCCCGCGCCCCTCCTCGCCGATCATCCAGGCCAGCGCGCCGCGAAACTCCACCTCGCTGGAGGCATTGGACAGGTTGCCGAGCTTGTTCTTCAGGCGCTGGATATAGAACTGATTGCGGCTGTCATCCGGGCGATGACGGGGCAGGAGGAAACAGGTCAGGCCCTTGTCGGTCTGGGCCAGGGTCAGGAAGGCATCGCACATCGGCGCCGAGCAGAACCACTTGTGCCCCACCAGTTCATAGGCCTGCCCCGGCCCGGGAGCGCCCACCGGATAGGCCCGGGTGGTGTTGGCGCGGACATCGGTGCCGCCCTGCTTCTCGGTCATGGCCATGCCGATGGTGAGCCCTGCCTTGTGCTGCATGCCAACGTTGCGCGGGTCGTACTCGGTGGCGAGGATCTTCGGCAGCCACAGCTGGGCAATGTCCGGCTGCAGTTTCAGGGCCGGCACGCAGGCGAACGTCATGGTCAGCGGGCACCCGCTGCCGGCTTCGGCCTGACTGTGCAGATAGGTCATGGCGGCACGCGCCACATGGGCGCCTGCTTGCGGATGGGTCCAGGGCAGAGAGGTCAGCCCCCCCTCGATGGCCGCCTGCATCAACTGGTGGTAAGCCGGGTGAAATTCCACCAGATCGATTCGATGCCCGAAGCGGTCGTGACTGGCAAACACCGGCTTGTTCTGATTGGCCAGGAACCCCGCCTCCATCAACGGCCCACCCGCCAGTGCGCCATAGGCATCGACCCGGGATTCGGCCCAACCGGCATCGAAACGCTGCATCCATTGCTGCAACGGCAAATCGATTCGATAGAGGTTGGCGCCGTCCAGAGCGGGCGGCTGGTTGGTGACTTCGTGGGTTTCAGCGAACTGGTGGAGGTTCATTGCCGGGCTCCTTCAGGGTGTGCCAAGGCCCCAAGTTAAGCACCGGCCCCACCCTGAACAAAGTGGCATACGCGCCTAAATATCGGCGCTTTCGCCTTGTTCCACCGCGAGCACGCGCTTGGACAACAGCAGTTGCAAGGCTTCGAATTTCACCGGCTTGCCCAGACACTCGGCTCCCGCTGTGGCCGCACACCCTTCGGTGCCGGGAACACAGGCCAACAGGATAGGCAACAGGGCATAACCGGGCAGCGCCTGAGCCTGCAGGCGAAACGCGCCCAACTGCGCCGCGCTGATCTGGCCATCGATCAGCACCGCGCTGACCGGCTCGCGCCCCAGCAGTTGCAGGGCATCGGTTGGGTTGCCAACCGTGCGGACCCGGTAACCGAGCTTGAGCAACATGCCTCGCAGCACCAGTTGATCGACGTCATCATCGTCGATCAGCAGCACGGTGCAGTCCTGGGGTGTCCGCCGCTGATGGGTTGCGGGCAACCGGGCCATCGGTTCCTGAAGCTCAAACTCCACCTGCAAACGGAAGCAACTGCCCTGCCCGGGCGTGGACTCGTGGGTCAGTTGCCCTCCCAGCAGCTCCACCAACTGGCGGCAGATCGCCAGGCCGATGCCCAGTCCGCCATATTCGCGGGTCATGGAACCATCGAGCTGGAAGAAGCGCTGATACAGCATCGCCTCGTCCAGATTGACGAAACCTATGCCGCTGTCGATCACCTCGAAACTCAAGCTGACCCTTTCGACCGAGACGGCACGGGTTACCACCCGCAAGATCACCCCGCCGGAATGGGTGAACTTGACGGCGTTATCCAGCAGGCACTCCAGGCAATGGCTGAGCTTGCAGCGATCCCCCTGCAAGCGATCGGGCAACCCGGCACTCAGATCGACCTGGAAGGACAGGGACTTGGCCGCCGCACTGGCCGCGTACTGGGTTTGCAACGCGGTCAACAGCGAACGCAGGCTGAAGGGCTGGCGCTGGGCGCTGAGCTTGCCGGCCTGCAGTTCGGTCAGCGTGAGGATGCCGTTGACCATGCGCATCATGTCCCGCGCCGAACCGGCGGCGGTCTGCTGGTACTGCGCAAGCTCCGGGTCCAGTTCCAGGGTCTGCATCAACTCCAGTGAACCGATGACACCGTTCATCGGCGTGCGCAGTTCATGGGTCAGGGTGGCCAGGAACTCATCCTTGAGCCGGTTGCTGTGGGCCAGTTGCTGGTTCAGCACCTCAAGCTTCTGCCCCGCCTCCAGCAGAGTCTGGGCCTGCTGCTCGCGCATCGCGTTGATCCGGTCGGCCAGGGCCAGGGACAGCAACGCCACCTCGATCGCCGAGCCGATCTGGCTGGCGTACATGGTCAGGAACACGTTGGGCAGGTAACCCAGCACCATCAAGGTGTTGATCACCCCGCCGAACAGAAAAGCCGACCAGGCAATGATGAAATAGCGCGCCACCCGTAACCCACGCCACCAGGCCACGATGCCCGCGACATAGATCACTACGGTGAACAGCAGCGCCAGGGTGGTGGCCAGGCGCAGGGCCAGGGCGTAACTGGTCATCAGCGACAGGGCCATGACCAGCGCACCAAAGCCCATCAGCGCCATCAATATGCGGTCAACCCAGGGACTGTGGCCGGAAGTCTGCAGGAAGCTGCGGGCGAACTGACTGCCGAACAGCCCCGCCGAACCGATGAAGAAGGGCGTCGCGGCATTGGCCCACCAGGGGCTGTTGGGCCAGAAGTACTCCACTGCCGCACCGTTGACCGACAACTGGTAAAGACCGAACGAGGCGATATAGACGATGTAGTAGAGGTAACTGGTATCACGCACGCTGAGGTAGATGAACAGGTTGTACACCAGCATGCCCAGCAACACCCCGTAGATCAGCCCCAGCACGTAGAGGCGCACGGGCTGGGCTTCAAGGTAGGCGGTGTTGGACCACAGGCTTACCGGCGCCTGGATCGAGCCTTCGCTGGCCAGCCGCAGATAGATCGTCTTGTGTTCATGGGGAACGAAATTCAGGTTGAACAGGTAGTTGTTCTGGCGGATCTGCCGGCTGTCGAAGGGCAAGGCATCGCCGGTCCGCTCCGCCAGGCGATAGCCACCGCTTTCGTCGGGGAGGTACAGATCCAGGTGATCCAGGGGCGGATAGGCCAGCTCCAGCAACCAGTTGCGCTGGGCCGTGGGATTGCCGGGGCGGTAATCGAGGTCGATCTTCAGCCAGAACGCCGAACGAGAATAACCGGCGTTGAGGGTGTCTTTATCGTGGGGCTTGAAGTGTTCGGCCAATGGCCCCGAGCTGACATCGGCAATGGTCGCTTCACCACCCGGGTCTTCAAGGACCTGCATCACTCGGCCTAAAGGAAGGCGTTGAGTGAACTCATCGAACTCGGCGGCACCCACCAGCATCGGCAAGCTCAACAGCAACAGCAGCAAATAGCGCATTAAAGCCCCAGCGTGGCTTGTCCGGTGATGTCAGGAAGTCCCCCCATTTCCCTTGAGCAGACGTATAACCGGCATGACCTGTTATTGGTTTGAATGCACTCTAGCATAGCCGCTGATGGCCAATGAACACCATTGTAAATTTTAGTCTAAAGGCTCTAGATCAAGCCTTTCAGCGCAATACCGCGAGCTAGAGCTGTTGCATCGGTCAGGACGTTAGAGCCCGGTACAGCGACAATTTCCAGCAGACACCAGGCGCCGCGAAAAAAAGCGTTTGGTGGTAAGCTCGCCGCCCATGAATATCTACAGCTCTCGCCCCGTTGTCCTCTGTCTCTCCGGCCACGACCCCAGTGGTGGCGCCGGCTTGCAGGCAGATATCGAAGCCCTGCTGGCTCAGGGTTGTCACGCAGCTCCGGCTGTCACCGCCCTGACCGTGCAAGACACGGTCAATGTCAGCGACTTCCGCGTCCTGGATCGCGAGTGGGTACTGGCCCAGGCCAATGCCGTGCTCAACGACTCCACGGTCGCCGCAGTCAAGCTGGGCATGCTCGGTTCCCTGGAGATGGTCGACACCGTGGTCGAACTGCTCCAGGCGCACCCGCACCTGCCGCTGGTCTGCGACCCGGTGCTGCGCGCCGGCGGCGGCGGCCGGTTGGGCAAGGATGAAGTCGGCTACGCCATGCGCGAGCGCCTCCTGCCCCTGGCCACCATTGCCACTCCCAACCTTCCCGAAGCTCGAATTCTTGCGGAACTGCCCGAAGGCAGCGCCGACCAATGCGCCGAAAAACTCCTGCCGTTCGTCAAGCACCTGCTGATCACGGGCGGCCATGGCGATGAACACGAAGTGCACAATCGCCTGTACAGCCGCGACGGCCTGCGTGAAACCTACACCTGCCAGCGTCTGCCGGGCAGCTATCACGGCTCCGGCTGCACCCTGGCCAGCGCCCTGGCCGGACGTCTGGCACAAGGCGAACACCTGGCCAGTGCGGTGAAGTCAGCCCTTGATTACACCTGGCGCACCCTGCGCGACGCCGAACAACTGGGTCGCGGCCAATTCGTCCCACGTCGCTTGCCGTTGGATTTCTGCTCGTAATGTCATGAGGCCCGCTCAATGAAACTACGTGGTCTGTACGCCATCACCGACAGTCAGCTGTTGGCCGGCAAGTTCCTGAAGTACGTGGAGGCGGCGCTGGAAGGCGGCGTCACCCTGTTGCAGTACCGCGATAAAAGCGATGACCAGGCCCGCCGCCTGCGGGAAGCCGAAACCCTGTTGACCCTGTGCGAGCGCTACAAGACCCGTTTGATCATCAACGATGACGCCGAACTGGCCGCGCGCATCGGCGCCGGCGTGCACCTGGGCCAGACCGATGGCCCACTGACGCCGGCCCGGGCCCTGCTGGGTCGCCAGGCGATCATCGGTTCCACCTGCCACGACCAATTGCCACTGGCCGAGCAGGCCTCGAAGGAAGGCGCCAGCTATGTCGCCTTCGGCCGCTTTTTCAATTCCACCACCAAACCCGGCGCGCCCACGGCCAGCCTGGAGTTGCTGGATCAGGCCCGGGCCAGCCTGCACCTGCCGATCTGCGTGATCGGCGGCATCACCCTGGATAACGCTGCGCCGCTGGTGAACCACGGCGCCGACCTGCTGGCCGTGGTCCACGGCCTGTTCGGCGCCGATAGCGCCGACGAAGTGACCCGTCGCGCCCGCGCCTTCAATGCCCTATTCAACAGCTGATTTTTGAGAGCCCACTCATGTCCCGTTCCGAAACCCTGTTCGCCAACGCCCAGAAACACATCCCCGGTGGGGTCAACTCGCCGGTTCGCGCCTTCAAGAGCGTCGGCGGCACCCCGCTGTTCTTCAAGCACGCAGAAGGTGCCTACGTCACTGACGAAGACGACAAGCGCTATGTCGACTATGTCGGCTCCTGGGGCCCGATGATTCTCGGCCACAGTCATCCGGACGTACTGGATGCGGTGCGCAAGCAGTTGGAACACGGCCTGTCCTACGGCGCACCGACCGCCATGGAAACCGAAATGGCCGATCTGGTGTGCTCCATCGTGCCGTCCATGGAAATGGTGCGCATGGTCAGCTCCGGCACCGAAGCCACCATGAGCGCCATTCGCCTGGCCCGGGGCTTTACCGGCCGCGACAGCATCATCAAGTTCGAAGGCTGCTACCACGGCCACTCCGACAGCCTGCTGGTCAAGGCCGGTTCCGGTGCCCTGACCCAAGGCGTTCCCAGCTCCGCCGGGGTGCCTGCGGCCTTCGCCAAACACACCCTGACGCTGCCCTTCAACGACATCGCCGCCGTGGAGCAAATGCTCGCGGAAGTCGGCCAGGAAGTGGCCTGCATCATCGTCGAACCGGTGGCGGGCAACATGAACTGCGTACCGCCGGCACCCGGTTTCCTTGAAGGTCTGCGCAGCCTCTGCGACCAGCACGGCGTGGTGCTGATTTTCGACGAAGTGATGACCGGCTTCCGCGTCGCCCTTGGCGGTGCCCAGGCTCACTACGGCGTGACACCGGACCTGTCGACCTTCGGCAAGATCATCGGCGGCGGCATGCCGGTGGGCTGCTTCGGCGGCAAGCGCAAGATCATGGAGCACATCGCGCCCCTGGGCCCGGTCTACCAGGCCGGCACGCTGTCCGGTAACCCGCTGGCCATGGCCGCCGGCCTGACCACCCTGCGCCTGATCAGCCGCCCGGGCTTCCACGCCGAACTGAGCGACTACACCAGCCGTCTGCTCGAAGGCCTGCAACAACGCGCCGACGCCGCGGGCATTCCGTTCGTCACCACTCAGGCGGGTGGCATGTTCGGCCTGTATTTCAGCGGTGCCGATGACATCGTCACCTTCGACGACGTGATGGCCAGCGACGCCAACCTGTTCAAGCGCTTCTTCCACCTGATGCTGGAAGGCGGCGTGTACCTGGCGCCGAGTGCCTTCGAGGCCGGTTTCACCTCGATCGCCCACGGCGAAACCGAGTTGCAGTTGACCCTGGATGCCGCCGAACGCGCTTTCGCCGCCTTGAAGTAAGTGCTGGCGGGCTGGCGCGGTGATCAACCGCGCCAGCGGGGTGCTTTACTCGAACTTTTCCCGGCCAAGGGGACAAATACCCAGCAAGGTGACGGATATCGCCGCCACGCAGCAGAAAAACGAGTAAAGACTTTGTAAGGTTGGCCCTGCTTATTTCATAATGCGCGCTTATTGGACCCCTCGCTGGGTCCGCGCGCCCCTCAGAGGTAAGTCGATTCCCATGAACCGCACCGGCCGCGCCCTGACACTGGGCTGCCTGTTGCTCCTTCAGCCCCTGCTCGCGCACGCACAAGCAGGCGGCAACTCGTTGTTGATCCCAGCGATGGGTCGCTGCACCCTCGATCCCCAGGCACAGGAACAGGCCGAGGCGCTGGCCGCGTGCCAGAAAGCCGCCGATGAAGGTGACGCCGAGGCGCAATACGAGTTGGGTGAGTTCTACTACGAAGGCAAAGGCGCGCCGCGGGACCTCAATCAAGCCCTGAGCTATTTCGAAAAAGCCTCATTGCAAGGCCACGCTCAGGCACAATTCAAACTCGGCACCATGTTCTTCCACGGCGAGGGTGTGCCGGCCAACAACGTCCAGGCCTATATCGTGCTGAAGATGGCTGCGGTCAACGGTGCCGAAGACGCTCTGGACACCGCCGACGAAGTCGCCGAGCACATGCAGCGTGACGAGCTGGAAGTCGCGACCCAGGTGCTGGGACAGATTTTCCGCAAATACCTGATGGAACTGCAAAGCGCCGATGGGCGCTCGCCTTTCTCGCCACTCCCGTAACACCCTAGCGCCATTGGCCGGCAAGCCGGCTCCTGCACCAACCGAGCTTACTTCTCGGGCATCGGCATCGGAAACGGCATGACGTTGCTCACGCCACGGGCTTCGCTGATCTTCGGCGTGCCCAGACGCTCCACTTCGTCGATGCGCACGATCGAATGCATCGGCACAAAGCTGCGCACCACGCCTTCGAATTGCGCCTTGAGCTTCTCTTCGCTCGGATCGACGACCACTTGCGTGCGCTCGCCAAAGACGAACTCTTCCACTTCCAGGAAACCCCACAGATCACTCTGATAGATCTGCTTGGCGTACATTTCGAACACCTGGCCCTGGTTGAGGAAAATCACCTTGTAGATTGGGGCTTCACGTTTGGTCATGGTGGGCGGGCAACACATCGGGGGATAAAAATAGGGCGCGAACTATAGCATAGCTACCCGATGCACAACGCTAGGAACCTGTGGGCATGGACCCTATAATGCGCGGTTCTTTGAATCACGTGAGACCGAGGTCCATGGCCAAGAAGCTTTACATCGAAACCCACGGTTGCCAGATGAACGAGTACGACAGCTCGCGCATGGTCGATCTGCTGGGTGAACATCAGGCCCTGGAAGTCACCGCACGTGCCGAAGACGCGGATGTCATCCTGCTCAATACCTGCTCCATTCGTGAACGCGCCCAGGACCGGGTGTACTCGCAGCTAGGTCGCTGGCGCGAGCTGAAACTGGCCAATCCGGACATGGTGATTGCCGTCGGCGGCTGCGTGGCCAGCCAGGAAGGCGCGGCCATTCGCGATCGCGCGCCTTATGTGGACGTGGTCTTCGGTCCGCAGACCCTGCACCGCCTGCCGGAAATGATCGATGCCGCGCGCATCAGCAAGCTGCCGCAAGTGGATGTCTCGTTTCCGGAAATCGAAAAATTCGACCATCTGCCCGAGCCGCGCATCGACGGCCCCAGCGCCTATGTGTCGGTCATGGAAGGTTGCAGCAAGTACTGCACTTTCTGCGTCGTGCCCTATACCCGGGGTGAAGAGGTCAGCCGGCCGTTTGACGACGTGATCGCCGAAATCATTCACCTGGCGGAAAACGGCGTGCGCGAAGTCACCCTGCTGGGCCAGAACGTCAATGGCTACCGAGGCCAGACCCACGACGGGCGCATGGCCGACCTGGCCGAGCTGATCCGCGTGGTCGCCGCCGTCGACGGCATCGAGCGGATTCGCTACACCACCTCGCACCCGCTGGAGTTCTCCGACAGCCTGATCCAGGCCCACGCCGAAGTACCGGAGCTGGTCAAGCATCTGCACCTGCCCGTGCAGTCGGGCTCGGATCGGATTCTGGCGGCGATGAAACGCAATCACACGGCCCTGGAGTACAAGTCCAAGCTGCGCAAACTGCGCGCGGCGGTACCGGGCATCTGCATCAGCTCGGACTTCATCGTCGGCTTTCCTGGCGAAACGGAAAAAGACTTCCAGCAGACCATGAAGCTGATCGAAGACGTCGGTTTCGACTTCTCCTACTCCTTCGTCTACAGCCCGCGCCCGGGCACTCCGGCCGCCGACCTGGCCGACGACACGCCGGAAGCGCTGAAGAAGGAACGCCTGAACGCGCTGCAACACCGCCTGAACCAGCAAGGGTTTGAAATCAGCCGACAAATGGTCGGGTCGACCCAGCGCATCCTGGTAACCGACTACTCCAAGAAAGATCCGGGCGAATTGCAGGGCCGTACCGAGAACAACCGGATCGTCAACTTCCGTTGCGACGATCCCACACTGATCGGCCAATTCGCCGACGTGCACATCGACTCGGCGCAGCCCCACTCGCTGCGCGGCTCGCTGTTATCGTAAGAACTGACGTGTGCAGAAACCGGCTTGCCAGCGAAGGGGCCTTCAAGACCACCTTCGCCGGCAAGCCGGCTCCCACAAAGAAAGCACCATAGGCCCACGCTCCGCATAAGAGCTTTCGCACCCAGGCCGCTGGCGTTATCCTTGAATTCTTCTTAATTGCCGTTGGGCGGCTAAAAAACGACCTTGAACGCACCCATAGAACCTCATCGTTTCATCCTCGAGCCCTTCGAGGCTCGCCGCTTCGCCAATCTGTGCGGGCAATTCGACGAGCATTTGCGCTTGATCGAACAGCGCCTGACGATCGAGATCCGCAACCGCGGCAATCAGTTCGAACTGATCGGCGAACCCAAGCACACCACCTCCGCGGAAAATCTTCTGCGCCGTCTCTACCGGGAAACCAAGGGCACCGAGCTGTCGCCGGACCTGGTGCACCTGTTCCTTCAGGAGTCCGCTGTGGAAGAACTGGATAACCCGTCGGTGGCTGACGCCGCCATCGCCCTGCGCACCAAGAAAGGCATGATTCGCCCACGCGGCTTGAATCAGCAGCGCTACGTCAAAGAGATTCTGGGCAACGACATCAACTTCGGCATCGGTCCGGCCGGCACCGGCAAGACCTACCTGGCCGTCGCTTGCGCGGTGGATGCCCTGGAGCGCGAGCAGGTGCGGCGCATCCTGCTGGTGCGTCCCGCGGTGGAAGCCGGCGAGAAGCTCGGTTTCCTGCCCGGCGATCTGGCGCAGAAAATCGACCCGTACCTGCGTCCACTGTATGACGCTCTGTATGAAATGCTCGGCTTCGAACAAGTGGCCAAGCTGATCGAGCGCCAGGTCATCGAGATTGCGCCCCTGGCCTACATGCGTGGCCGGACCCTGAACAACAGCTTCATCATCCTCGACGAAAGCCAGAACACCACCGTGGAACAAATGAAGATGTTCCTCACCCGGATCGGCTTCGGCTCCACCGCGGTGATCACCGGTGACATCACTCAGGTCGACCTGCCCAAGGGCACCAAGTCCGGCCTGGCCCAGGTGATCAACGTACTCAAGGATGTGCCCGGCATCAGCTTCACTCACTTCATGCCCAAGGACGTGGTGCGCCACCCGCTGGTGCAACGCATCGTCGAAGCCTACGAGCGCTTCGAGTTGCGAGCCGACGACGAGGCCGCCAAGGCTTTCGCCGACAGAGGCAGCCGCCACGATGCTTGAGCTTGATCTGCAGCGCGCCAGCCAGCTGCCAGCCCCCAGCGACGATCAGTTCCGCCAGTGGTGCGAGCTAGCCCTGCGCCAGCGAACAGCCGATTCGGAAATGACCATCCGTCTGGTGGACGAAGCCGAAGGCCGCGAGCTGAACCACACCTGGCGTCACAAAGATTACGCCACCAATGTGCTTTCATTCCCTGCCGATGTGCCGGATGAGCTGCTGGATATTCCCTTGCTGGGGGATCTGGTGATCTGCATTCCGGTGGTCGAGCGCGAGGCTGCCGAGCAAGGCAAGGAACTTCAGGCCCACTGGGCCCATCTGGTGATTCATGGCTGCTTGCATCTGTTGGGTTACGACCATATAGATGACGACGAAGCCGAAGAAATGGAAGCACTGGAACGAACGTTG
>Ga0194135_10000403_pt1 | contig 25423 bp, 16 predicted proteins | sample LitLau_LLRF_2013_FD_134024 | JGI IMG/M metagenome (GOLD analysis project Ga0194135, IMG submission 134024) | Freshwater sediment microbial communities in response to fracking from North America - Little Laurel Run_MetaG_LLRF_2013 (version 2) | ecosystem: Environmental > Aquatic > Freshwater >... | reverse complement strand
TTGTTAGACAGTATTATTCCTCACGTAGCAAGTATCTTTCCTGGACTGAGTGAACACCTGAACTCTCACCATGGTGGAGGAGGACCCTACGCAAGTGGAGGATGGGATGGAGATAATCCACACGTGAGTAGGCCCTTTGGATATCAAGACTATTATGAGTACAATGGGGTTCACAATCACAACAGAATGGGTAAATGAAAGGAGCTCTTGAGCTAAAGCTAAAGCTAAACATAAATAGCTTTTTACTCATTACTTGTTCATCACCCTGCTTGGCTAAAGTGTTATAATATTTATTTTCCTGTCCTAGATGAACAAGGACTGTTGAGGGACAAGGCAGCTCGGAGAGAGGCAAGAAGTGGTGGTGGTAGTAAAAATGGAACAAGTTCAGGAGCACCACCAAATGCTGAAAGATTACTTCAAGCATTAGTCTCAACAGTGGCGAGGTCAGCGAAAAAGTACATTTCAAAGGCAGAAGAGTGTCTGCAGTTGCAAGTGTGTCAGAAAGCCGTTGAAAAGCTGAAGATCAAGAAAGAGGGAAAGAAAGGCAGGGAAGAAAGCGAAGATGACCCAGACTTGATTGAGTTTATCGAGTCTCTCACAAACAACGAATTGGTGAAAGGAAGTCCCTTGAGCGAAGGAGTCAAGAAAGCCCACGAGTATGGAAAGACGAAGGGAAAATGCGACGCCTACGAAAAGGCCCAGTGCTCTTTGAGTCTCTAAGCAAGATCTTGTTAGAAAGAATCATCACAAGAGCAACAAACGGAGATTCCTATTTTTAGAACTTTCTATGGGGCAATCCTATACTTTTTACAACTCAAAGATTTACTATTATTTTCGGCTAGACTTCTTGTTTAAACTTTTAAATGACAATTCCACACAGTGTCAATTGCATTTACAAACGGTAATTTTCCATGAGACAAGTACATATGTATATATATATATATATGTATATATTGTATGCATATATAGATATACATGCACGGAGGGCACGCTAAGTGAGTGTTATACGTGTGTTTAAGTACTGTGTCAACTAGAATAATAATAATAATAATAGAAAACTAGAAGCCTTCTCGGTATTTCACGCTTATTTCAAATTGTAGCAATAAATGGAGAGGACGGGTAAGAGCGTTGTTGTCGTCGTCGTCGTCGTCGTCGGATTCGGTTTCACTACACAACACCCAACACTCAACCCTTTTGAGGCTTTGAGTCCCACAAGATTTATCTGTCTCAGTTTGGAAAAAAGGATTCCTCTCCGTCTTTCATCTATAGAAGTATTGGTAGTAACCTTCCTGCTAAAAATCAATTTGTAAAGCCCATTTCTGTATCAAATGTCAATTAAATAATTTATTGGATTATTAAATCATCTCTTCTTTCATTTTAAAAGTTTTTTTGACCGAAGAATTGATTTATCTCTTGTGTACTTTCCAATGTTATCTGCGTTGTCTCTTCAACTTTTTTTTTAAAGTTTAAAAACTTTTCAGCAGCAGTTTTCTCCTTTTTCATTTCCTCTCTGAACTCTCTGGTAAGTGTAATAAATCGAAAACCAATTGTAAATTGTCTTCAATTGAATTTGTCTTTTTTTGTATTGTAAAGAACTGCGATCATCAGAGAGCGAGTGTGACTGAACAACAAGACTACAACAATTCCTTAATATCATAAATTTGAAACTTGGGTAATAAAAAAATTAGAGAAGTGAATCGGAAGAGAGACACGAGTATTTCCGTATAACATAAAAGTTTTGAAGAGGAAAGTCCGGACATCGTCCAGCGTGAAATGGGATTGGAAGAGAGAGAGAGAGTGTTATTGAATTAGGGATACTGATTAGTAACTACACAAGTACACACACTAATACCTAGTATAGTGTAATATTGAGAGCATAGTTTGGCGTAGCATCTCACAAAGACGTGTGTGTGTGATGAAGAACTCAGTGTTTATTGTAACGTGAGAGAAGTTATGGGTCTGTGATTGTTATTGAGAATCACTCAAGTGGACAGGATTAGTTGACCAGAAGCCTGTAGGGTGTTGATCATCATGGACAATAAAATAATTCCATAAATACTTCAATGCTCGTTGTTGCCTCATTCACCACCACCACCACCTCCGCTTTAGTTGCCTTCTCTCTCTCTCTCTTGTATATATTTCACATTTGCACTTGATCTTGAGTCTCACACAAAATAGTACAAAGTATATTGTAAATCCCATCGAGAGTTTCATAGTTCTTTTGTCCGTGAATTTCTACGGTCTAAATCTAAAATGATCCTACACACACTCGAGAACTTAGTCGTATGACCCACAGGGAATAAATCTACTGACAGTTTTACACTTGCTGCATTGTAATACATTTTGAGGTGATAATAGTCATGTTCAATGGCTCTCTCTCTCTCTTTGTGACTCATTGCATCATTCCGATTAACTATCAAAACCCGTGAAGTATTTCCCCGAACGGTATTTAATTAAACCGTGAAGCTTTAGAAAGTCTATTCAACTATTCGCATCAATAGGAATCTTTCACAAATTCACAAATCATTTAAAAATGAATCAATAAGCTTCTTGTGGACATGAGAATTGAGATGAATGTATATATACACAGCCATGTAGTTTACAAAGTACGAGCCACCATGCATAATTAAACGAGACGGAGGTATGGAACATAAATCGTGCTAAAGTAGAAGTTGAAAACATCTCAAAAGTGTATTTTTGTATTGGTGAAAAAAGAAATGAATGTGTGAGCGTGTGTGTTGTTTGAATGGGAGAGAATATGGTCCATTTATTTAGAAAAATCAGGGGCAGTGTCTTCATGTATAATAATAAAAGTTCAGGTTCATTAAGGGTATCACATGAGCTCATCACTTCGGGTGCACACCGTCTGCCAAGTAATATCTGCTAAACTGAGGACGAGGATTTAAGGGAGTCATCTCAGTCAGTAGTAGTGGGCCTCGGCTGACTGAGCAATTATCTTATATTGCCTTCGTGTGTCGTAATCGCATGATCTTCTTGGTGAAAGGTAAAAGAGGATGGATTTTTTGTATTTTTTATTATGAGACTTTGGTGAAATCGAATCACAAGCAAGTGAAAAATAACATTTTTGCCCAATCCTTTGGAAAAGCAATAACTGTGACTGTGTTCGGTCGGAGAGCTTATTACTCATGAATGAGCAGTAGAGCAATCTTCCGTCTGTGATAATACATTTATGAGAATGAGGAGAAAGAAGCGGATGATCATGTACAGAATCGACGGGCATTGTAAGAAGACAGATTACATTCAGAATGTGTGAAGGTAAAGATGAATAAGGGATGGAGTGATGGATGAGAAATACTTTTTTACGTTGGTGGTGATCCCCACTTTGATGACATGAGACGTGTTCCTTCCTCCACTTATTCTTTATGAAATCCAACACTTTATAACCATCTGCACGTGCACGTTCAACATTTTTTTCACTGATTTAGAATAAACCGATCTCGACATTTCATCTGTTTTGATCCGATTTAGCCTTCTCTTCTTCCCCAAACAGCAAGAATAGATGAATTTGTAGGATTTCTAACATATCTAATGATATTGTAAAGTTGAAGGCAAGGCGAGAAACTTATGACACGACTACGCTAGTACCTACTATATCTGTTATGTCAACAACTTCCACGGTATACAGATGTTAATTAGAATAGTAATGCGATAAGAAATGATAAAAAAGAAAGCGAAAGACATGCGACGAGAACTTTTCAGGATGAAATACCATCGGGTCGTCAGTTGACACGATTTTTTCAATTGTACAAATCTCATTACATAAATGAGAATGAATGTTGTGGATATTACGGAGAGGGGTGTGAATATAACACTGTGAACAGCTTGGCTCTATAAATGAAGACAGTTTTCTCACAGTAACAAGTGAAAGCTTTGCCCATTTGAGCATAGTAAATGGGTCATTATTACAATTTACAAGAAAATTAAAGATTGCTTTGGGGAATACTAAATGAGTTGAGCCAATGAATATCAATTCCGAGATCCCATTCAATATGATTATGGAGATCGTTGAGATCATCAACTCTTATCGTCGTATTATTTCGTCTCATCTTTCCTGTTGTGATCCTCCTTTATTCAATGCACCAGCAGCAGATCCATTATTACGTCTCTAGTAGATCACTGACTGCGACTACAAGCTCTCTCCTAGCCAGTATGACTTAATAAATTGCCTTCCCTTAAGAATACACGCATATCCTTCTGCTTGCTTTCAGCTTTCTCCACAGTCAGTTGTTGTTGCGTTGCTAGAATTCACTTTCGAACCCTTTCCACCGTATGCAAATTATATTGATGAAATAGATAGAGATGTCTTTCTGGTGGAGTAGAAATTGATATCAAGCCTTGTGACTCATGAAAGATTGAAAGTTGTCTGTCACTTTCTTATTCCAACTTGTGACAATGATCATAATCATCTCAAAACGTTGTTGGTTGATGTCATTACTGTAAATTACACTAAAAGCGACCCTTCTCAGTCTCGCGATACTCCGCGTAGTAGTAGTTCAGATTTTCATGCTAATCTTAACCATTTCCTTCGTCATTTACAAATAGCTGTCTATTCACTCGTCTCTTTGCACTCCTCGCTGATCGGAGGGTAGGTATATATATTTACTTCGTATGTTTCACTTTGCAATTTACTAAAAGACATTGCACAGCATTTCGTGACATGTTCACAGTGGTTTCAAAAAATGACATCATTTCCTTTGACTCGCTTTATTGAATGCATAATTTCCTACTCTAGTATTCTAACTTGTACAATCACTACTCCACCTTCAATGCACGCGATATAGGTGCACTCTCGCTCATTTTTATTGTTTGTCGCAAGAACAATTTTCAGTGTTGTGTTTAGTTGGATACACAAGTATTAATCCTGATGATTTAATAATGCACCATAAGAAGAAGCAGTGGGTGGATGTGGTACACGCAATAATTCAATTCTTTAAGACCATATACGGGAAATGCAATAGGTAATCAGTAAATTAATGAAAGTGCAAATAAAGACAATGCAACTTAAACTTCAATCATGGGATTTGGTTTTGGCATTTCCCATTTGGTTAATTAACAGTGTAGTGATTAGTTCGATGCAGTGACAATTTAAAATGCGTATATTCCTTGTATTCCGTGTGGCCTGGATAATAATTACAGGTTTTTTACTCATTGATTACACGTATGCTCATAATCTTAAAATTAATATTGAGTCCTGCAATTCCTCTGGAACTTATTTAAATCTCATTTCTCCCCTCATACCCTAGTCCCTAGGACTGCATAATTATTTTTGCAGTCGTTGAAATATATGGAGACTAATCAAGAGTTTAATGTTTTGGATAAAAATGACAATAGCATACAAGTATTATGAATATGTGATTCAGTAAGCATGTATAACTTAATAATAAAACAGTCGCCCTGTACTTTATTAAAAATAAACTGTTTTACATAAGTTTTCAGTTAAGTGAGTTTATTGTGTACAATTTGACTTCATTTATCTTCTAAATTCTTCACGGGTGGTTAACCAGGTGTCAAAGAGTATTTTTAAGTACTTTAAGTTCCCATCAGCTTAAACATATACAGAAGACAAGGAGAGGCAGAAGAAAACCAGTTCCAAGTCAAATGTCAATGCATATTGTTATTTTAGGAATTCCTGTATTGTATTATAATTTTGTATTATTAGACGAGATTATACAAATAAATAACGCTGGCTTCCCTGCGCATGAAATATTAAACTAAATCGTATGCCTAACTAAGCGTGCGTAACGTAATTAATTGGCAAAACGGTCCTTATGTGATCTAAAGTAGTTTCAAGTATTATTTGTACTACCTTTCAATTAGCAACACTAAATGGCTTCACAGAAAGTTACGGACTGAATCAATAAAACAGAAGACGAAGGGACAGACCAGTTTTCGTGCATAAACTACGGATTTATTAAAGAGGTGCATTGTCATCTCTCTCCTGAAAATCCCAAGACCAAAAACCGGTTTCGTAAAAGAACTTTTACACTCAAACTTTCACACTCAAAGTCAAAGTGTCGTCTCGATTTGACACGGAATGAGTGTTAACTTAAAATCATTTGCACGCCGAGTTAAATTGTGAAAATATGAATTTGTATAATCTATGTTACAAATCCTACGTCATTTTATTTTCAGCCGCTTCCCAATTAAGTTTATTGTGAGTACTCGCCACCACGTCCGTCGAATGTTTCTTAATTTGAAAGCACATATATAAATCTAAGCAAGATTTTGTGGACGCACTGAATTTAATGAAATTCTGGTCAAAAAGAGATCAACGAGATGACGAAGAGGATAGATAGATATATAGGATAGGGATTAATGTCAAAAAGTAACTAAAAGCACACACAAATTTTTTAGGCTCTCGTAAAAACAAACCGCACAATATGGAACAATACGGGAAGCTCATCTGTGTATACATTATTATATTTTGTAAAATATGTCTAGGTGAAGAACATAGGAAGAACTATATACTATATAGATTATTGTGTGTGTTACTCACTCTTCTGTGGCGATAACTTAAACTCAAATGTGTGTGTGCCCAAGCTTTTTACTCAATTTCAGAGTAAATCCGAGTTAAACCCAGCATGACTCTGTTCTTTTTTATCCTCTTTCCTTGCCTGCTTTTTTATATTTAAAAAAGAAACTTTTGTCATTTGTTGTGCACTATTGGAGTTCGGTCAACACATCTGGCATCATCATTTGTTCCTCCACTAAACCTGCCTCATTCGTCTACACTCTACTACACTCACTTTTCCCCAAATCTGATGAGTTTTCGCTTTTCGGTGGTGTGGGTAAAAAACTCATCTCATTATGGCCACAGTGACAAGATAGATCACAGGCAAAATAATAAATACATCTTGTATTGACATTTCATTTACTCTCTTTCAGTGAGAGTCATCCAACACAACTCTCCTAGATCTTCTTCGCCGGTGCAGAATGACACACAGAGTGTTGTATTCTCTTTTTAACTTATTCCTCATGTGTCACGTCACCCTCCTGTCCACTACAGAGAAATCGCGAGCAGAAGTTGTTCCAGTATGTCCTACATCATGACTGGAACTTAATAGGACAAACAATATGTGTGTGTGTATGTGCAGGTTGTTCTTTGGTCAAGGTTCCTTCACTCTTGTGTAATGACAATGATTTGTCTTGTCTCTACATACACGTATATGTGTCCACTGCACTGAAATAAGAGACAATATCCAAAGCAAATAGTTTTCAGTCGAGACCAAACTATTATTATCTTGTGTGTGTGTGTGTACCTTCCTTTCGGAGATGTTTACATAACCACGCTCACCAAATAAACACACAAAATACATTTATGTCCGACTCACTGGAGAAGACTTTTATGCAGTCCATTTTGCCTGTAATATAGAGAATATAAGGAAGGACAGCTTTTTTATCCACTCTCTCTCTCTTTCTTTTCCCTGGTGGACATTTCAAATTGTTGTTATCTTACAGATCATTCCGTTTGATTTCTTTGCTTGTATCTCTGGTGGGTAAATAATTGCTTGCGATTTAACACAAGAGCTGCAAGCATTCCTTTCCTGTGACAAATGGATTTTTGATGAGAACAAATCAAGTCTATTTCCCCCTGACGTACACATACACCGTCACCGTCGTCGTCGTCTCATTCTGTTCATCATTATCCCTGCCGGGTATTATTTATAAGGCAGTGACTGCCCGATAAGAAGTATAAAAAAATCTCCTAAAGATTGTCTCGCCGAGTTTCCTAATTTCACTTGACTAAAACTAATGCGATGATGTCGGTTCCCCTAAGTAGTAAATCCCTAAAATTCCACGTATTTCTCGATACTTTTTTCCCTCGAGGAATAACGTACGCCGTACGGACAAGTGGAAGGCGAAAATACCAAAATCCACTTTCTCTCTGTCTTTTTCTGTCATCCACTTCTCTTGATTTTTAATTACTTCTTATGCTCACGAGGAAAAAAAGTTCTCGAGTTCCACACACAGAAAAAGAGATAGCTGGTAAATGAATTAACTGTTTTTTTCGAGCAATGAAAGTCTTCGGAAGGACGACGAGAACCAGGAGAGTTGAGGAGTGTCAGTCGGTGAAAGAAGTCGCAGGGCGTGTGGGTTTGATATACGAGAGAGTTTTTATGTTAATTGACAGACCTCCTCCTGGTGTTTTTTACTCTGAGCAATTAAAACTCAGACACATGGCTTCGGAGGAAGCTGCGTGTTAATTCAATTATTCAATTATGCAGTAATTAACACTAATAATTGCTCTGCTAATGCCTTCATTTATACGCAATTTTTTTCCTGGATGTTCAATTTTTTTTCAAGAGAAGTGCGTTTTAGTGTAGTTCATGGTTGGTTGAAGAATTTTTAATGGAATATATCGACTTTTAGGACTTTTTGGGACGGAGACACGGCAGTTCTTTCAACTGATTTTCGAAATAAGCAATGATTTAGTAAATAAGCGTTCTCCCATTCTTCGATAAGAGTCGATTGTCGCGATGATTCTGTAGCGGTGTTGAAACAATGGCAAGCAAAATGTGTGAATAGAAATCTATTTGGGGAGGAAATGAAGTTTCAATAATTGCAGAGGGAGAAAGCATTATTGTATGGAAGGCGGCATGTGGAATGACTAAAAGACTCCGTGTGGAGGGCCGCGTGAGTAATTAAACATAATTGAGATAATCTGTCATTTCATAGTGGCCTGCTTGGTGGAGAGACTTCTTCGGTGACAATGAACAGATCAACAGACTGAAAAGGTTGAAAGAAACACTTTCATTTACAGACTTTGCGCGTGTATCGCACTTTCTCTTGACTTTTTAGTTGACTGATTACCTTCCAAATGACTTTAAGCAATTAACAAAATTACTCTCATTTATTAATGGCCTCCAGAAAGCACTTCAGAGTTTTCTCTTGGTTGTAGAAGAAGTCAAAGATCTGAAGAGCATCGGTCGTGGTTCTGGTGTACATGATATCCCCAATGAGTAGTAACTTTAAGCCGATTTAGTTTTATTAATAAGTCACAAAAATTGAACGTCATTATTTTTATTCTGCTCTCTCTTTTTCATCAAAGAAACTAATGAGCGTCTTTGGGAAAAGGAAATAATTATCTCGTGTGCATGAAGAGAACTTTGGAAACCTTTTGTGACAAATTGATGAACGATTTGATTGCACGTTCACGACTAGGCACGAAGAAATTTCAATTAACGAAATGGATGGAATGGATTTAAAATAAAGACGCAAGGCTCTAGAATGAAATTATCTCTAAATAAGCCTTTGTGCCTGTAAGTATTTTTGAGACCTGGGTCTTGTGAGTCTTGGATTTATTTCCTCAGAGCAGGAGATTTTGCAACCTGAGCCTTGTATATTAAGATCACGTCTCAAGAAATGAGTACGACAGACTTGGGCAATAAGTAAGATTTGGAAATTAACATCCGCATAGGGAATTTCGCAAATCTGTCATCTCCCTTCTTTGCTCATGAGTTCCGTTCGGCGAGTATATTGATGGGTGTTAAATTAAAGCTCAGTTGGAATAAGCGCCATTCCATCCGCTATTATAATATATATATTGAGTTCCTTACTCATTTCCATTTGGTATTCACGTAGTAGTAGTTACTCGAAAGTGTAATATTTGCAATAAACCCGTGCCTTAAATCCTCCTAACTAATAGGCTCGTGTTCGTGATGAAACGAAAGAGAGATTTCATTTTGGAATGTCATCATGTTATGGAGAGCTCTCATTGAGAGCATATTCATTTCCTAGGATGGATTTGTACTGAGGCAATTAAATAAAATGGGATAAAAGTCATTAAAAATGAGACGAGATATTTTCATTATTATTATGATTAGGAAGAAAGGACGGGCTGAAGAAATAACAGTAAAATTTAACGAGACGAGTGTAAAAAGAATAATATGGGTCGTTAGCCATTTTCGAAGATTAGCTAAAAGATGAGAGATTCGTTTACATCTCTGGTCTTTTGTCCTTCTCCGACCTACACACACACACACACTCGCTGAATACCAACTCTCAGTCTGTGTCTACAATACACTTATATAGTTCATAGTGGTGATTACATAAGAGATAACACGAGAGAAGTGGAGCAATAAATACACCCAGAGTGTTGGGAGATTGAACGACAGATTTTAATTAAGACTTTTATTTCAACTGTGTCTCGTGTTTAAGTTTTATTCTCAGTACCCATTACTTCCGATTTATATTTGGACCCCGTATATACTTAAGTCTTTGCCTCCTTTCCCTGTCATCATTAAACTAAATGAGATGAGATGGATATCATAATTTTTGCACGGGGAAAGCAAACAGAGAGACAACAGACCACGAAGGCCGGGAGTGCAAGCAAATAATGTTCTCGTAAAATTCACCACCAGCACAAAAAGGAAAAATATCATTCCTTCGTGCCCTGGCTATGTCTTTTAAGCTTAAATATTATTGTGTGTATTACTATCACGTTATTATTGCAAGCATACGCGTGTGAGTGCTCAAGAAGAAATGCCTGTGTCATATGAAGAATACCCGAGACAAGTTATATACACTTTATTCGCATATCACACGTGGAGCGAAACAAGGTGTCCCAAAACGCCCAATTTATTTTCGACAAAAGTGTCGATCTCTTTCGGAGTTCGACAGAAGAATGAAAAAAATTGAAAGGGAACATTGTGAAGGATTAAGAAAAGACTAAACCCATCAAAGCTTGTGTAGATTTGTAGAATCGCGTGGCAGCATTCGGGTTCAGTAGTTGAAATTTATTTTCAGTCGTTGCCATTTGTTCGTGTAACATTTTAAAAGATTAAGGTAATCTGAGGGCTGGCATTTATATGTATAGTTTGTCTGCCTACTACGAGAGAGATGTACAGATGGAAATGGAAAATATCAGAGCACGTAAATTATCATTATACTTTTTATTATGTTCTCTGTTCAAATAAAGAATGGAAAAAGATATTTTAGGGTTTATAATGTGGCTCTCGTATAAAATGCAATTTTAATTTAATGTGCAGATTTGAATTTATATCTTAAATGTAGGAGATAGAGCAGGGACTAGGGATAAGAATCGAAAGAGTTGTTGTGTGAAACGCAATAACCATTTAATCAATTAGGGACTCGCCTTTTCTCCTCCTTTTATTGTGTAAAGTTACAAACTTTGGTCGTAAAAAATATGTTACTGTGTACTTAGACTGTGTATATGGCAGTAATTTGGAAACCAAAAATTCACACTTGTTTGCAGAAGTTGCACCGGCAAACTGGATGGAGATCTATCGAATATATGGAGGCGCGTGAATAGTAATCGCTCCTGGTCTTCCTTCTCTCGACTTGACATAAAATCTCAGATTCCAATAAGAATATAAATGATAAGTTTCCTACAGTAAATAACTTTGAGTAATTTAATGCGGATGCATTTGGCAGAGAGACAAATCGATGGGAGGTGTTGCACTTCCTCGTTTATTTCCCTTTTTGTGGAATTCTCGGAATCTTTTGCACTCTCTCACTACTTACTACAATTTTATACAATAATGCGCAATGATTGCGTGCTCAATTTCTCACCTATTTATCTACTTCTCAATTGATACCAATGGAGGCAGCAGATGTTCGGGCGTTTATTTCGTACTCGGGTGAATTTTGACAGAGGAAGATATGTGGGATTCTGATTATCTTTGATTTGTTAATTGCCTTCGTGTCTACGTGAAATATTAGTTTCTCAGGGTGTATCTAAAAGTAGGAGCTGGATATATATTAGGTACACTAATTCTTCTTCCATTGACAATAAATGAAGTAGATTTTATTGCAAATGCGAACCAAGTTTTGCTAACTTCTGGAGATTTCGTATTATCACATCGTTTCGGAAATCTTCAGAAAAAGTGGGAAAGAAATGCAACTTTTAATCATGAATTGCATGAAGTGGGTGGAGACGAGGAAGTAATTTGTTACGTCATGGAAGATTGCTCTCACATGATGTAGTCTGTCCTGATGACCTATTATGTTCTGAGGTATTTTGACAGGCATAATACATGGGAAACAATGTAAAGTTCGACCGTGGTTTAATGACGAGTTAAATAATAGGGAAACTGGACAAGATGCATTTCAGCAATCCCAAAAGTCTGACTCACTCGCCATTAAAAAAATCCCGTAATGTATGCGTGGTTTGTGCTCCAGTTTTTCGTTTTGCAAAGAATTGACTTAAATCATTATTGTATAGATTATGAAATGATGAGATGGTGATCACGGATTACTGTGGTTGATGTTCCAACTTGACTTAATGTATTAATTACCATCTGCATATCCGTCGTATTCAGTGTTATAGGTAATAAACGGCTACCCCTGATTGGGCAATAATCTAAAGCTCGCGTATAATGTTTTTAGACTTTTACCAAAACTTCCCGTTTATTGTCCAGTGTTGACTGCGATTCTGTGTTTGTGGTGAAAAGTATTGAGGACAAGCAATTTGCGGTGTTTTTTACTTCCTTTATTTCTCCGATGGGCCAATTACAGTCCGGAAATTTCGGACGAACGGATGCACTTTGAGTCCATTTGTAGTGAAAAGCCATAAAAGTGAGGATAGGAAAATGATATAGAACTTCTCGTGTGAGCATTTGCATTGATACAAATTTCTCTTTTTTATCTCGGAAACTATACAGAACAATCGGGAACTTTGTGTGTAGGTCCACCACAGAAAAATGACAAAAGGAGAAAGGGGAGATTTTGTCACTATACCTTTTGGGCTTTCACTATTTTTTCAACTCCATTTACTACCTATTAGAACGGACAACAGGAGGGACAACTGTAAAAGCAATACATCTCCGTCCGCTGCAATCATCTCGCTTTAAGGCATACATAACACAACTTTTTGATATCGCCAAGAACTACTTAAGCCACACTACGAGTTTGATATCATTTTGATATCACTTTATTATGAAAAAATAAACTTTTTATGGAGAGTGGATTGGATTGGATGATGTGTGAGTCTCTTTTGTCCATCGCTCTCTCTCTCCATAGGCATCTCTGCGTCTTTGAATAATATCAGAGTGGATTTATTTGCTACCACCACTAAAGGAGAGAGAGAGGACAGGGGACATTTTACTACTTCTCATTTCATCTTTCCGATTATGAGATCTCAGATAATAATGGTAGTAACCAGACCACACCACACCCTTCTACCCAAAGGTACTTTTGATATCGCAGTTTGTCTCTCTTCTGGTTTATATGTATATGAGAAATTGGTCTTCAAAATGCATCCATTTCACTTGAAAATGTCCGAGTAAATCGAGCCTGAATCTGAATGGGCGAAGCCACTCACAGAAGAACTTCTCTTTAGAAATCTCGATTGCTTATTCTTTTGTACTGTGAAAACTCGTAAATTTTCTCTCTACCGTTCGAGCAGTGCTGCACTATGCATATATATGTATAAGTATTGTATAGTCAAAAGTGTACGAGGAGGAACGTATATTATATCGGATGAAAAAGAGAGACTTTTGCAGACTCGTAGAGAGAAACTACATACCAAGTAATACCAACCCTTCTCTCTCATCTTTCATGTGTGTGTAGCATATATAGACGGCCCTGAGGAGTCTTTAAATTCCTCCAGTCGTTTGAAACTCCTCATGATGTACAAACAGTGAGTAATATTCTGTCAACGGTACACCAGCTAAATGGACTTTACTCTTGTCCCGCCTATGTAATGACACTTATCTCTCTGTCCAGCGATGCATAAGGTATATTATTTATATATCCGAGTTTATTTTATACACAGCAGAGGTTCATCTCATATGTGGTCTCCTCTGAGGTTCGTTTCAGAAGAGATGCAGTCGTAAAACCAGAAATAAAACGAGTGAAAAGGTTGACACATAAAAGTTCTCTCAGTAGTCAACACGAAATACAAAAGGAACCCGTACTCTGCATCTGTGTGTATGTTTAATGCATCTCTCTGTATAAGGTAAGGTAGTCCTTTTTTCTTATTTGCTCCTGTCCACCAGTCTCTCTGCATAAAGCCATGATCTATGATAATATAATTTTCTCATGCAAAGGAAAATCATTTTTTGTGATTTGATCCATCCGGACGTATTTTATGATGCGAGCAGAGACAGCAGAGACTCTCACAGTGCCAGTGGTTTATTTAGAATGCCGTAAAAGTGAGCTAAATTCCCCCTCATTTTTTACTTTCACTTGATAAATAAGGGACTATTTAGGTGATTGCCTTGTGTCTTCTTGCCTTTTAATAAAAAATAGAAGAAGCCTGTTTGGGTGAAATGACCTGCACTCCTCAATGATAAAAAATCATACAAAAGATGCGGAAAGAAACGGTTGATGATAATAGATCTGCTCCTTATGCAAACAAGGGTTCCCTGAATTGTTAACAATGGCCAGGAGGGATTGAATCATCATATTGTGTCAAGAAGTGCTATTTTTCTTTATTCTATTCCACGAAAAAAACACACCCGTGGGGAGTTTTGCAAATAAACGCACACACACTCCCCTTCTTCGACTGCAACCAAGAAAAAATGATGGATATTTTACATAACTCAACAACACAACCTGTATCCGTGCTTAGTTGTGTCTGCTGGATATATATACATATATATTCTTTCAAATTTCTTTTGTGGGAAACACACGGAATGGGATTCTGATTGAAATGTGAATTCCTTTAAGAAAAACGCATTTATTTTGTAGAGAAAAATAGAATAAGAATAGAATAAGCTTAGTTCAAACACAACAACGGATTGAGGGAAAGAGGCAACAACGAGATTCATGGTGGTGCAGGTTTTTTATTGAATTTATTGGGAAGAAGATTGAAAATGCAGCATGGTGGTGATGGATGGGTGGAAAGGATGCTCCAGTTGCATTTAAAAGGGATGCCGGACATATGTACGCACGAAGTAATGTAGAAGTTGAATACAATTGACTGTGTTACTTTTCTAACTTTCATTGAATAAAGAACAAGAATGACATGACATAACTCAATCCTCACTTGTTGGCTTTCCTTTGAAGAGAGAGAGTTTTGTGTTGGTTCTTCTGAGAGTGAGTTATGGTCTCGTGTGTCTCAGTAACGGAGTGACAGGAGGTTGACATCAACTTGACTTAATGCACTTTCTTTCTCGTCGTCATCTAGTTAACTGCTTTGAATAAGCAGGTCTTCCTTTCACACTGCACAATAGGAGAGAAAAAATATAGCAAAAAATACATCAAAGAAATGTCAATTGATGTAGATTTTTTACTCTGAATAAAATGGAATTTTTTAGGTGTGAAAAATGTACATACACTTTTTATGCTTTTTCTGTACATGCTTGTGAATGACTTTCACTTACATGCAAACGGGTCTTTGTGTAGTAAAGGGAACTTTTTTCCTGTCTTGTGTATTTTTAAATTGATTAAGAAAAATTGACCTCTGAATAGTTGATATTCCGATATTCCAATTTTGCAGACCAACAATGGGCTGGATGGTGACTCCGATATCTACCTCATGGGAAATAAGTAATTTCTGACATAAAATCTTAAAAGACTTATCCTTCAACAAATTTTGTATTTTGAATCCAGACTAAAATCAGGTTGTACGTAAATCAATTATACTTTTTCTGTGCATGCTTGTGAATGACTTTCACTTACGTGCAAACGAGTCTTTTTTTAATAGTAAAGGGAACTTTTTTCCTGTTTTGTGTATTTTTAAATTGATTAAGAAAAATTGACCTGTGAATAGTTGATATTCCAATTCTGCAATAAAGGACTGGGAATAGTGGCATCTTTCTCATGGAAAATAAGTAATTTCTGACATAAAATCTTAAAAGGCTCATCCTTTAACAAATTTTGTATTTTGAATCCAGACTAAAATCAGGTTGTACGTAAATCAATTATACTTTTTCTGTACATGCTTGTGAATGACTTCACTTGCACGCAAACGAGGCATTGTATAGTAAAAGGAACTTTTTTCCTGTCTTGTGTATTTTTAAAGTGATAAATAAAAAATTGTCCTGTGAATAGTTGATTTTCCAATTCTGCAATAAAGGACTAGGCATTGTCGCATCTTCCTCATTACGAATAAATAATTTTTGGCAAAAAATCTTAAAAGACTCATCCTTTAACAAATTTTGTATTTTGAATCCAGAATGAAATCAGGTTGTTCTGTAAATCAATTTTCTACTTATTTCTTCTTCATACAGACTAGTTTAAAATGCAGCATAGTTTGCTATGTCTTTTATTTCGACTAACTGAAATAACTTTGTGAAATAAGGGACTGAAAAGTAATTCTGTTCCCCAGCGTTGCCTATAAATTACAAACCGAGTGGGTCCCGTCGTAATACACTCATATGTTTACATAATATGCCAATAAATATTAACAAAAGTGACATGATAAGAACCACATGCATGCAACCTATCTAAAACTAGATGGATGGCTGTTTAAGCTTAAACCACGGGTATGCGTTCCACGTAAACGTAATCATTTTGTCTACTTCCCCGCAATAATAACAATATCTCTCTCTTCCCCAGTTAAAGATTGAAGTCACAAGAATATGAAATTACCTTTGGAAGAATTTGTGTGGAGACTTGAAACTCCACTCCATATATATATGTAATATATAGGTACTATGTCTAGCGATTCGTGTAGCTGACAAATATTTTATTGCAATTCCAGGTTTTCTATCTTTAAAGAGATTTATGCTTTTATTTCTTCTCCTCTCCAGTGTCTCTTTCTATTGTGCCTGTGTCGAGAAGAAAAGGAGATGCACAAGTGGATAGAGAAAGCACGGAAGAAGTTCTTGTATGTGACTTATTGTATTTTTTGTGAAAGCGAGAGATGAGTCCCTCGAGATGAATGCTTTCTCCTCATCCTCGTGCCCTTGTAGAACATAAGTAACTCTACCTACATTGCAGCAGCAGGAGCAGTGCATCTTTGTGTCTCCCAATAATCTACTCAATTTGGAGAGTATATATACACCGCAATATAAGTAAGCACTGGCATACACCACCCCTAACATATGTGTTTGTGTGGTGGATTGAACACAATGAAATGAAAAAGTCTCAAATTGAACCAAATCTCTAGGAAGAAAGAAGAATCTTCAATTTCACTTTGTGCTTCCTCCAGGAAATTTCTCTTCCTTTATAACTTTTATATTATGTTCTGTATGATTTTCCTGAACAATAAGTTAGCCTGAGGACGAGGAGTATGGAAAGATGTGTATAAAATGTGAAAGGGATATAATATACGCGACGAAAAATTACACAAAGACAGACAAAATTGATAGGCCCAGAAAGATGATTGCTGCAAGTCGTAAAGCAAAACAGAGATGAATGACAGGCAATGAGAGTTCCGTGAGAGCCGAGATCGTAAAAGAACCCACCAAACTATACACACACACAAAGTATATATAGTGATAGTGATGATGATGATATGATCATTTGATTGCCACTACCCGTTGTTGTCATCTTTACTGCATAGTCACATACTGTGTTGTGTACTTCATGGATGTCTCGTTTAATTTTTAAATCTTTATTTTTTATTCAGAACTGCATGAGTGAAGGTATTTTAATAAAGACAATAGATTGTGTAAGTACCTGCGCAATTTATATCATTTGGGAGTGAAAAGGTTTATTATTGAGAAGGTGAGAAAATAAGACAATAAAGAGACCAGAAGGGTTGAAAGTGACAAAAGATTGAAACGGGTTGAGAGGCAGAAAAGTAGTAGATGAAACTTGTTGAGGGACGAGTGATTTCCCAATCTCCTGACTGACGCTGTAAGGTCGCTTTATTTGTTGGCTTCACGTGTAGTTTGTGTGTGAGAGAGATGTTCATTCGAGTTCATATATAAAGAGCTACATGGTTAAAAGCTAAAGGAATACACACACACAGTCACATGGATTCATCATCTCACACTTGCTCCCTGCACTTCTCGTCGAAAAATAAGTTTTGCACTTGTCCTGTGTAAATGAAAAAGAGTTTCCCCTTTCTGTCTCTGTCTCTCTCTCTCTCGGCGTTTGGTATTTTCTCTTTATCCCCCTTTTCTATTTTATATCCAACCTACACGTACGGGAGCATCGTCGATGTATTGAATACTGAGCATTATGCATGCGATGATAATGCTCGGCATGATATTATATCGACGCTTTCAAGCTCCCCTTCCTGTTAGCTCCATCTCACCAAAGGTTCCATACACTTCCATGTCAATTTGGACCCATGGTCTTTACTTTGTTCATGGGCTTGACTAGGTGGACTTGCGTTACACGAGGACATAATTCATGGATAATAATGTGCAGTTTCGAATCTACTACCTGCTCTCTCCCGTATAACGACCAATCAGTTTCAGAATCATATATAAAGCTCAGAAGAGTCCAGCTGTGTGAAAGCTTGTGTAGAAAAAATAAAAGACACCTGAACAGTACTGAATACTGAACACATGATTTAGAATTGGAATCTTTCTCTGTGATCAAATTTAAACCCAGTGTGCAGTGTGTGCGGCTGAAAAAACAATGGGACAGTTTAAAGAATGCGTATGTAATGATTCCATACTTTGCTTTGTGTACATAAGTTGATATTTGAATATGCAAAAACTAATCTCTCTTGAGACATATATTGGAAAGAGGTACGGAGATACGGACTTCAAAGAGACAGTAAATATTATTATGGTGCGTTTTGAGCGATGCTTATTGATGCTAATGCTCTGGTTTGATAATCTTCATAAACACATATTATTTGAAAGTTTGGGGACTCTCTCATTCCTCTCGTGTGTATTATTAGCGTCCTTTGACTACTGCTCCGTGAGAGAAAGACACCTGTGGTTTTGATTGAATATGAGAATACCCTGTGACAATAATATTATTGTGATTCAACGAGCCTTTGTTTATTATCCTTGTCATTGCTCCAAAATCAAGTTCAACATAAGCACACGAATGTTATTCATTCCCATTAATCACACAGAGCATTAAATTCAATAATACACGTAACAATAATGATATTTCCACATCCAAAAGTTCCAAAACCGAAAGAGCTTTCTCTGACTGTGTTCCACATGAATGCCGTGATAATACATCCCTTTCACATTTCTGCTTAAGAGGCAAAGCAGGAGCAGAGAGATAGTGTTTTGCATGATAATACACATTATTGAATACATTAGCAGTAGGAGAAACAATAGAGTGAAAATGGACCGTCACTTTCCTTCTCAAGCATAAAGGATAGCTTTACACATCTTTAATTGCCATATGCAAATTCACGAGAGCGAGAGAGAGTAAGTCAACGGGTAATTCTATCCTTCTGCTCATCTCTCTCTCTTTAGTAGTAAGTAGAAATGGGAATATGTCTGAGGTCTGAAAGTTGCTTAAGTGTTCAGGTTAGTGTTGGCAGTCATGCACGACACAACAACTCTTCTGCCTCATCAGCAGCAGGCCAAGGTTAGGTGGAAAGAAGATCTTTGTTGGTGAGCTTAATAGTAGTAGTACAAGTCGTCCACGGTAAGTTATGATATTGAAGGGTGCTCGTCTTTACATTTCCTTCCTCCAACTCATTGCGTCTCTTCCGGTTTGAGTTCAGGAAAAATTTGTTTAATGCCTTGTGGATTCATTTCATAAGCCACCCTTCTCCCTGTGTACTAAGAGAGGAGTTATTATTATCAGGGGCTCATGGTAATAATGAGTGAGGAAAACCCAGTCTCGAGTGCTGCTACTGGTTTTATGAGTATGCAAATTAAGAGGACGCTTGTAATCAAAATCTAAAGGGTTGTTGGTTGCTCCTTGCGTAAGTCAGACACAAAGGCTTGGGTAAACTTCCTGTCTCTCTTTCCCTGTCACTCAGTCTGGATCAAATGACTCTCTTTTAAGAAGATTTTTTCCTTTTTGAGGAAGTTGGAATTGATAAGCGGTGACGTGAATAAATTGAGATGGGAACGAGTCATTAAATGACGAAGGTTTTTCTCTGATTTTTATGTGGTTCTTTGCCTGCCTCGCATCATGTCGTGGAGAGTCTATTGTTCCATTTATATAGTCTTCCATCTTCATTCACTTTAGTAGACAGAATAACACACACTCGGAGCTTTGCGTAAGAAATTGCTTTTATCTCCGTCTCTACCGTTGTCAGTCTATGTATGCACAATATGTTGAGTTGCACACACACACACACATTGCTTTGTGATAAGGATTTTGTATCGAAAGCCTGAGAGCAAGAATTCTAGTAAATTACTAAAAGCTGATTGTGTTTTAGGCTGGGTGACATTTATGTGGAGGGATGGCTTCTTCTTTAGGGAAAGAGTTGAATAATGGCCGGATTGGTCATTGTCCAGTGTGGTAATCTCTGTGTGGGACCTAAAGTCTCTAATTTCTCGTTCGTTTGTCTCTTGTTGCATCGTTGCTTCACTTCAGTCAGATTAATTAAATACTAAAGCATCATTCCTCTGGCTTCGGCTATCTCTAAAATGTGCATGCTCAGCCCTTTCATTATTCAGGAAGGAGAATACGAGATAATTCTCGCCTGAGCCCGAAGGTAGGGCTGAGTAAAAGTAGAGGAAAGTTATGGAGAGAAAGTGTAATCAAAGACACAAGAGAGAGAGTTGGGACTTTGAGAGCAAATGAATTGGAAATAATTCGGACACAACATAAAGAAGAGAGAAAGTACAACACGTGCACTTAATCTGAGAAGGATTATTACGGTCAGAAAGAAGAGATGCCATTTGATACAAGTAGTTCCGTTGATTCCTAAAGACATTCTATCCAACGCACACGGCAGGCGTAAGCCTACATATACCTAGAAAGTTAAGGCAGACACTCCAACTGAATTAAAAAGAAAAAAACCGAGAAGGTCGTCACTCTTGGAATGATTAGAGAAAGGCGTCCGCCTGTACTCTTAGGAGGATGTCCGGCTGGAGATTGGATTTGTATAAAATAACGTGTTTTATTGGGAGAGAAAGGACATAAGTAAAGTTGTCTCGTGGTTGTTGTCCAGTGTACTAGTCAAGAAGGTTTGGTCACACACTATGCATGGTAAGGGTTTATGTGAATGTTGACACTTGCTATTTGTCCACGCGAATAAATGGACGGAAAAGGACGGAACTTTTCTTCCAGTGGGACACACACAAGTCTCGCTCTTATCTGTTTTCTCGTTGTGGCCACTTTCACTTTGATGGAGAAGTTGTGTGCTTCGTCTCGAGAACGGAAGTGATAGTCACATTTACTCCGAGTGAATGACAGCCAGAGCATAGCATGAGGCCAATTTAATTTAAAAGCTTCTTCTTCTATTTCATTTGCCCTTTATACCATTCTCTTTGAATATTGGACACCACCATACAACTCGAATAGCTTCTTGCTGAGTTCTTCCTGAAATAATTGTGGCCAGAAAGGCACATAAATGCACTTTCTTCCATTGTTCTCTTGTACGCGAGGAGCAGGATTATTATTGTGCTAGATGAAGTTATAACTTATATATTTCTGTATAAATACAGACAGACTAAGGACTATAAGGAAACCCGGACAGGAAACGGCGTGTGATTGGATTCATATAAGATTCAGAGTAGCAAATGGGATAATGGACAGTCAAAAGTGGTTAGATTATAGATGAGAATGTTGAATGTGGTGGTGGTGGTGGTGGAAAGCTGCCATACGGTCAGGAAAAAAACAGGTGGGAGAAAACAGGTAATAACTTTATTTGACCAATGCATTATTATAAAGACACACAGAGCTTAGTGCAATCTTTGCCAGATAATAGAGAAAGAGAGGGATGAATGCGCGACTAAAGGGTGAGGGTGAAGCAACAACGCAAGGAAAAAGGAGTTCGTGTCATCATCGTATTATTACTTTGAAATGTGGCTTGAGCTCATCCATTGTCCACCACCCATTCATTTAAAGAGTTTGAAGAGAGAGAGAGAGTCCAGAGATTCTAGATTGGATTTCGATAATTGCACCGAGGGAAATATTTTTGAGGATTAAACTACACTTTGTGTGAGGATGAGGGTAATGTATCTTTAATTTATGATAGGATCAATGCTAATTCGTAAAGGGTTATGAATATGTATGAGCAGAGGTGGTTATGATAGAGAATAATACTCTCCACAAAATGTGTTTTCACTTTCACGTCGAGCCTTTTTAGTGTGGAGGTTACTTTGATAAATTAATCCTGTGAGACCAGAAGATGTTTTGCATGGCTGTAGAGATATAGAATAGAGAGAGACGATCCATGGGAGATGGACTGTATGGACTGGTTGAGATGGAAAGATAAAAATGGACATCATCATCATTACCCAACTTCACTCACAGAGAGAGAAGAAACTTTCAGTTTGATTGTCCAGTGTTGGATTCCTACGGTTTAACCCTCTCTCAATGGAATAAAACTAATATTACTTCTCTAGTTTCAAATAATTCCTTGGGGATTGCTCGGACCGGGTGGATTATGGAACAAGATAATATGAGAACGGATCTACTGCGTTTCCTTCCAGTCATGCATTCAATTTAAATGAAAGATGCTTACGAGTCATTGATTCCTACGGGTGAGAGGGGTGAACATTTTTATATTTTGACAAACAACTTATAGAACGTATGAGACAAGTCGCGTATTTTGTTCTAATACGACGATGATATGGGATGTGCTTAGGTAAATATCAGTGTCGATTAAAAATTACAGGAGTATGCTTGACTTCTTTACAGAAGTTATTGTGACTATTTTAAAGTACCTGGTCACTATACAACCTTCCTACTAATGCATACATCAGTATACAAAATTTTTGAGCATTATTTATAAAGTTGCATCCTACAGCCAATACTCTATTTAGATACTCCGAATAAACACAAAAACTACTTTGATACATGCAAAGAGATACCCTCAAACCATTCAAAAATCAAAATCAATGCTATTAGTACTACCCTGCTTCAGCCATATATATAAACTCGCGAGTGTCTGTGCCTCTGTCACAAGTCGTAGAAACGCATAATCTAAGATAATGATAATCCCAGAGAGAGTAACAATTGGATTGAAAAGGCTAAGCAAATTAAATTTAATGTATTGAAGAGTAGGAGAGTACGACTGTGGCAGTGTGCACTCGTCATAAAACCCGAACAACCTTTTGCTCGTCTCCGGTTTTCACGTTGTTTATGTGACAATTTTTATGCTTATGACACCTTCTACACATCCATTCCACATTTGGTTACATTTTCGCTAATATTTCTTCCCATACAAAATACATCTAGAGATTTCATCAGATCACCACCACCCCCGTGCGTCCTCTCCTCTCTGTAAACCACACACTGCTTACGATACTTGCACACAAAAGTGGATTGGAGTGCTTCTTGCACACACAAAACTCTGTGACAAAAGTATATAAAGTGAGTGACACCCAACCAAGCTCTACAAAGATTTTATGACAAATCATTTGATTTTATTTTTACGGGTTTCTCCCAAATCCATGGGTGGCCTCTTCCATTAAATTCTCCACGAAATTTTGCATTTTCTCTATTTTCTCTGTACACACAACCACCCGAGACCGATTACGTGATGTAGTTCACTAATACAATTTCATGTACTGCTTCAATCTAAAGATGAAATACCATATAATGTATAGCTGAGAGTATGGGAGAAAGTTGAGTGGGTTTGACAATACGACGGATCAGACTGACTTTTTGATACACGTGAGTCATATACTCTTGGATTCTATTATTATGAGGAGACCTCCTCAGAATTATATTAGATAACGCACTGTCGTGAGTTTGTCTCGTATGTATTACGCAATATTATTTATGATGATAAAAGGGTTAACTAAACAAATTGGAGAGTAAATACACCATTTAGTGTGTACTTGTGTGTAGGTAGTCCTGTGGGACACTCTCACCGAGTTTCAAGGGATCTGTCAAACGCTTGTTGTGATGATTTTATATGTAATTCGATAACCTCTTCTCTGTGCAAATAGTTTTAACGGGTCGTCAGTTACTTCATTAATTCCATCCGATTAGACCAAAATGATTTCGCTTAACCCTTTCACTGCTCTGTATAAACTTTCCCTCATTGTCAGTTAAATTAGTCACACTTGAGCTTAGAAGTGTCCTGTCCTTAATCTGCTGTATTTTTATTGCATACTCTGCTAAGCACTGAGGAGTATATATATCCGGATAGTACTCTCGTCGTTTTTGGATGGACAGGTCGCGTGCTACCACGCCATGTTACGTCACTTTCATTTATCAAAGAAGTAGTAGTAGAGGGAATCATCGTGAGATTCTCGTGTGATACTCAAGAGAAGAAAATTAATTGACAGATGACAGTTTACTTGTGGGACAATCGAATAATAATGATAGAGACGAATTGTAGACACGGTCAGGACAACATGATGCATTGTTCCGAGTCTGGTGGATCATTTTTTAGCTTGTTTATTATAAGAATACTCAACTTTTTCTGGTTGGAAATCACTACAAAATAAGTGACACTGGGCGACGGCACACAAACAAGATTGGCATTGTGCGCCTTCGTAGGTCCTGTTGTAAACTTTGTGAAAAGGGTATTCCCGTGTCCCTACGTGTTTTTCGATACGCTAGAGCGAACGAGTGTGAAGGAAAGCATACCAATAGGGAAGGAGGCACAATAAATAAGGACTCTGCACATTATTATCATTATACCCTTCGTCCTGCAATCATTACTAACTACGACTACACTACACACTGTGTTATGGTGTTTGTATTTTCATGTTCCAGTTATGCACACAAAGTTGACGCAAGTTGTTGAGAGTTCATTAAGTATTTAGAATAAAAAGGAGCAATGATACCAAAATCGGGTGACGGTGGTGTAAGCAGAGCTAAATATTTTATACGATTGTCAATCATTCCTTTTATACTTTGACATGAGAAACAACGAGACGAAACTATGAGACTCTTAATGATGACTTCACGGTTTGTATTCACAAGCATTATCAAAACTGATCAACACTTTGTAATACAATCTATGCAGAGTATAAAATCGTTGAATTTTTGGCAATATTGAGAGGACTCGCATTGATGCAATTATTTCTAAAAAACAATCTGAATTTTATGGCTCAACTTGATGCTGAATAATATACGTACTCGAGACTGATTGTGAGATCTACGTCAGAACAAAAATCTGAAATACCTTGATCCTAACGAATAATGTGACGGAATCGATAATAAGCTGGGGTTTTATGGCAAAAATGTTGAAACTTTTTTAGATACATCGTGTAGTTTGGTTTTAATGTATTTTTAAGGAGGAGAGAAAAGTCCTTTGACATGCGATACGTCTTGTGTCACTCCAGCCATTCATCATCCCTTTTGAATATCCGAATCGCATTTCAATGCGATCTCCCTTTTCACGGGGCCTAATTTCCTCCGATTCCGAACAAACTGCATTCTCACACAATCCAATAATAACGAGAGGAGTTTATTCATGTTTAACAAGGAGCTTATGTTTTTTAGTTGTTCCACTCGAGTCGATTGTCCTTCACTCGTCGCTTTGTCC
>Ga0194135_10000402_pt1 | contig 25431 bp, 40 predicted proteins | sample LitLau_LLRF_2013_FD_134024 | JGI IMG/M metagenome (GOLD analysis project Ga0194135, IMG submission 134024) | Freshwater sediment microbial communities in response to fracking from North America - Little Laurel Run_MetaG_LLRF_2013 (version 2) | ecosystem: Environmental > Aquatic > Freshwater >... | reverse complement strand
CTTGTGAACTTACATCAAGGCAGGCTTTAAGATGTTCAATAAGCTGGACAAGGGCATCGTAATTTAATGAAATGTGTGAATTTAGGTCACCAGGGACGTATCCAGCCTGTCTGCAGTTGGCTTCTACAGCTTGAACATGCGACTCCAATCCATGAACGTCTCGCAAATGACGGTACTTCTCCTTATGACCGCACAAGAATAGCAAGAGTTTTCGAACCTGGCGGCGCACAAATGGTGTTTGCTGTGTCATCATGTACTCGCATAGAATCGAATACCACTTGTTATCGAAATTTTCCGAAATAGGCGACATCGAGTCCACGTGTTTTTGTATCTAAATTAAAAAGAATCACACACATTTAAACCACCTCCAAACCAAATAATAGTAGTCACCCATCACAAAGCAATTATTGGTGTAAGTGAGAGAATGGGGCCATTGCATGAAAAAAAGATTTAAGACTTTTAGCACAGAAAGTCCCATACAGCGAGCCCTTTCCATGCTAAAACCTGAGGAAACTTTTACAATTATCGAAGAAACCATTTAAAAATGTTTTGTTTGCACAGAGCTATTTATTGGCCTAGAATACAACTAATGCCAAAAAGTGTATTTTTTTTTTCATGCAAGGACCCTTATAGGGCATAAGTTTACCTGGTAGGGAAGTCTGAACGCCATTTCAGTAAGTAGCTGTGAGTAAGCCTCGAAAACATCGTTAGCGTGTCCCTTGACGTATTGCATAAGGAAGAATGGGGACATATCTGGGGGAGATGCAGTGAGGTGTGGTTTGAGGAGCGACCCGGGAGCCGAACTTGCATTTCCAGAGGCCACGACACTGCTCGTCGACTCCGATTCCTCAACTCCAGTGCTCCTCCAATACTTTAAAAGCTTCTCCAACAAGGAGTAACAATATGGGATGACATTGCTTCGGTGTAAAAAGTCGGCTGTAGTCTGGGACACAAAGTTTGAGCTGATGGTGGATTTACTGCGAGACATCAATACACCTTAAAATGAAACACCATTTTTAGATATTCACACGTTCAAACATCAGTGGAAGTTTTATTGGAAAAAGAAGACTAGAATTATTGTTGAGAACAATGATATAGGTGCTTAAGTGCACTACTTAAGTAGAGACCAAAGCCTGGTCGCCATTGAAGAGAGAGCTTGCCATTTTTTATAAATTCTTTTTCTTTATCTTAGCCAACTACCACCCATCGCCTAGTGACCATCAATTTGTCATAACGATACCCGATATCAAATCATAATATCCCTGACTGCCATTTCTACCACAAGAAGGGAGATCTACCTAAAAAATTTCATCTCATAATTTAAAATAACTTGCGCTAATTACTAACTGGATAATACGACTTACTCAGGAGTCTCATGATGACAAGATGGACCTCTTGCTCGGGACTGCGACTATCAACTTGTACGGTGCGTGTAACATCCAGAGCCTTTAAAAGCGCCTCCACCACAACCTTGTCCCTTTCTTCTTCTCCATCCAGATCAGCAGTTAGCATTAACAACACTTGCATGAATGGTATAACGTGCACGCCATCCTAAAAATATTATTTTAAATATCAAAATATCGGGTTTTTATAAATAAATAAAATCATGCAGTGGCAGACTGGAGTCAGTAGCTTAGTGGTTAGAACAGTGCGCAAGTTACCCAATAGACACTGCTGGTTTGATTCAAGTCTACCGCCGATTTTCCGAACTTTTTCTAGTGGTATTCAACAAAATACCAAAAGCTAAGTTGTTTTCGATATGAAAATATGTATAAGTGAAATTAATTAATTAACTACAATTAATATTAAATAGTACATCAGGAATTGAATTGAGTAGGAAATGACGCATTGACTTACGTGGTTGCGTAAAGTGGGCGCGCGGTCCACGAGGTGCTGAAGAACATTGAGACGAAGTTCGTGCAAGCTCGACCAAACTTCCGTTTCATTTTCATTTTCGAGTGGGGCGAAGACTGGGACGTCACTTCTGACACCGGTGCCAACCGAGAGCACAGGTTCTTGGCTATCCCCATATGCTGAACTTCTTCCAGACACATTCTGTTCACCAGTGATACTTTCCACGCCACTCCCACCACTCTCAGATCCTCCCTACGAAAAACATACATGCTAAATTGTAAACAGACTTTGTCCTAAGAACTGAAATTAAGATCAGAACAGAAAGATATACTTTAACTTTTTTAAACGAGATATTTTATTACATAAAACTGGATTTAAAAAAACCTGCTGCAATTTGATGGCTAATTCTACTCAATTCCACTGCCTTCTTACAATGTTTGTTTTCTACCCAAAAAAAAATTTCCGCAAATAAAGTAAATATACTCGTAAGATTAAATTATATATATCTGTGACTGTTTAAATTACAGATGATCCATGAACAGCAGTAATTTACCCGTGCTTGTTCAGCAGGGGACGTCCGCAAAGTAGATCCATCTGTAGCGGCAGTGGACCCTTCATCATCCGAACCAGCAGCACTAGCAGTCGTATCTGAGTAGTGTCCCCCTTCTTGGTTAGCCACGGCCTGTCCCTGGGCGGCGAGCATTTGCAGGCCTTGGAGATTCAGGTTTCCTAATGCAGGCAAATTTCCCTGTAAGATTGGCATCTCTCCTACGTTGTCATGCTCCTAGAACAAATCAAAAGTCTACCGTCAATGGTTATGTATTTTTTTTTGAAAAGTTACACATGGCACGGAAAAGCATAACACACTTTGGACCCCTCATATAAAAAAATCAGGCCTAAAAAATATTCATTACCTGGAGGCTAAGAGCTATAGCAAGTTCAACCATTGTCTCATCGTCAGCATCGGGAGGAATGTCCATGCCAGGGGGAAATCCGGCGGCCATCATGGCTTCAAGAGGGTTTCCGTTGCCGACTGCTCCCAAAGCAGCGGCACCTTCCACGGGCAACACAACCATCGGCTCAATAGCATCTGCTTCAAAGTGAGAGTGGTCAGCTTCGGAAGAGTCTTGCGACGGCTGGGACACTGGTCCTTTGTCCGATTCCATTTCTACTACACCTGCAACAAATAAGAATATAAAGTCACAATCGAAGGCGACATTTAATTGGATAATCATTAATGGTAACATCAACAATCACCTGCACCTTGCACTCTTGCAGTAAGTAAGGAAGCAATCAAGCATTAGAGCCATTCATTTCAAGTTTTAAGAAATCCACTAACCGGGTGTAGCGCAATGTGGTGGACTAGGTATAAAAACTCGGCGTTTCTTCGGGCGGGGCCGTAATACCCGAATCAATGCTTGCTTTGCGCTGAAGCTTATCTGTAGACTGTCACTTAGCAGCAACTCAGTATATCGAACTGCAGCTTCAGAGATAGTACCGTCCAAATCGCAAAGGGTGAACGCGTGAATGATTTCAACAAGCGCTTGAACAACAGCTTCCGTATGAGTGAGGCCAGGTTTGCACACTGGCGCCCGAACTGGACACCGGGGTGTTACAGCTACCAACTGCCATAAAACTGACATAAGGTCCGATATGAGTTGAGACTTGCTTACTTTCACCATACTGCTACTGGCTCCATCTTCATCTAAAAGAAAAACATCACAAACTGTGACAAATGGCTCGATTGGAATCTGATATGATTCGATCGCGTACTGTCCCCACACTCAATTTTTTTAACCGAATATTTGATATGCTGTCTTCAAATCAATAGTATATTTTTGTAACAAATTGAGCGTGAACTGAGGACCCTTTTTTATAATTTTTTATGCTTTAGGACAGAAACATACCAGTCCGAAGTTCGGGAGACAGACTGTCGGGAAATTTGGTAAGGTTGTATGGCCTAGCAACAGCAACACATCGTACAGTAAGAACCAATCTATAAAACGCTTCTGGATCAATATCTTTGGCGTCCGACAGCGATTTAAATTCGCGAAGAGTCGTGTAGGCATGTTTTAGCATTGCGCCATCTTTATAGTGATGGTAGGCAAACTTGCTGGTGAAAAGAGCTGAAAGGAGGGCCTTAGCAGGGTACTGGATGGTTGAAGGAGTGGGCAACGTTAGCAGAGCAGTGGCCACTTCCAGCGCAGAGGTCCGAAGTTGGGCACGAGAATCGTCTTGAGCTCCAGTGCCCATTAGGATAAAGGACCCGTCCAGCACTTCAATCATTCCTGACACCATTCTGTAAAGAAGCGCACTATATTTAGAGGACAATAAAACTACACACAGACACACAAACCAAAATGGTTTATTAATTGTTAAACGCACGAAATAATTGTTTTGATGAATTTAGTAAAAAATTACCTTTCTAGTTTCGTGGGTGGATTGAATGTGTAATGGGACGAGTCCACGTCACTATTCGTACTAGGTGCAACCGCTGCTGAAGTCGAGGGTGCCACATTATTAACTTCTTCTGATTCTTCTGGCCAGCCAAAGGAATCCTTTGTCTTACCATAACTAAACAAAACACAAAACTAAATTAGTTTTTGTTTCATCTCACATGAAAAACAATAGTAGATATTATTATACTAACATTTTGATTGAGTCAATCATGATGACATTGTCAGGATCAGGAGAAGGTCCAAAGTTAATAATCAGCTTCTTGTCCGCTTGAAGGCTTTCTTCCCGATACAATGGGAGGTCGAACCATCGATTGCGGGCTGCAGATGTATGAATGGACCTGCCGAAAATTTCGATGTAAGCGGGAGTGCGCTGAGCTTCCTGGCCATTGAAGAACACACGAATTCCCGTGATGACCAACGATGCATCTGGGTTGGTTACCTGTAACATAAATAATATAAGAGGTATTCCAAATTAATGGAAGCTGCTGCTGACAATAACGCTTATGAATCAAATCAAATCTTACCTCGATGGCAAAACCAGTCTGCTTAGTAGACACGATGCTCATAGTGGCAGTGTTGAGGCGGTGTTTGATTTGCTGTGGGTTGTAAACTTGCAGCAAATCGTTACCACCAAATTCCACATCGTTCATAGGTTGACAGTGCTCAAAGAAGTCCACCGGGAATGACTGCATCCCTGAAAATCCCCAAATTTGGTAGTTTCTCTGGGGATATTTTTTATGTATGGATAGCGTAAAATACAAAAGTATCCTATTATTTCACTGGGCAATGCTTCTTCTGGTAAGCTTCGTTGCGTTACAGAATAGATAGATGGAAGAGAGAGTCAAGTGCAACATGTACAAAATAGAAAATAGGTACGAAATGTGCAAAGGAAAGGACATACCAGATGATTTTCCATTCTGTGCTGCAGCCGATTTCCGCTTCCTGCCAAGTCGGGGAGGCGACGGCGAAATGGCTTGGACGGCTGACGACAGCCAGTAACCGGTGTGCTGCATGCTAGCCATATAAATTCTCAAACTTCCGTCCTCGCAAAGGAGAATAAGAGTTGTCCGGTGCTCGGCATTCGAGCTGGGATGACGAATCGCCACCATATCCATTATTTTAGCCTTCGCAGGGACTACCTTTATCTCCTGTACCAAAATCACATCGGCACGAATCATCAAGATTACTGGGTTGTTGCCTAAAATCAAAAGAATACTCATCATACATCACGGTCCCTTGTTCGTGTCAAAGCATTATTAACAAAAGGACATACTGTTCTGCATAACACTGAAGACAAGCCCCGGGTGATTTGGGACTTCACTCCATTGACAGAGAGGCTGAGGAGCAGTCGCTGCAGCTCCCTCCTTTTTCTTTCCCCAGCTAATCATGAAAAGCTGGGGTAATCCTTGGTATCCCTTTTCAAAGTATGGGAGCGGGGCTACAAAGCTCTTGCCGGACGAATAACTGAAGAAGAGAAGTTGGAGAGCGTGCGAGTAGTAGACTGAGACGCCCCCGCCTTCCACTTGCCCGTTAGACTCCTTCACCTCCGAGTGGAAGTTTTCGAGCACGTCCATAACGAAAAATGGTCCGTGTATTGCCAAGCTCTCTTCGTGCATCTCTTGAGTGCAGATATATCCGGCAGAAGTCATCACCAAAATATAATGATATTCATACTGAAAGTAAATATTCTCAACATTCTCAACAAACTCGACGAGAACAGGAAGTATAAAGAATAAAGTATAAAAACTCTTTGACAACTTAGAGTATTAAAAACAATTTGAGTTAGTTAGTTCTTTTATTCATTAAAGGCTTGCAATGTTCTTCAGCCTGGACTGTTATTGTTTTAGAACTTGTTAACGGAAGTTAACGCCTAAGATCACAACTCTACTACTAAAAAATACTCACCGACTCATTGCAATAAAAAGTACAGTCACGTACTTTCCCTGCAGGGACGAGGAAGAAATACTTTGGACTTATGGCGTCTTTACTAAGGTCGTAGATTTTGATGAAATCGGCTGTGACGAGAGCAAGTTCGGTTTGTGAGCCGGGCAGCCATAATGCTTTGATTATAAAGTTTCCCCCCTCCAATTGTGGATGAAGGACTAAGTGATCTGCCACAAGTCCGTTGCTGCTGAACGTAACCACATGACACTCCTAAAGGGAAAGTTAAGTTATTTATTATCAATTATTTCTAGGGTAAACTTCTCGATAGTCATCACACTCTAGTTCACAATATCCTAGACAATGTATTAAATAACTTGAGTATTTAATTTACCTTGAGACCACAGACCGCCAAGAAGTCTTCATTGCAAGGGTTTCCTGTGATAGAGAGCACCGTGAACGGGATCGGGGCGGACGCCAACCTCGTCAGCGTCAATTTTCTTTTTGAGGAATCAGCTTGTTTCAACAAGGCGCTTAGTTGCAGCACCGTGATTTTGCCTTTCTCATGGGAAACGGCTAGATGCTGTCTTTTCCCGTGAGGAGAAGAGAGGCAACACATCGCCACCCTGCGAATCATGTGGGTCGATAGAAGTTGTCGAATCGTTTGTCCTTGATCACCAGAGTAGTTCATCTTGACATTTTCGAACGCTCCTTCCTGCGATCCAAGTGTCGGTAGCTGAAATGGTTATTCGATAAGAATTAGACGTTCTAGCAGATGTGCGCAGTATTGAGGGTGTGGCAATGTCTCAGCTGCCTCCCCATTCACTCACGCCAAGATTAAAATGGTTTTAAAAAATTGTAAGAATCATTAAGTTATTTTATTTTACCATCAATGAGTCGGTTTCTTCGAACCGTTTTTCCAAAACATGAAGCCTCTTCATTTCTAGCTGACCCCGTTTGTGGCAACCAACTGAAGATAAGGCATCACAAGAGGATTTAACGGCTGGCAAAAGACTTCTGGTTACATTCACCAACACTGTCACTAGTGACGGATTTGTCAGCATCGCTGTCAGGACACTTCTGCTACTTTCTGTAACCATAGAATCAAACAAAGTAAACTTAGATAACCATTCACTCAATAACCGGCAATAGGATAATGCATAGGTAATGTAGTAGTACCTAATTGCTTTGCCAACGTCGCGAGTTTGACACGATCCTTTGCAATTTTCTCGCCGCGATCACATGGTGTGGGTGAGGAGGGACGTCTCCTCAAAGAACTCTGCAACATTTGTTCTAACCCGAAATTGGCACTTGCGGTTCCACTGGAACTAGGACCCGGCTGCGGTTCATTATTAGGGACCTGATTACGCTTGTTCAGAGCAATGCAGGTTCCATCTTGTTTGGCGCCGCAATCACAAAAGAAGTTTCCATATTTGGCGTAAGTAATGTCGTGACCACGGTGGCACACACGGGCACACACTGTACATACTCCCACTCCTTCCGTCATGTTACAAGTGTGACAGTGGTACCAGTGCTGATTCATAAACTCTTTTGCAGTGATTGTAAATGTGCACAGTTTGTTGCACAAGCTGTCTTCATCCTGAAATTGAGGTACAAGTGAGTAGTGATCCAACTAATACTAATATATAATTCTTTATTTTTACATGGACGGTTTAGCATAATGTGAAACACTGAGCCCCCCCAGGCCGCGAGGCGTGTGCGGTTAGCACCTACACTATATGCATTCAGTATCTCTACAAAATTTCAATAAAATAAAAACATAAGATACATCAATTAAAACAAAAAAACAATAAAATCATTTCAAATGTAATAATACGAGAGTGTTGGGGGATATAAAATATTAAGGTTAAGGAATGGTTACCCCGCCCAATCATTTTGTCATTTTGGAAATTATAGTAGTAACCAATCTCAAAAGATTGTGCACCTACCGAGTCTTCGGCAGCAGAATCCTCATCAATGTGAGGTTGATTATCGTCAAAGTCAGGATCTTGATCGATGGGAGAATCGTTATCCCAAGGAGGTGTGGTTGCTCTTCCAGAAGCAGGGGGAGCCAAAGCTGACACTAGTTCCCCAATGTAAGTGAGCAGTCTTGTGGAAGACTCGAGGGCGTCTTCATAGCTTCCAAAATCTGTCCCCGTCCCGATTTGTTCCAATGCTTCTTTGCTACAGATTAAATCTTTCCTAAAATTGAAAAATAATTACACTTTAAAACTTCCCAATCAAACGTTTTGAGTTGCCAAAAATAAAATGGGCCAACTTACATGATATGCAGCCACTCGAGAGCAGCATTAAGAAGGTGGATATGTGCAGGACCTGAGCATGCGAGAGGAGCAATCATATGCATCAAGTCGGGGAATCCGGCTCCTTGTCGACTATACAACATCTCTGTAGCAATGGGCGTAATTATTTTCAACAACGTCAGCGGTACATCTTCATTACTGAAAAATGAAGACAATTTAAATAATGATTTGTATTTGGGTACTGGTGCTGCCATCAAGTTTTTATTTTAGTGAAAAATAATAAATAGCTTACCTCGAATCCTTTATTAAGAATTTGATAAGAGTCTCAAGCAATTCATGTTGAGTCTTAAGGTTTTTGACATCGGTTGTCGCACAGTTTTTACTTTCTGGTTTTGTCGTCTACAAAAACAAAATTTAGCTAGTCATGGTTATAACAAAAAGTTACAAGTCTGAGATGAGATATCAAAATTATTTCCTGACTAATAATTATGGCAGCTCAACAAAATATACCAATTTTGAATTTTCTTCGTAAGATTACCTGGGCAGATGTAGAGGATTCCTCGGTGGGCTCGGTTGGTGTGTTAGCAACAGCTATAGCGGGCTCAGAGGAGGCGGAGGAGGATTCAGGGTGCGTAGAACCAGGCGGGGGCTGCGGGGGGCCGAACACAAGGTACCGCACCCATTGCTGCAGTTCTTCCACTGGGAGCGCAGTCATCTTTAGCAACTGCCGACACAGATTTTCCAGGTTTGCATCACCGGGACTTTTCTCCACTAGCAACAAAATAACCATTAATAAATACTTGCCCAGGTGCCTGCCATATGGCAGACATGAAGTTTATGATTAACCAAACTTATTGAACTTACAAGTGGTGAGTAACTTGAGGAAGAAGTTAAAAATGTTGTTTGAGTACTGGGGTGAGTGTCTTGGGTCCGCAGCGGAAAGCAGAACCTTGTTTAAGTCACGCCCATCACTGGTGAATATACTTTCCAAAGCTTTACGACCAGAAGGTTTCTCCACTAGCCCTTCAATAAATTTTACACATTCCTCGGCATACGCATCTTTCAATTCGCTTCTGAAACAAAATCACCAGTTTTTTGATGAGCTAACTCATATAATTTGTGCCGGTACAAAGAACCACATAATGTATTAAAAATAGGTTTTCCACATATACAATAGACTTGCTTCTGTGTCGAATCTCAAACTCAATGAAAACGTCAATACGAAACAAATTGTTGTCCGGTGGCTACCTATTTTCTGTATGAAATCCTCAAAAGTCCAAAATGCTGGAAATATCCTACGATCTGTTACAAGTAAGAAAACTATACTTACCCATTAGGAGGGAACATAAGATTATGGGTAGTAATTAGAAGAGCACGATAGAGTTTTTCCTGGTGCAGCTCCGAATCGGCGTCACCGAGAATCTTGTCGAGGCTGCGCTGGGCGACAATGTGCAGATACTCGGAACTTGCATCAAGAGTCAGAGACAACAGAACGTCTGAAGCTCTGGCTTTTAGCTTCTCGTCATCAAATTTCCTAAAAAACAAAAACGTGCATCTTTTTATTTCATGCAACTTATATTATCAACAAACTGATCTTTTTCTTGAAGTAAGTACTTACGAAATCTGTTCGGTAATGAAGGTTACAGCAGTGTAGAGAAGATGCTGGAGTGAGGAGTTACGTCCGAAATTAGGCGGATTGCTTAGAGATGAAATATGCGTGTTAACTACAGCCAAAATATAGCTCTCAGCCGGTATCATGTCATTAGCATATGTGTTCTACAACATAAAAACCAAATTAAGGCAGTCGTCGCTAATAGGAGACTTGTGGCTGACACGAACAGATACTTACCCAAGGGAACTCTGAAAGAATGTTTAGGTTCCATTTTTCGGCGGTAGCTTTGACGTTTGCGGGAACAAGACCCATAAGAGCCACTCCTAAGCCGCCCGTTTTAGGATTCCACTTGGACCCCAAAGCTAGTACATGCTTCAACATGGTATCCGTCTCAGTTGCTTCTGTCAGTAATGCATGTCGTGAAAAATCCAAAACAGCGCTAGCCAGACTCATCACAGAGGGCAGTAACTTCTCTGCTAGTTCAGGGTCTGGAGTCACACACTCAACGGACGATGCTGATCTGGATGGAAAATATCATTTAAAAATCAGATTAAAATGTAATATTGAGGAGTTTTCTATCGTTTAGAAGCTTCCTAATTCAGATTATTACATTTTATCTTGATCGTGATCCCCCTAATGATAATGAAGTAAAATAATAAATTTTAAAAATTAGTAATGAAATAGAGCTTACTTTGTCGGATCAGTGACATCGGGAGGTTTAGTTATACTTTCATCCATCAGGACTTGAATCTTAGCAATGACAGCGTCTAACAGACAAAGCTCGGGCATGGTAATGGGCGTGTCTTTTCTCGCAAGATACGTTTGAATAAAGGTGTCTGCTTGAGAGACATCATAGCTTAAAGCATTTACAGTTTTAGACACGTTCCGTAAAAGATTCTCCGCATACTGGACAGGCATCCCTTGGCGCACCAAACAATCTTTCATCCAAGTGGCAAACGTCTTATAACCTGCGCGGGGACCCCAGATAAGGGAATACAAATAAGCATTAGGGGACATGATGTCCTGTTTTGCGACAAGTTCCAAGAACGGGGTGGATGGCGGAATAAGCAGCAGGAATCTCCACGTGACGGTAAAGCAGAATTGCACGGCGCAGTGTCCAAGCAAACTTAGACCTTCTCTTGGTTGTTCAGTAACCCGAAGGATCTCAATAAGGGAGTCCACGAACTGTGGATAGTTCAGTTTATCAGGTGTGCCCAAGATGAAGTTGCACGCGAGCCCGTCCAACTTTGGTTGTTCTTGGTTGGAATGTTCAACGACAGTGAGGCTGTAAAAACGAGGTTTCATGGTAGCATCATACGATGTCACATGTTTTCTGTAGTTGTCTTCGATTTCTCGCCAAGGACAAAAGATGCGTGCAGGCATTTTTGCTCCTTCCTTGTTTTCAGTTCCGTCCACCATCATGGTTGTGGCATTGAACAAATTCCACTGAATCTGAAAATATGTTTTTAATCTCACTAGCTAGTAAAGGGGTATTGCGGGCGTCATCGTCATGGCCAAACGGTGCTATACTGCAATTTGAAATCTATCCAACTTATTCCACACTGATCAACTTTCCCCTCCGCTTTTGGTGTAGCATTTGTGGTGCCGAAAATGCCGCATAACATTTCATTAGGAATTCATTTTCTGAAGGATTCGTTGGTTTAATCAACTTTTCCTTGCTCATGGGTTACTTTAAGACATAAAACTATTTTTAACGAAAAAAAAGGAAATTAAAATTTCAGTTTACAACCCTATTGTAGGTAGGTGTGCCCGGGTAAAACGATACCAACCATAACATACCTGTTCAAGGAGAACGTTTGGTGCATCATAAAGATGTCTCATGAGGTAATCTAATAAAAGAAGGAGACGAGAGAGATGCAATATCTGCGTGTCTTTCATGGGCGCTTGGAGGGCTTCTGAACAGCGCATAATACCCCCTGCAGTCATTAATAAAATGGACTTTTTCTGCATGAGGCTAAGAGAATGAAAGAGGAACAAAACGAGTTGGGCGTGTTCTACGTTCAAATCTTCACTATCACCGTCAACTGACACTGGGGCTGTCGAAACGTTCAATATCAATTCGTTGACTAATCGGCTCCATATATTTATACAAGCGCGCTCCTAGAAAATACAACAGCATTAGATATGACTACTGGTTAAACTTTTTAAAACTGTACGCTTCATTTGGATACGCGTAATTCAGTATTTTATAAGAAATCTGTTCACACACCATGTCCATGCAATTCTCAATTTCATTTCTTACCTTTTCTTGAGGGTCTTGTTTAAGAAGAAGAACTTGAGCCAGAACGGCTAAGGTTCGTGGATGAACTTGCAATGGCCAACTGGTAGTCTCGGTGGCCCAAGGGTTCACTCCTAGGTGAGTGAGCAACATTGATTGCAAAGATTCGTTTAAAATTCCACATACAGTCAAGTTGTGGGTATATCGGCTCAATGCTTGCGAAAACTCGTTGTAAAGTTCCCCCAGAGATGTTCCAAAGTACTGGCATATGGTACCTACCAAATACAAAATAAAGTTTTTTTACTGATTCTGGTTCAGAATTTTGAGTTTAACAACATAATTCAAATCGGCCGCTCGGAACAACCCCAAAAGAGGGAGGGAGGGACCAATTTAAAAAAACAATACAGCAAAACCTACAACATTATATTGACGGGAATATAATATGTGTATAATTATGTTCCATGTACCTATGTCCCTGTTTGTAGTTACTAAAGGCTGTAATGGGCCATGTAATAAAAGAATAAATAAATAAACAAAGGAACAAACTTGGGTCATCTTAATCCTTTGTCATTACCTATTTCTGTTCGAGCAGTTTCCCGGTCCAAGTCTCTAATAATGGCCGCCAACATCTTCATGTGCTGGTCGGCAAGTCCCGACTTTGCGTAACCCCAAACATAAGGTGACTTGTTGTTAAGCATGTGTTTATTCATAAATTGGAAAATTTGGGTTGCAAGAATTATGTACTGAAAAAATAAGAAATCAGTAAGTGGGAAACAGAAACGGGATTATAAATTTATCAACCACCATCATCACTGAGGGCATAAGGAAGCTCTAGACTATCGAGACGCCTCGAACTAGGTAGCCTGACGTCAATTAGGCTCACTGAGATGCTTGACAGTTACCCAATTTTCTTAAAAGGAATCTTCTCATGCTCAATTTCTTTGAACGAATTTACCCATCCTACCAAGTTTTCTAAACACATTTACAGTTACCCAATTTTCTTTAAAGTATTCTTCTCATACTCAATTTCTTTGAACGTATTTACCCGTGCTCCCAACATCAGCGTCATATGGGCGTCAGACTACCGAGTTGAGGCGTCTCGAAACTCGATAGTCTGGATCTACAAATAGTTGACGGCTTTCCTTTACCGAAATTGAAAGGACGATTCCGCGCTTATCCAGAGACAAAACCCAGGAACAAAATGTCGGAGCGTCCCTCAAATTTTGGTAAAGGAGGTCGTCGTCGTCGATCAGTGACCTACCCCATGAGGTTCACCCTTTTCTGGGACCAGGGATCCTAAACGGGGAGTGTTAGCGTTGTCTCCTTGCGTGCCGTTAGCGGGTTGGGCAAACGCAGGCTCGGCAGGTGCCAGTGTTTCTTCAAACCATTGGCCCAAAATGCGGTCGCTGTCTTCATCTTCGTCGTCGCTGCTTGAGCCAGTGAGGGACATGAAGTCTTCCTCATAACACGTCGCGGAATCTGACAAAGTGTTGTTTAGTCCTTCTGCCTCGTTGGGTGTCTTTTGGATCCATTTTAAATTACACGCCTAAAAATATAATGGGTCAGATGAGCTTATGACTCTTTAGGCGGAGTATGAAGAGTAACAAGCTAACCTTGCTGCACGTAAATATCCAATTATTATGACAGTTACTGGATTAACTACAAAATACGTGTGAGCAAAGAATATTTCCGATGTTGATAAAGTTATAGTGGGGGAGCCCAAGCGTGGATTTTTGCCGTTAGGGAGCGCGGAAGATTAACATACTGACGATACCTGACCTGGTACCCGGTTTGACTTCTACGCGGTCTTTTTATTAAAATTTGAATTGGTTAAAACAGGCGAACTCTGCCCGATAATCGGCAGATTAAGCATATTGAATTTGAATGAATGAAATTAAATTTAGGTTCACTTTACGACCCCTAACAAAAGTTGACAAGCTCGACGAAAAAAAATTTCCCGTCATTTTTTACACTTGGGATTACGACCACACCCACAACGCAAACGATTACATTACATTCCCCCTTCCTAGCGAGTACTAGGAAGGGAAAAAAAATCAGATTAGCATCCGTAGCTTTGTTCATGGGCCATACGCACTACCATTATTTTCCCGCTAATATTAGAGCCGATACGAATTCATATTGGTCGGCCGCCTAATATGTGTGTACATTGGTCATTTGAGTCAGACATATATTTGTTCAGGGATCGGGATGCAAATATACTTTACTTCTAATGATAACTGCATGGCAATGCAACCGTGTTAAGAACATAAATTAAGAAGAAACGAGCACTTACTTTGCGATATGTAATGGTTGCCAGGTAGAAAAGTAGTTGGTTAAGAGGAGCAACTCCAAGGAAGGTGGAGGCTCTTTCAAGGGCTGTATTCTTAGCCTGAATATTCATTTGGGCAACTTTAATAGGCTGGCATCCTTCTTGAGCGGCGCACTCCACCAAAAGGTCATCCAACAGAGCTGACATGAGTTGTAAGCATAGAGAAGCCAAAGCCACTGAGAGAACTCCAACCACTACACACCTCTGCTGCCTGTTATCAAATTAAGATAATACTGTATCCTGGCTCTTCTAAGTACGACCGTGCGGCGATATCTTACATTTCTTCTCTCTTTCACACTTTTATTCGGGCAAGAAAAATATTTGATTTTCAAACGCCACAAAGTGTGTGAGAGATTAAGAGTGTGAAGTAAGATATCTCCCTATAGTCGTTATAAGAAGAGCCCGACTAAAATATGCAACGAGCGAGACTATCTATAGTACGCAGCACAGTCCCCATAAGCCCAACGTAAGAATTCGTGCAATGTTTACAGGCTCCCAATCGAAAAAGATCTATTCGTCTGCTAGCTTCTTCATAACGCTCCGTGCATCACCAAATTGTAGGAGGTCTATTTGTCTCCTATTTTGTTCGAGAAGTTTGTTTACTAGCAACTCCTTCATATTCACCTCGTTCCTAATATGTCAATTATTTGCAAAGGAACCATTGCTACTTACATATTCATAATAGCATATAACAGATCGCGTTGTCTACAAAGTATCTCAGTATTAATAAAAAATACCACGAAGTCCATTTGATCGAATCAACTTACACTTTCGAAAGAATTCCAGAAGTTCCTTCCCTTGCCTTGACTGGCGATTTCCCTTTATCATCCTTTACTTTGTCTCCAAAGTTAAAGTTTGATGATGAAAGTTGGGCTTGAAGACCAGACAGCAAGACCCATATTCCAAAGAGACGATAGTTTTGCAATACCTGAAAGTAATAATCATTTTCACTTAATACCCCTTCAGTTAATTGAGGGATTGAGCTATTTGAAGCACAGGAAATGCATAGAAAAATGAACTTACATCGCCCCCTGTACGAGTAGAACGGCTGATCATTTCGGTCATTGAAGAATAGATTTCAAGAGTTTTTTCCACCAGGCCAGCCGCCATTCCGTCCAAGCCATCATCGTCGGCACATGGCTTACTTCCTTGCCCTCCACTGGAGCTACATTTAGGAGATACTGCAGTTGAAGCTGCTAGAATGCTGTGCGCAGCAGCCACACAAACTGAGCAGTAAAGACAAGATAAGCTCAGCACAGACAGTTGTTCAAGTCTCTTGGCGTCTAAAGGCTCATAAATCGGCAGCGACAGAGCATAGTAAACTAGCTGAATGTCTCCGGTTAGGAACTGTACACTGGAAAAAAACATTCAATGTTGTAGTAAATCACCTATAAAGTAGAAAAACCCTGTTATTTGTTGGATCCAGACCGGATTCGTATTTCGCGAATCCGAGTTTACTCAACTACGACTTAACTGCTCCAATAACAATCGCTGTTCTTAATCATTGGGTCGTTCATGAACTCGACTCGGTCAAGATCCGACGAAGAACAGGCTTAATGCAAAACCCAAATTACCAGGATCGGATATGATTGGCTTCGGAAGTTGAGGAAGGAAGCGCCACCTTTCCAGTGGATAAGGCTTCTTGGTACTTAGTGATATATCGAGAAAGATGAGTCAGCTCCAGGCATAATTTTAACAACACCTCACCACCCTTTAAGTTTTGAAGGTTTTCGATATTGGTCTGAATAAACAGTTTCTGAAACAAGAAATAAACAACGAGCAATCAGATATCTCTCCTTTTTAAGAACTAGGAAAATGATTTTCTTTTGTACGGAGATCGGCCAATGTAATATTCCCTACCACCAACTTACTTCTATATCCTTAGCTAATACACCATTCTCAGTGTTTTCGCTTGATTTAGACGTGTCGCTTGACGTGGGTCCTTTAACAAATGAGAAGTCGAAGACGGGGGTTGTTAGTTGTTCAACAAATGTCATCGATAGGTTCATACGCGGTTTCTTCGCGTCTTTTGAAGATGTCACATCCTTTTCTCCTGAAATTTAACAAGATTTTTTTTAAAATTCTTATTTTACCACTACCTACAGATAATTTGATGTTTTCAGAGCATTAATAGGTCGGTAGGTACCTGACGTGACTTTCTTCCATTGTGATGGGAAGGGTGAGGTTCCAAGAACAGCAACGAGCGAGAGGTAGTCAGCGGGAGACAACGTGACGCTAGCGGTGCATAATGATCTAATAGGTTGCACAAGTTGTTTCACGGTCACAGATAGATCTGCGATTCCTTCCGTTGGGTTAAGTTTTGAAAGCAAGTATCGCAATAAAATTTTAGATGCCTTGCAGGCAAGTGCAATTTGAGACTTGCAGATACCGCCGATCCCTGCACTAATACATTCGGCTGCCAGGGCGGCCAAGGCTTTAAAGAAGTTTTCATTTTCGACTTCTACGTTTATAAAATCGGCTTCACTAAAATAAGGAACAATTATTAATTAATCACACGACACGAGTAGACAGGAATAGGTAGTGATTGATTATTTGCAAGTAGTGACGACTTTCTGGCTTGGCCCACGTCGCCATCAGTAGATATAATATCCAACATCGCAACTTTCCCCAAGAGCCATGAGTATCTTGATAGATAATAATTTATTGGCACAAGAACAAACCTTTTGCAAATGGCTTTGATTAGGTCAACTACTTCACTCGGGGAAAGCGACGGAGGGGAAGAAATTATCGTCCTTATCACCCCCGTCCAGTCCACCCCACTACTGGCACTAGATGCCATCGGGATAATTAAATCGTCATTTTACACCATTATTAAATTAAAATTTGTACTAGTTTTAAATTATGAGCAGAAAAATGTCGAACCAAGAAAACTGCTGAACAGTGTACACTTGACAACAGACAATTCATTTTAAAACTAATTTATTACTTATACGAAAATAATTTTTAATAATTAGTTTTCAAACTTATTTTTTTATAAATAATTAAAATTTGTTATTGCATTTAAGATTATTGCCTAGCTTATTTTTTATTTTTTACAGATGCATTGAACATGCATTGAGCTCAACTTTGTTTTTTGCGGCAAATTCAAATGTTTCTTTATTCTTTATAAAAATAAATACCTTTTTAATAGATTTAATATCTTTAATCGACATAATAAGCCTGTATATAACTTAAATCTATTTGTTTAATATTACTGTTATGTGTATAATGGAATTTCAAATTTTTCGGCGGGATAATTTTGAATCTTAGAATTTGGAAATAAACAAATGGCGTCCTGCCATCTTGGATTTCTTCTCACCAAAATGAGTTTGTTTTTATGTGAGCTTGCTAAATGGAAAACTAAGCTGAAGCTGCGCCAGTCCATAGCTTTAATCTATTTTTGTGCCCTGTTGCAAATTTCAATACATTACAAATATTTGGTATTTGACCAGGTATGTATAACTCTTGCTTGTGTAACCCTGGTTGCCTTATTTTTCGTCTTTCTGGACTAAACACCGGTAAATATTAATGTGGCTTGGCCATGCAATATCAGTATAAAGAACCATAATTCAATATCCAGGCATTTTCTCTTATACGTCCCCATGCTTATACGCGTAACCAAACTTTACTAAATTTATTTTCTGTCACTTCCACTTCCTTCCGACAAATAAAACTGGATAGGTATGTAACCTTACATTGTTACTTAGAGCCCCTTGAACACGTTTTTAAAGAAAAACTTAATCCTTTTACAGAAACCTTTAGGCTATGAAGGGAAGGTGGTGACATTTTCTTGCTTGGGAAACTATGGAGAGCGATTCTCCTACCATGGGGTTTTCACAGAAATTTGCTCAACCCTTGCACATACAACGCCTAGAACGAAGTTTAAGTCTAACTACTTTTTTGAATCACGCTGAAAATGTTATTAACGATTGTTCAGGGTATGTATTGTATGTCCTTTTTTTAATTTTTGCTTTTCAAAAGGCCTGATGTGACAAATAAGTTTGTTTTCTAGTGAAGAGTCCGACTTAGAGAAAGAAGAAGTCAGAAAATTGACGAAAGAGGAGCCAGCCGAGAGGTCGCGGTTGTTTAACGCGGACCATGTAGGGGGCGAAAGGGAAGGACTTCGACGAGCTCTCATTAGTGAGTCGTCCGATGATTCCCTCGATGGCGATGGCTTCGTTACAGAAGATCATTTTCAGGAAATGTTAAGACAACACGTACTGGAGAACAAACTTCGGAAAAAATACTATTTAAAACCATCGGTGGGTTGAATACTTAATAATACGATATTGGTTTTGAATAATTAACTATTATTGAAGGTGATATTGACTAAGTGTTTCATTCTTCCTTCTTAAAGAATGTACAGTTCCAGTATTATGGAACTGGTCTACTATCCAGCTACGATAAATATCCTGACAATAGATTTCCGGGCGGAAAAACAATGCAAGAAAATCTCTTTTCAAAAGCCAGTGATTCAGGTACGCCTTGGCCCAAGAGCAAAAGAGGAAGGAAACCACTGAAAAGGGAAAACAGTTTCAACGAAAGCTTGGTAATGTAACATTGAACGCTAAAATTAGGCCTATATGTCCTAAAAAGTATATTACTGATTGCAACTCGTGAATTAATGAAAATGTAAATTTTTAGGACCTAGATGACTTTGACGATTCTGATGATGGGGGAAATAATGATTTTGACGATGATGTGGATTCAAAGTACAGGGTAGGGAGTCGAAAGGGCAGAAGAAGATCTGAAAAACCCAAATCACCTGAAATCATGGCTGTCCGAAGACGGAAGGTGTTTTCTGTGATTGCTAAGAAAGAATTAGGAAAGGTAATTACGGGAAGAAAATTATTTCAATATTTTCTGAAGTTCCCTGGAATCTATTCAGGTGGTCGATACCTCTTGCGAAAAGGTGAAGGTACATTTTATTAGATTATAAAAAAACCACCAAAATATTTTTTCAACACTAACATGCTGATTAAAAAAAAATGTTTTCCAGGCTCAAAGATCAAAATTAAACACCCATAAGGAACAGTTAGTGGTATTGAAGAAAATGGCTCAAATGTGTACGAAACATTGGAAGCAGAAGGCTTTGCAGTCCCAAAAAAATATGAAGGAAATAATCTGGCGAAACAAACGGCTTGCGAGAGAAATGCAGGCGTACTGGAAGAGATATGAACGAGTGGAACGAGATGCAAGGAAAAAACTGGAAAAAGAGGCTGAGGAGCAAAGGCGCATGGACATGGAATTCATGGAGGTAATAAAGTAGACATGCTATTTTCTTTCCCTTGCATTCAGTACCGGCACAAGGGTATTTGCAATGGCCGCGAAAGCCTTAAAAACTCTACTGTAAAAGGGTTACTTAGGGCGAAACACATTTACGCACTATCAGTGACCATTGTGTCGTATTAATGAGAGGAGGTAGTGTTATAATATTCTGTTTCCCGAATACGTGTCGCCTTTCTTTTCACCCTTTCAAACGCCTTATTCTGGGCGTGGTAGGTACCGACAAATTCTACTCGTTTTTTGTATTCTTGTTTTATAGGCAAAGCGGCAACAGAGGAAACTCAATTTTTTGATAACCCAAACTGAGTTGTATGCCCACTTTATATCGAAAAAAATTAACGGTGGAGAAACTAGTGAGGCTGAAAAAAGAATTCTCAATCAACTGGAAGAGGAGGCTAATCCCAGATATGCTGACGATTACAACTGCGAAGAAATGAAGGCAGAGGTAACATGCATTTTATCTTATAACACCTAATATAAGGTAGAATCATAAAAAATTTGCAATAAATGAAAGGTAGATATTCATAAAAATAGGCTTACTGTGATCAAAAATTTATTAACCCAATTTTAAAAATTTGAAAAGCAATTTTTAGATGAAGAAGTATGTCAACACGTCATACAGTAGGACCCAAGAACTTCCGGGCAGTCGCCACAATGCTGTGTTAAATGCAATGTTTTTGTTTTGATCATAAGTTTTTTTTGAACTTTTAAAGGTTGTTGAAATAAAACGAAAGAAGCCATTTTTCTCATTGTCTACTTTTTGTTTCTGTCATGGGCTGATAACGTGATTCTATACGCTGTCCGAGGCTTGGAGCGGAGCGTCTATACGTCTATACTCCGTCCAAAGCATCGTGCCTGCTATCGTTCTGGTAGACCTGTCATAAAAATCGGTCCCAAAGGCGCCCTTGGCAGCCTTGAGATCCGCCCAATTCACTCCGCTCCAAGCCTCGGACAGAGTATACCCTATTACATCCATGGTCTAAAGCCTAAGGTAAGGTGTAAGAGAGACCCAACTTCGCCGCTTAAATTTGAATTTTTCTTTCAGGCTCTTTCGAACGTGGGACATGCAGTTACCGCCGAACTGGAGAGATCGCGAGCCTTCCATCTTGGCTTGGAGAAGGCACTTGGGCCTGATTCTTCTGGAGACAGGCCCCAGCCAACGATGTTCCGGGGTACACTAAAGCATTACCAGTTAAAGGGCATGAATTGGCTGGCCAACCTCTACGACCAGGGCATTAATGGAATTCTAGCGGACGAAATGGGTCTCGGAAAAACTGTTCAGTCCATTGCTTTCCTGTGCCACATCGCTGAAAAATATGGTAACGTATTTTATTTGCAATAAAAGAAGAAACAACGCAACTAGGGTAACATACGTACATACCATGAAAATAATTACTGAATAAAATTAGTTAAAACCACTGAGAATGACCATTACTATTGTAGATGGCTAATCACTTAGGGATAACGGGAGTAACGAAAAGCATACTACTGTACTTAGAACAGTCTGTAGTTATGCATCGGCAGGCCTGTTTTAAGTTAGATCTTGACCTAGTTGAGTTCTTGGACTCGACCGAATGAAAAAGAACAGCGATTGGGGTATCGTGTTTTTGGTGCGGTTGAGTCGTGATTCAGTCAACTCGGTACCTACCACAGAAACAAAACTTAGAGCAGGCCTACTTTTGCAGACGAGGAATTTTTCTATTTTGAATTTTTCAGGCGTTTGGGGTCCATTTTTAATCATCGCTCCAGCATCAACATTGCATAATTGGCAACAGGAAGTGCAGCGTTTTGTACCAAATTTGAAAGTGGTCCCTTACTGGGGAAATGTGCAAGAACGGAAAATTCTGCGCCAATTTTGGGAGCTGAAGGATTTGCACACTGCGGATGCCAGTTTTCATATCGTCATTACCAGCTACCAAATTATAATAACAGATTTCAAATATTTCAACCGCATGAAATGGCAGTATCTTATACTGGATGAGGCTCAGGTGCATTAAATTCTCTATCTTATTCTTTGAACAAACCTTTTACGGTTAGTAAGGGCGAGCGTTACAATACTCTATAGGTAACCAGGGTCTTAAGATTCTTCAACTCTGGTTAAAGACTACTGTACAGTTTTGCCCTCAGTCGTCAGTGGCGAAATATATAAGCAAATATATTGAAGTGTTTTCTTGACGACTTAAAGACTTTGAAAATCTTGAAGGTGACAAAGACTTCTCAAAACTCTTTAATACCTATATTAAGATTAATTTAAAATGATTTTTCATTGTTATAAGGAAGTACCTACTCAAATTTTTACCCTTTTTCCTGGTAACAAGAGGATTTTAATATGGCCGTAGTACCTATTACTCCAAAAAAACTTTTTAAAATGTAATGTTTTAATTTTTTAGGCAATAAAGAGCAGTAACAGCATGAGATGGAAGCTTTTGCTTGGATTCAGTTGTAGGAATCGTTTGTTGCTGTCTGGAACACCCATTCAGAATTCGATGGCCGAACTATGGGCTCTACTCCACTTCATAATGCCTACATTATTCGACAACCACGATGAGTTCAGTGAATGGTTCTCCAAGGATATCGAAGGACAAGCTGAAAATAAGACTCGCATCGACGAAAGTACGATATGTTTTACATTCATAGGTTAGCCATTATGATCATGTAGTTGCTGACTATGGCTATCGTGCGGATGGTCCGGGTTCGATTCCCGACACAAGTCAAAACTAACAATAATTTTCATATTTATTTACAATATCACCTATGGCTAGTTTTAACTTTTAAGTAATTAAGTGGTTCGGAGTCTACTATAATCAGGAGGTCCGCTTTAGTTGAGCAGGTTAGTGTAAGAGAGAACCCCATGGACCATTTTTGGCCGTTTACGTCACAAGTGGAAAGTGGGATTCCAAATGTCACTATGCGTTCTCATGTTCCGCAGTGAGATAAACCGCCAATATATGGTCCCAGGTCCTCACTTCGCTGCTTAATCAAAGAATATTATATAATATATAGAATAATATTGTTAGTTTCTATTTTCATTTTTTATAGAGCACTTATCAAGGCTCCATCTAATTCTGAAACCTTTCATGTTGCGAAGAATAAAAAAAGATGTGGAGAACGAGTTGTCAGATAAGATAGAAGTGATGGTCTATTGTCCATTGACAACGCGACAGAAACTACTGTATGCCGGATTGAAACAGAAAATTCGAGTGGAGGATCTGCTAGCTGGTCTCAGTGGACGGGGTTCGGGCCCCGGCGAAGACCCCAACAAGACTATCACATCCAACCTCATGAATCTCGTCATGCAGTTTCGTAAGGTACAGATACTATATTAAATAACATTCTCTTCAGATTTGACCCACGGACAAGCACGATAGTTAACCAGTAGGTAATAAACCGATAGAGAAAGTATTTTTAACAATCAAAAACGAGTTTTTTTGGCTACCCATAATCTTTGAGGCCTCCTGAGTCTAAAAATGAGTTTTTACACTAGGCTAGGCCTGACTGTTTTTCCGATTTAAATGCATTTTATAATTCGGTGGGTAATTGTAAGATATTGAATCAGTTTTCTCGGTATCTCGATGCCTGTACAAGGGCCAGGGAAATGAATTAATTAAAAACTTTTCTGGTGGGAAATTGAAATGGTGTACAAATGCATTAGCTCTTGGCGGTCCCTGTAAAAGTTAGTAATAGCATTTATTATCGTTTTTTAAGAAGTGTGAAAAACTGATGAACAGGGAGAAGTGGAAGAAATGTTGATGGGTGAAATGGGTGCCAGGGTTGGTTTTCTGACGGTATTTGAGCTACTGTTCAATGTATATTTGATATGATACCTATTATAGTAGAGTGAATTCACAATCATAACAAATGAGAGGATTAGACCTTTTAAACTTATACAATGCACGGCTTATAATATAGTGGGCTTCTAGTTGTAAGTACAGCTCGTTGGTGGTGTATGGCCAAATAAAAAATGTTAACAATATTGTTTTTCTTCGTCTAGGTGTGCAATCATCCTGAACTGTTCGAGAGGCGGGAGGCGTGGCTTCCGTTGAGCTTTCAAATCCCAGAAATGGTGGTTCCTAAGCTTCTCTACGAGGATGGCATGCTGTGGAGGGCAATTCCATCAAAGCGACACATCACCCATAATTGGCTGTCCATTCACGCCACGGAAAATATTCATAGGTCTATTTCTTCTTGTTTCTCCTTTCTTCGGCTTCTTCGGCTGTCTCCTGAAGAAGCGAATGCCATCTTGGCTCTTGGCTGCCTTGGATTGTAAGTATTAGCTATTTCACTCATAATGTTTATAGGAGATCCACCCAAAAACGACATTCTTGAGACTTTTTTCTTGTTGACTTCGTGGTACGTTGAAGAACTAGAAGATCTTGGAAACGGCGACATCGCACTAGGACCACACTTTGAGGGTCTGTGGTCCTAGTGCGATGTCGTCGTCTCCAAGATCTTCTAGCAAGAACATGTTTAACAAAAATGGTGTTTACCTACTAACTAGCAGGGAGAACGGAGTAAGGCTGTTTTTTGGTGATAAAGTCATGTGACACATTAACTTAACGCTCTGGGTACAAAAGTGAAGCTCATTTCAAATCTACTTGTTCAGGTCAGGGGTTCTTTCGCTTTTGACGAACAGCACATACGCATCACTTTAATGAACTCTTCCACTGATATGGGTTATTCACAGAATCAGATTCAGCTTAAAAAAAATAGAATAAAGAAAACCGTTTTTCAGTGCAAGGTCTCAATTAGCCACATTTAGTGTTAAAGGTTGCTGGTGACTTAATGCCGTCCCGCGAAACGGAACGCTCGCCCAGGCGATATTGCGTCATTGTGAGACAAGTATTTTAGTGCTGGTGCCATGTATGGAGTTTCGGGTCATAGATTTTCGGTTACGGGTTTTACTATCTATATTTTTTCCGCTTAATCGTATTCTGCAAATAACTCAAAGAAAAAGTCCATCCCCTTTTTTCTACTTATACCGATAGAATGTAGTGTTTTGTGCCGTTTGCTCAGTAAACTAATAACCTATTGTAATTCTGCACAGTTGGTTGTCCCTACAAGAATATCGTCGCATCGTAGAACTAGTCCAATACACGGCCGTTTGGAGAAGCACTGAACCTATTTCCACTTTACTACTCATCACACCTAGAGCATATCTGGCTGCATCATCCATCGATCAGAGCTCGGTTTGCCGGAATCTGGTGTTCACCCGCATGGCTGGTCCTGGGAGCCGAATTTACTGCCACGCCAAGCACACTTATCATTCTATGGCAGAAACACTGGAACATCGCATTCTTCGAAGCCAGGTTTGTTTCAGCAAAACGCAAAGTCAATATTTTAATACACCAAAAATTATTATTATTATTTCATTTTTTTGCGTCGATCGATAACTACAATCATTTTTATCGTAAGCAAAATTTGAATTTTTATTTCACCAAAACGACCGTTTTGATCCAAGTGGGCGGCGGGGTCGAGTCGACAGTTGCCCCTACCCCGCTTCGTTCTATAGG
>Ga0194135_10000401_pt1 | contig 25459 bp, 25 predicted proteins | sample LitLau_LLRF_2013_FD_134024 | JGI IMG/M metagenome (GOLD analysis project Ga0194135, IMG submission 134024) | Freshwater sediment microbial communities in response to fracking from North America - Little Laurel Run_MetaG_LLRF_2013 (version 2) | ecosystem: Environmental > Aquatic > Freshwater >... | reverse complement strand
ATGCAATGACGTGTCGTACTATCGCAGATGGTGACAACAGGCTGAACTGGCTGAAGTATTGCGAAGAAGAAAATAAGTATTCACTATTCAGTATTTATTCGAGAATAATCGAGTACCAGGATTTATTGAAAACTCAAAATGACTGCATCATGTAATCCATTGTAGAACTTACAATTTTACGTTCACATTAATAACAACATTAAGTATCTTATCATTTAACTCCAAGAAGGTAATTAGCACCGGTGGTTGAATAACATTATTTGAGTGGTGAACATTTATTATTTATTTTATATCTTCGGTTTCATGAAACTACGAACAATGCTTTTGATTCTGAGCTTTTAGTAGCAATGTAGTTAATTATCTTCTGTTTATCCCCTACATTCATTCGTTGCCACTTTCTCCTCTCCACTGATTATCAGTTAAATAAATAGTAGATTAACCATTTTTTAACAGCAGCCATGCCACAAGTTAACAATGTTTGCAACTATGCAAAAAAAATTCTGACAGTCGTCTCAAGTTATCTAATGCGTAAAAATTGAAAAATACACACATGAGTACGTTAATAAGTACAATTATGCATTCACAAGAAAGCAATTATTGTGAGGATAGAGGACATAATGACAGCATTGACTATGCATGTAGGTATTAGTGAGGAAGCTCGAATGTCATCCCAGGAAGATACATTTTTATGATTACATACAGTTAAACATATTGTGCACCTTAAGTTTGAAAACAGCGAGTCTGCTGTTCTTTAGCACAGTGACGATGTTACAACCAGGCTAACCTACAATCTGCTTAAGTACAAATTGTCTAGAATTTACTATGAATGAATATGTTATTCCATACATTCTAGTAATGCAGGAAGAGAGATGATTAATAATAAATTACACACACACACATTAAGACTTACACAGTCTCAGTACGAAAAAGGTATATAGGCAGCCTTGTGTGAATCGTAGAGTTACGCAAGCATAAATCAGACTTCACACTCTACTAATGTCCGTATATAAGGATTAAATAATTATTATCATTTAGGGTTATATAAATAAGCACGGTGGCAGTAGTAGTAGCAGTGACCACGATAACCACTCTACTGAGCAAGCAAACATACAATCATATAACTACTACAACTAATTTTCTCACGCGTATTATAATATAACACTATTGCAAACTACAACGTGAAATCGAATGATACAGACTGTTACGATGTCGATGTATTTCTCGCATATATTTGTAAGTATTAGGGTTGCTTTACTTGTTGATAGTACCATAATATATTGTGTGTTGTATGTGTATGTGTGTGATTGTTAGAGGAAGCAGATCTAGGTTTTGTTGCACATCAGGTTACTTTACGCACACTAATTTCACATTCATTTTTATACATGCATCTTGTGGCATTGTTTCATAAACACTAATAATATATATGTACTAAACTCTTAGCTAATACATTAACTATGTATGGCAGGGTCACTGATTGATTAGGTTAAGAAATGCATCGGATTGATATCTTTTCAGTTATTCTTCGTAGTTAATAAGTCAATGATGCTGATGAAAAATGTACAAATCTGTTGATGTATAAGAATTATACTTCCACTTTGAAAGGCGAACCTGGAATACAAAAGGTTCCACATATAAAGATATAACAGCCGAATAAGTGACAATAAAGACAGATTGAAAGAAAAATTTACCAGGGATATGCTCATCTCCCCATTTGCAAATGATGAGATAATCTCCTCTATCTCGACAAACGTAGTTTACTTGGTAGTTGTTGTGGCCGAGATGCTTTATGAAAACTTCTTCACAAGGCCCTTTGGGTCCGTATACTCCCACATATACGATGTTGTTACCTGATTAACAAATTAGATGGATTGCCGACTTTAATACCGGGAAGCTCACTCTCTCGTTAGTGTTATTTGAGAGGTAGTTAATCATAATTGGCAGTATTATTGAGCTATGATATTTAGTATTTGTCAATCAAACTAACCAGCGTCAGCAGCGTTAATGGTAAACTGATTTTGTTTCTGCATGAATGCTTTTTTCAATCCCATCCCTTTGCAAGTGACTTTGGAAGCGTCTGATTTGAACAAAGGCAACACTGGGCCTTTCCCGTGGTATTTGGATACCTTTTGAACAGTTTCAACTACTACAGAGGAAGTCTCTTGAGCACCACGTTCGGCTAGGTCTTCACCCGTACAGATTACTTTGAATGGACTTCCTGCGATGTGATATCCGTTGTACTTAACGCTTATGTAGTAATCTCCCGGCACCAAGGGAGTGTATCGCACCTAAATCATCAAACGTTCCTCTTATTTATCTTCTGAATACTGGCTTAATTTTTTGTTAAATACTCCATTACCTTATAACCCTCTTCAACTTCAGTACAATCCATCGAAACTTTGGAAGGACCGTCTATAGTCACAGCTAAATGACCAGCTCCTGCATTGCATGTGTCGACAATGAAGTCCGTTTTCTGCCCAGTTTTTACATCTTGAAGGCCTTTTCCATGTGCGTGGACTGCGGCAGGGTCTGCATCATCTTTTCCAACCTGAAAAGAAAAGAGTTACACAATTTCCTCACTTGAAGATATTAAATTTCAGTATTTCAAATAAACCCGAAACTTACCTTTACTCTAAACGGAGAGCCAGTTATATGAACTCCATTAAACTTGACATGGATATTGTGAATTCCATTTTCTCTCGGAACATATCTGATACTGTAGACATCATCTTCGACAAGCGCGATGAAACAATCATCCTCAACTCCATTGGGAGAAATTAACTTAGCATCCAAGTTTCCTTTTGCTCCATTCTTACGGACCATAAACTGCGAAGGCTTTCCAGGTTGAATCGTTCCTCCTGTCAACTGGAACACTTCTACCTTACGAGCATCTGCAACTGCAGGAGAGATGTACACTTTGTACGGAGAATCCGGAATATGCTGATCATTGAATTTTATTCCCACTCGATATTCCCCTGTAAAAAATACATGTTTTCAGTAATTGATCTCATGCATCAATAGAAAAGACATGAAGTTCTAGTTCTTAAATCACGACAGCAGCATGGAAATCTGACCACACATTTGCTTTAAAACTTCTCTAAATGGCAATAGGCCAACTGACAAAAATCTTTTTCATTCGTTCATCGAAGACAAAACCTTCACAGAGTTGCAACTGTATAACAAGCCGTAAACTCTCCATATAACAGAAGACGCAGCACTTTTCTAATTTTAGTTTTTATGAAGTGTTTATGATTAAAATTTTCAAGGACAACCATTTGACGAGAAAGGAGTGATAAATGTGAAACTGAGAATAAAGACGGTCTCATCTTTGAGAACTTTGAACACTTCTCGGAACAAACTTTGGACTCGAGAATTGAACTAATGAGCTTAATTGTAAGCACGACATACCGTCTTCTTCTTCTTCATCTTCTTCCAACTTTTCCTCTTCTTCCTCAGGTTTGGCTTCAAACAACTGAATCTCATGACAAGAGCGATAAACTTGTGCCATCATCACTTCTTGTCTGTGTCACTTAATTGTATTGCCGATCGTAGTACAAATTAACACTAAACTGTTCTCTGTTCGCAACCTTCAACGAGAGCAATATATAATATATTATACCTTCGTGTTCCTTCACTTCTCAACCAACTCAATATCATATATTCTCATGAGAGATTGCTACGAAAGTGACTAAGGTATACACTCGTGTTCTCTTAAATGCCCCAGAGTTGGCTAAGCAGTAGTAATATTGGATTTGAAGAGTAAAAGTGAGAAAGTACATTGAAATTCAGTGGATCATGAAAGCCGATGTAGACTATGAAAAGAGAGAGAGAGAGAGATGGTGGGGAGAGAAGATACATAATATCATATCACACAATTCTCATCATCATATTATACGAAAGGGAGCAACTCACATCCCATCATGGGATGAGACTGACGCTGCGAGTGGATCGAATGATGTGTAGCACTTTTAATTCATATTTTACTCCTGACTTATATTTCCCAACCGTAACTAAAATAATCCCCCAAATTGGCTCGCTTTCCACTCTGCTTCCTTCCTACACTTTCTCTACACTCGTCTTTCAAGTTGGGTACTCGCGTTCATTTCATTGTATGAAAACTAGACGCGTTCTACTGAATAATTCTGTTGTCCCATGAATTTAAGAGAGGAAAGTCATTCATGACTGCCTCCTGACAGTGCGTCTATGTATGAAAGACTGCAGAGATTTTGTGATGATACAATGCAATAAAGCACGTACTATAAACAACGAATGCAGAAGAATGAGATTGATGTGTATGTGTTCTCTCACCTGGTTCACTAACGACATAGCTAACGTAACATGAGCCGTCTTTTCTATCTTTGAAGTCGATTTCAGCTTTGCTTGGACCCTCGACAGATATCGCCAAAGAACCTGCACCAGCTTCACGAGTCCAAACATTGAACTCGCAAGGTTGACCCTGCTCTCCTCTCTCGAGACCAGGACCCCCAGCATGAACACGATGAGCTCCACCGTCCCTCAAAGGACCAACTGTGAATTGGAAAGGAGATCCAGGGATGTGCATATCTTTGTATCGGACTGACACTGTATGAACACCTAATTCTTTTGGCACGAAATGAACGGCGTACAGACCATCTTCAACTTCATTGATAGCTGCATCTTCTGTTACGCCACCTGGAGATGTCACCGTGGCCGAAAGGTCCAACGGTAAAATTCCTGACAAAATACACGAGCGTGATCAATCTTAGTAAATCGAAAACTCATTTAAATCGTATTATGAAAAGTTGGTATTAGCAGTACCAGGCATTTTGAATGTCAGGCGACATTCTGAACCCACTTCGGTGAGAGGAACTGCTTCTCGTTGCCTTTGAATACGTTCGCGTTGCCGGTTTGAACCTTCTCCACTAACTTTAACGGTGAATGGTGAGCCTTCTACATGGTGATCAGCGAACTTCAGATTGACAATGTAATACCCAGGCTCAGTGGGAGTGTAAGAAATGTCGAGAGTTCCATCTTCCTTGTCTTGGCATTTGATTTCAGCCTTACTCGGCCCTTCGATGGAAAGAGACAAGCCTCCATATCCAGCGTTTCTTGTGTCTACGTTGAACGTGTTATCAGCATGAGTAGTTCCTTCCTTCAGTGCCAAACCTGCAGTGCGAACTTTCTTTGCATCTCCCACCTCCTTATCTCCAACTTGAATCTTGAACGGGGAGTTTGCAATGTGAGCACCCATTCGTTTTACAGACACGAGATGTTCTCCAACTTCCCGAGGAGTAAAAGAAATTCCTGGAAAACGAGAAGCAATATAGTTTAGATAAGTGTTGGGTACAAGAAGAAAGAAAACGAGAAAAATCTCAAAGTTTTTTACCGATATTTCCACTAGGAAGACGTTTTAAGAAACAAGGTTCTTCTAGACCACTTGGAGCACAAATTGAGGCATTCAGAGACCTCAAATCAGCATCAGTGACCTTACCAGGAAAAGTAACCTCACTGCACGATCCAACAGATATTTGGTTTCTCTTCCTGCCCTCGCCTTGTCAAAACAAAATATACGAGGTTAAGCTTAAGCACTTGCAGAAATTAATCTTTTAAAAGAAGAGAGAAATGAGCATACCAGTGATCTTGGCAGTGAATGGGCTTCCTTTGATGTTTTTATCGCCGAACTTAACCGAAATCTTGTACTCTCCTGGAGCTGTTGGGAGGTATGAAACGGAAACAGTTCCATCTTTATTATCGTGACAACTTATTTCCGCTTTGCTGGGTCCTTCCACAGCTAAGGAGAGTCCTCCTAATTAAAGTCAAGGTTGATGATTAGAGTTACATAATGCAGCCGTGAATTAAGAATAGACTCATTAATTGATCATACCTGCTCCAGCGCCTTTCGTAGAAATAGTAAAGTTGCATGGCTCTCCACTGACGCCATGAGTTAATCCAGATCCGTATGCCGTGACAAATCCACTTGCAATGGTATCGACATGGAATTTAAACGGAGAGCCTTGGACATGTTCACCGTTGTACTTGACATGGAGCTCGTGCAATCCTTCCTCCCGGGGGTCATATCGAATGCTAACAGTTCCATCACGGTTATCTTCAATTATAGGCTTGTCGACTTTTCCACTAGGCATTTTGATTTCAGCTGTGAAAAGAATAAAACAGATGATTCTTTTGTTTCATCAAATGAGTGGCTCAATTTGTAAGTTGTAGTGTCATTTTATGTCCCAGTGACTTCAAACAATGTCTTTTGAAATTAGGTCGGTTGCATTAAAAGACTCTGGTGTTTGCAAAAATAATGTAATCATGTCTACCTTGTGTTGACCGAACAAAATAACAAGAAACACACTGATTATCTGAAGACACATTCAAGCTTTCTCTGGGATGATTACGGCCAAGGAATTTTGGTATATGTTCTACTGATTCTAATCTACACTTCGTTCTGCTAGACAGAATTGGAAGAGTGCAAACGGTTTCTTCACTTTGGTTAACTTCACTAAATCCGATTTCTTTGAAGAACCCTCGGTACAATTTAGTAATGCTGTTTCCAAATCTTTCGAAGAGGGACTTATCTAGTGATGGAGGTGACAGATGGTAACTGCTTTTCGAGTATTCTGACATAATTTATCAATCCCTTTAACTATAAGTGAAATGTCAGACTAACCTACCTTCTTTTGCAGCTTCAGAATCGCTACAAATGCAAAAACCGTTTTCGATTGACACTAAATACTCAAATGCTCCGAGTTTTCGAAACACAGAAACATGTCAAAGCCCATTTAAGAAGGCTATAAACTGACATTATAAAATGTGAAAACTACATCTCTACTCCGGAAGCAATATATGAAAACAATTTGCAATGTCCAATGGCAAGTCATTTGAAAAAACAGTCGTAATAATTTGTAATATTTTAGAATTTAAAATCGAAGCTCATCATCTGTTGAACTCCAAAACCCCAGTTGTTGAGTCTTAAAACCCCAGTGAGCAGGGGCATTTCTGCACAAATGTTTTAAAATATTTAGCACCGGAAACCGCATTTTACGAGGTCTCACTAAATAACCATTATCGCATTTAGCAAACATCTTACTAATCTCCCTTGGATCGTAAACTTTATGGGTTCTACGAAAATGTGTCACAACTAACTACTTGCTAAGTGTACGAAGAAGCTGCGTCATCTGTAAACTTGCAACTTCATGTCCTACTGATCATTTCATTCATTCACAAGTTTTTTCAGATTTCCTGCAGTCGACCGTGTGAACGGAAAATTAATTCATCTTTTTTGACTCACCAACAACGTGTCCACCAGTAGTTGGTAAAGGAATATTATGCAACTGAACAGGCCTGAAATGTGTAGTAGTTGTAGTGGTCGTGCTCCTCCGTGTAGTTGTAGTAGTAGTTTGAGTCTGATGAGCTGGATTTGCTCTTTGTCTCTCAACTCGTTCTTGCTTGGCAAATCCTTCTGTCTCAGCCTGCAATCACACAGGATAAAAATTAATTTATAATTCGTCTCCAACACCCGATCGCTATATTAGCTTTTATAGTTACAGCACTCCACATTTTATAATTAGCAACCTGATGTCCAAACCAAGGAGGCCAATCAAATCGGAAGCCTTTGAGATGGCCATCATTAGGCCAAGGAAATGTTGGTCCCACCCTATCAGCCGGTATGAAACTAATTCGTCTGCTGTAAAGCTTGGCCATTAATAATTCTAATCAGCAGAATTAACGCCTTAAGTTTTTGTATCACTTTCTACAAAGGATGATGATGAGCATCCCTCCGTGGGAATGTACACACAGAGATCACAATGAACTAACTGAATGAAGTAGTGCACAAAACTACACGGTGGTACCTTACTCACTCTTTATCAATACACTTTACAATGTCAGTGTCAAATTGTAGTGTGAAATCTAACTATAGGTAATCTATATATCATTCTTCATCTCTATCTGTGTATTACATCACATTAGAGTCATCACTACAATGCGGAATGCTCGTCGACACACGAGATAAATTGTTGTTCAAATAAAACTGAATCTACATTACGAAGAGTGTGCGTGACAAGTGTGTATTTAGGAAGATGATAAATATGCCCCACTAACTGGTGATGAAATTTGGGTTGAAAATTATTATGGCCTCTTAATAAGAGATCAGAGGATAACACACGAAATGTATGATATATATACTCGCGACTAATTTACAATCGTTCAAAAACTTGTCACTTAATGATTGATGAGTAATTAAATAGCACAAAACACATTTGTAAAATTAAAAATAAATAGAAATAGAAGTTGATGTCAAGTGTGCTAATTGTTCTGAAGAACGAGTCAAGTTATTTGGAAAATGCGACAACATTTTAAGTAATGAGACAATCATTCACTTTTCTTGTAATGGGTGACTAATTAACTGCACACACTTTTAGATAATTACGGGACAACGACTTGAAGGAAGCTGTTAGTTTCCCATGAATTCACACTCGTAGTACTTCTAAACTTCAAATGAATGCCTTACATGCCATTTGAATGAACCAGTAAGTGACGCAGAGTCAAAATTAAACAACTCCTCTTGTCTCTTAATTGTTTTAGCACTTCCTTTCAATTTGTTACATAAGGTGAGTGCGTGTACTACTTACACAATTGGACACTCACAGAATGAAGAACAATCAATCATATATATTCACAATAAAACATGCAGAATTAGATTATTTAAAGAACTCAACGACAGGTAGAATTATGTACATATAGTGAATGAATTAACTCACTATATAGTGTGCGTTTAAAATTATTTTATGTTAGCCTATTAATAGTGATAACGCTTCCAATCTAATTGAGGATATCAGTGTAGTCTGTTCAAAGAATCAGATAGTCAGAGACACTATTTCGATGAACTACATAAAATAGATTGGCAGATTACTGAATTGAACCTAGTGTCAAGGCCGGAGTCAGTGTGGTCAAAACTTTAGACTGAAATTTCTACACAATTGAGATTTACGAATCGTAAGTCAAGATCTAGAAAAAATAGAACGAACTCCCAATATCTAAATGGCTGTATTATAGTTTGAGATAGCCATTCATTCTCTGCCAATTTTTCAGCAAGCTTTTAGAATGAAACGCCAACTTTATTGTAAATCCAGCGAGAGAATAAAAACTGATTGACCAAGAGAGGTACACATAAAACCTGTAAGAATTAAACTATCAAAAAGCAATCATGAAACTGACTGCTCTGCATCACAGCCCTTCATTATACCTACTGAAGGTTTGTCCTCATGGGCTTGTTTAAAGTTTGAACACATTTCACTAACAGGCAGGTTTACAATTCTACGGTAGACGCAAACCGTCTACCCTAGAACCGTAACCGTAACAATACTCTGTGTATGCAATATCGGCCTGCAAGAAAAAAGGAAAAAAGGTATCCATGTATAATTCTTGGCAATAATAAGCCAGTTCCTAAAGTCTCCGTGATGCTTTTGGTTCAAGTTGCTGCAAATGAGAGAGCAAAAAATACGAAACTAAAAATGAAATAAGAGCTAGTTCATTTCCATACTTTGCCCACGTTCTAAAAAAAATTGACCCGTACAGCAAAGGAGCAGAATAATAAATTCATCTGCATGGATTTTAAAATCTTTGAAAGACTCCGGCCACATTGCAAATAGAAGAAATCTCGAAACAGTTGTGAGAACAATCTGTCTTACATATTAAGCATTCTTTTGCTAAAAACCTTTAGAGATGACATAATCCAAGGTGACTGACTGATGTTAAAGGAAGGTAGGGCCAACACCATCGCTACAAATTGGACTGGCTTAATTGTAAAAAGGGTTTGTGGCGAAGTACGCATTTCATTATATCTTTAACTCAACTGTATGAGCATTCATCTTAACTCTTAATTGCTAGAGTTTTGTAAGAAGGCGTGATAAAATTTTAGACCATTGTTGAACCGAATTATATGCATTCTTAAACGCTGAGATGAGCATAAACACAGGATAGGTCACAAGTTAATACCTACCTATGCTAATAATTCCAAATCTGAACCAAAATTGATATCTCTCAATATAGGATACAGGATGCATGATTTGGGTTTGTATCTTCTAAAACAAAAGTATTTAAAGGAAAGGCTTTTAAAATCTGCTGGTAGCATTAAAAGTAAAACCAACAGAAGCGATTCCTGAAGGAATGCAGTTTTAATTTTAAGTGCACAAAATTACAATGTGTAATTCAGCATTAAACATTATTTTTACAGGAGAAATTTAATTAACATTCATGTTCATGGGAAAGAAGAACATGAATGAGAATATAATATGGAGATGAGGTTGATATAGCCAAAGGCTGTACTAGTCATATCCATCAACTTGTTCCAGTTTACTGAAAAGTTGGTTTGACATGCAATTTAGACATTCTCAATGTGAAATCAATCTTTGGAATAACACAATAACTAAATGAGACTATACAAGAGAGGTTTAACCCCTGCAAGAATTCGATGTGATTACTCAAGGCAGCTGCATGAGGATTACTGCAATCAGTGCTAACACATGTCATCCCATTAGCAAGTAAATTAATGCTTGTTTCTCAGTACATAAAACTTAATACCAGCGACAAACATATCAGTCGATTTGATTGTACTCCTGCCAAAAACGAAAGCAAGTAGACAAAAGACTTCTCTCATTAATTGAGGAATTCCAAACATCACGAGAACTTAGTCAGCGTGCAGATATATACGTTGGATCAGAAATGCCAGAGAAAGTTTCAGGCTGTTAGCAACATGTCAATCTGTCAGACCTACCACATAACTTTTCTTCACACTTCGCTTTCCAGTTTTCACTTTACCACGATTAGTTTTTCATGCTTCTCTCGTATAGGCTTCAGAAGATGTTAATTAGAATAGAAATATCATCAATATTCCAATGATGATGATAAATTTATTGACTTCTGCATGGATTCGTCTTCACGTCAAAATTAATTTCTCTAAATGCTACACGTCTATTAATTGCCAGATATTTCTTTTTTACTAATTATGCAAATTGTTTCTAATTACTAATTCTAATAGGCCTGTGATTTAAAAGATGAACTTACACTGCAATGGTTAAATCCGATACAGATGTGATCAATCTGTGACAACCTCCGTGGCTATTGGGAATCAACACTCGCGTCACTTAATATTCCTGGCAAGATTATCACTTGAAAGTTTGACTAATAGCGGAAATAAATAATTTCCCGTTTATTAAAGGGAAATGAGATACTTTGACAAAAAGGCGAAAAGTCGGGGTAAAAAAGAGTTGAACTCAAAAAATGAAAGCTTCACACAATCTCTATACTGATCTTCCGAGCTGTGAAAGTGGAATGAAAGGCCACAATAAAATGACTCCTACTCGTTTCTTAGATTTTGACTTTACATACTTTAAATAAATCGGTGAACCCGACTCGTGTGTCGTTCGGATTGATGTTATTAAAATACATTGGTTTGTATGAAGTCACGAAAAAGTATAGAAAGAATGGAGACCATGTACAAAATCTCCAGATTCTCAAGCGAGGTTTTTTTGATCCCCAGGGAAAGACCACGACGCTGTGTGTACCTTATCATGATGATAATATGAAACGTATCTACCAGTCTACATAATACACGTCCTCATAGCTCCTGCTTCCTCTCTACTTATCATTATAATCATGATTATTGCAAGTTCTGGTGCTTCTAAACCGAGGTACAATCTATCTGAATCTACCAATCAGATGCACAGCTACCATTTCACAAAAAAGTACTTTAAAGTTGTGTTTCTCAAGCGAAAAGGATATGCAGAACGGCTTGCCTTACATCTTATCATTATGATGAGAAGATATAGCCGGGCAATGTGAGAAGGTACGACGACAAATGACAGTCTTTTGGAATGGATGGTTTTGTCCAAAAATAAAAATACTTGAGACCTCAAAGTTTAAAAACCTTATAGCACAAGCAGTGCATATATATGTATTCAATACAGAAATGAATATTCATGTACAAGAAGAAATGCGAAAAGAAGAATATTGCTACACGGTGTAACAACGATAATGGATCTGTTTACATGGGATCGAGAATGAGGAAATGTTGATCATGCAATTTCATCGTTTGCATATGTATAGGATCATATTATTACAGACACAATAAATTTCATTGAAATCATTAAGCCCGAAGTGAACAACCGGGACCAATTGTCATCCATAAATCTAATGCTCCTGTGACTGAAAGATTCTCTATAGTCAAGTCACACTTTCTCAGTTCTGCTCATTCAGTTCGAAATAAATGAATAGCAGACTTTGAACACACCTATGTGTGGATATTGATCCCTTTTTCAGACACACGCACCACAGTATTGCTCGCACGAAATCAAAATAAATTCGAAGTGGAATCGAACCCAAATGAGTTATCCTTAATTAATACTAATGATGCAAACAAGACAACAGTGGCGAATTTAGAACGACTTTAAAAAACTCTCTAAATCTACAGCTAGCAAAATAAGTACGCCTACAGAAAATGTCTAAATTCGATTCAAGTTTTAATTAGAGTCGTTTCCAGGTAATCCTTTTGAGATTAAAAGTTCGAGTCTCAACTCATCCAACTTTTGACAATAGACTTTTCAGGCCACGAAAGCCGTTTCATATTTCTCTCATCAGTATTTAAAATGCATATGAATTTCTGTAAAACTACCCAGCAGATGGTTTATAATAAAACTTTTACGTATCTAGTGTAGCTTAGGTGTAACCACATCGTTAATTTTTTTTCACAAGAAAGGAAAGATGAAACGGAGCAAGGGAAACTTAATTCATCGCTAGATAAGCACTTATTTACGAATACGCCCACTATAAATAATCCAAATGTATCTTGGAAGTGCATTCCGAGTCTGTCTGCACACTCCTGTTCATCTTTAGATCCACGAGTGAAACTCAGAAAAAACTCTCATCTACATACAAACTTAAAGGATATGACCAAGAAGCTGATGACACATCCACCAGAAGACGAGGCATTCCCTTTTAATTCTTTCTTCACTCGAGCAACGCTTCGTAGTGTTTTCTCGCAGAAAGATTCCTTCATATATTGCACTGTAGACTTATATATTGAGAAGATGGTCCAAATTTAGCGAAACCACTATAAATACGCCCACAAAGCTATAAATTTTTTCATGAGGAAAATAGAAAAACAAGAAGCATTTGTGTGTGATCACACTAAAAAGCCCTTTTGAAAATCGAAAGAGTTACTCCTCCCTTATCTTAAACAGCTTTTTTACGAATCACTTAATCTTTAATCATATGATAGGACTCATGATTACTCACCGTAAAAGTGTAGAATCCTTCTGGCACAGACTGTCCACCGAATTTTATGTTAAGCGTGTATTCTCCAGCATCTTTGACTGTGTAGTAAATCGAAAAGGTACCATCTCCGTTGTCCTCAATATCAATGTCAACGTCACTGCAACAAAGATAACCATATATATGTTTGAACCATCGCATTGTCCAAAATGCGTAGACGAAAATAATAAACTTGATTTATATGTCATAATGTGTCCTTTGAGAGTAACCGTAGTGGGTCTAACTTTCACATTATCTTTACTTTCGCTTGCCATGAATTCACCAAATAGCATGTTCACACATCAGATTGTGGATGGCAAATGAATTGGGGCACAAAGTACACAAGTCACAAGTTTGCAATCGTGTGATAAAACCCCGAATAAAAGTTTCAATGCGACTATTTATAGTTTCCTTCAAGTAAAAACGGCTTTAAAGAGATGCACATGCTGAACATACATGCTTGTAAATTTTCCAATATAAAGAAAAACTACACAATCCTGGAATCATTTCTCTAACTGTAATAAGTGGATTTTGTAATTACCTTCCAGAAGTTGACCGTATTCTACAAGTTACGGCTCCAAGTCCAGCATTCTTGGCGTTCACAGTGATACAATATTCTTCTCCGATTGTCAAAGCTTGTTGACGTCCTTCAGTAATCTTACATTTATCAGCCTGCCCAAGAACATCAAAGATGTTGACAAAGTCTAACTAGAAAAGGTTTTAGCCATTAATGTTTAAGCTTACGTGGCCTGTGGCTAGGGATTGCACGCTGAAAGGAGATTGGGGTACTTCTTTTCCTCCATACTTGACGTTGACTTTATATCGACCACAATCATCAGGAGTGTAAATAGCTTTGAAAGTGCCATCACCGTTGTCCGTTATCTTGACTTTACGAGGATAGTTGTCAGGTCCCTGGGGTACACAAAAAGGTTGAAAATTTAATATACATCAGATGACATGAGATAAAAATTAATGCATACCAGAACTTGAACTTCGAGGTCACCAAAACCAGCTTCGGTGGTGTCGACAGTAAAGTCGACTGGAATGGATGCCGGGATACCCACGTTCGTGGAAACTCCTTTTCCATGCACTTTTACTTTTCCAGGTTCTACCTTAGGCTTGACTTTCATATGCACAGGACTGTAAAAAAACGAAGCTTGTTTCACAAAATGAACACTTAAGTTGATTTGATGACACTTCTTACGTGTTGGGAATGTCCTTTCCATTCCATTTTACACTAACAACTACAGGTGTGCCTTCCTTAGGTGGTTTGTATGTAACATCGTACGTGCCATCTCCGTTGTCTCGGACATCCGGTTTCTCTTTGGATCCTGGGTATAGTGAAAAATAATAATGAATTGACAGAGCCATTAGGAAGTAGTTCACATTCAACGATATTCACCTAAGACATCAACTGTAAGAGGAGCTCGTCCAGCCTTAGAGGCATCAACCTTAAACGTCTGAGGGATTCCCTCACGAAGGTTTTTGGGATCGAGGCCAGGTCCATAAGCTCTGACTGAAGTGGTGTCTACGTTGTAGTCTACAGGCACTTTAAACGGAGATCCTGAAGGAAAGACATGCAGACGATTGTTCGCATAAATAAGCAGTTGTAAGGCACTGAATATCAGAAGAGGAAGTATGTAAATTAGGCTCTGAGGTCGTACCGGGAATATCCTGATCTGCAAATTTAATGCTAATGTCATAGTCTCCTGGCTCCGTTGGGATGTACTCTACAGTGCATGAACCGTCGCGATTGTCTTTACACGTCATTTTGGCTTCTGAAGGGCCTTCAATTGCCAAACCAAGACCGCCAGTCCCAGCGCCTATCCGAAAAATGACAGGATTACTTTCATAATTTACAGTCACAAGTCCAGATCCATGGCATATTTCAGGTGGCTGTCAACTATGAAAAGCTGTGTGCAAATATATATATATGCGTACCTTTAGTTTCAATTGTGAAAACATTTGGTTGGTTTACAACTCCCTTTTCCAATCCTGGACCAAATGCTTTCACTTTCTTTGGATCACAGCCACGACGAACATTTACAGCAAAAGGACTTCCGGGAATTGGAACGCCATCATAAAGTATGTCAATTAGGTGAGTTCCTTCTTCAAAAGGCGTATAGCTAATACGGTAAGTTCCATCTGACATTGGGGTAATGAAATTGTCCGTTTTCGCTCCTGAAGGATTTGTAATTGTGCATGTCACTTTTCCTCTGGGAGTTGTGCTAGGTAGGTTTCTTGTGTCAACCAAAAAGTCAGTAGGAGACTCGGCAAAGACACCTGAAATTCAACAGAGTCAGTTTTGAATGGGTGATAATAATATAACTTTCCACAAATGTGGTTTCATGCTAAAAATGCACACAATTCATTTCCAAAAAAATTACACAATTTTTTATGAGATATCACACTTAAAACTTTTTAGCACTGTCACTCCAAATATTAATTAGTTAATTAAGACACACAACTCAGGCTTTAAAAGTCTGGAGTGAAGTGAAAAGAGAAGACTTCAATGAGAATCTTGATAACTCAGTCCCAAGACTGCAATAGTATTACAGATAAGTACGATGCCAACACATCATGCAGAAAACACACTCTCAGACATTTGAGTACCATGTGGCTTTATTCCATTTCCAGATACTTTAATTCTCTTCACATCCGCTTCAGGGGAAATGAAAGCTTGGAAGGGTGACCCTGGAATGTGTTCATCATTGAAAGTGATATTGATGGAGTATTCTCCCATTTCAGTAGGCAGGTACGCTACTGAGCAAGTTCCGTCTCCGTTGTCTCTGCAGTTGATAGCTGCTTCACATGGCCCTTCTACTGTGACACCCAGACCTCCTTGACCTGCCCCTCTGGTGTCAATCATGAACTCAGCGGGATAGTTCACCATTCCTGATTCCAAACCTGGGCCGCTTGCTCGAACCTTTCCAGCCTCGTTATCGTTTGTACACATCAGTCTGTACGGAGAAGTTCTGAGTTGTTCTCCTCCGAATGAAATACTTAAAAGGTACTCTCCTAATTCTGTGGGGGTAAAATTGACAAGAAATCCATCCGGGCCAGGAATGACGTGAGCTTGAACTTTAGTTCCTGACGGACTTGTGATAGAAACAGCTATGTCTGCTTTTCCACCAGCTCCTTGTGTAATTACTTTGAATTGTTGTAGACTATTGATTGGAGCAACTGAAGCGTGAATCACGAGAGAGAGAGAGAGTCAGCAATAATTCATACCAAATACTCACGTAGACACAAAGTTTCCGTTTGAGCAGTCATTCCACAAAGCAGTTTGAATCGTCGATTTGAGTAAATAACTTTAGAGAATCTTTCTGGCGAAAGACAAAAAAAGTTTCAGAGAAAAAACTAAAACTTACTCGGTTCAAGTCCATCTACTTTAACTTTAGAAACATCCACATGGGGCTGAACGGGAACTCGGAACGGACTTTTCGGAACTTCTTGTCCAGCGTATTTCACGTTAACCTGGAAAACAGCATGAATTGAATAAAACAAGAAGTAACTCCATATACGTTGAAAGTAGTTGATGAAACTGACAGTTTAGAAACAAACATCATGAATTAAATGGGAGCTTGCAAACCTTATAATTTCCTGGAGTCGGTGGACAATAATCGACAGAATAAGTGCCATCACCATTGTCAGAAAGTTCATATGTGACTGGATGTCCTTTTTCATCGGATATGGCTACTTGCAAATCCCCAGGGCCAGCTTCCTTAGCATCAACGTTGAAATGAGTAGTCATCCTTGACTTGACTTCTTTCTCAACTCCAGGTCCGAACACTTGGACCTTCGATGGATTTGTGGGTTGTGAGACAAAAGTACGGAACGGACTGTTCTTAACAGGAACGCCTCCATAATTGACCTGATGACAGATTCCATTAGACAAAATAATCAGCATAATTAATCATCAAATCGCGACGAACACATCTTACACTTCACATGTTAAGTCAACACAATTTATCTTACTTGGATTGTATGCTTGGCACCTCTCTTTGGCACGTAACTACACGAATACATCCCGTTACTGATTTCTTTTACTTTTATGTCCACAGGGTTGTAGTGTGAGTCCATCACCTGTTCAAAAACATGGCTGTGTAAAATAATTTGCAAAAAAGTTTCCTTTCTGCTCTTTCCTAAAGTAATCAGGTATTCGAATCCTCTTCCTTTGGAGCTTTAAGTCTTAAGCTGATTATTAAGTAACTTAAATAAGTCTTACGTTAACATCCAATGGGGCAGATCCTGCTCTCCTTGTGTCTACAGTGAAGTCTGCTGGTTTATTCGTAACAATTCCAGTTGGCTCCAACCCAGGTCCATGGCACTCAACCTACAAAATGAACCACTTTGCAACACTACCCATAAGACAGGAGGAAATGTATTCCGAGGGGTAAAGGAAATAGGATTATAGTTAATTTCCGTACTAATTCTGGATAGAAATCTCCTTTTGGTAGTATTTGAGCGATATACGGCGACCCTGGAATGTCTTCGTCGTCACATAAAATATGAACGGCATACTCGCCGGGTACCGTAGGGAGATATCGAACGTCTGCTGATCCATCTCCATTGTCGTGACAGTCAATTTTGGCTTGAGACGGACCTTCTATACTGAAACCTATAGGTGTGAGAGTTTATAAAGAATGCATGTGAATGAATTAATGCAGAAGACGGATCATAAATCTCAATTAATTGACAGACACTTTGTATTACCTAAGGCACCAGTTTCGCCATTCGTCTCAACGGTGAATAAAGCCGGGTATGTTGCAACTCCTCCAGTCAATCCTGGTCCGTATGCTTTGATAGCAGATTCTTTGTACGGACCGACGTTAACTTCAAAGGGCGATCGAGGGACTTCTTGTCCACCGTAAGTGATCATTACAACATGTCTGCCCTCCTTTTTGGGATGATATGCAACGTCATACGTTGTTCCAGTAGACTTTTTCATTGTAACTGGTTCATTCGTTCCCCCAGGCCCAATGATCCTCACTTCAGGTTTACCTTCACCGGCTCCTTCCGTATAAATTTTGAAGTCAGCTACGTCTTTAACTCGAACTCCCTTGGGCTGGAGTCCTCGTCCAGAGGCTCGAACTTTTTTGGCATCGCAGACAGGAGCCACAGAAACTCCGAAGGGACTCTTGGGAATAGGTTTCCCAGCAAAGAAAATATTCACAGAATGCAAACCAACTGCTGAACTCGCATATTCGCATCTCCATAAGTCTTGACTAATTTGACGAAGTTTTACAGGCACTGTGTTTTTATGGCCACTTGGGTCCAAGATGATCACCTCTGGCACTCCCTTCCCTGCATCTGAACACACAACCACCGAGTCGGTTATTTATAAACCTATTAAATAACTCTGAGGATTCTGCGGGTCTGTTGAAAAAGTCTTGGAGTGAAAGCATACAAGGGAAACAATTGATGCCAGAAGGTAAAAACAAAGATTCATAAGATTCTATTGTCCCTAAGTCGAAAAATAAGTCGTGTCGATGTGAAACAGAATATAAATCGACGGACCTTTAGTAAGAATATCAAAGTAAGTTGGTCTGCCGATTACGACTCCCTCTGGCTCCAGTCCAGGTCCAGAAGCAGTCACTTTCGAAGGGTCTCCTGCATGACCTTCCACACTAACAGAAAAGGGGGACTTGGGAATTTCCCTCCCGGCGTATGTAACGGTGACCTTGTGCATTCCTTCATTCACAGGGGTGTACGATATACTGTACGTGAGGTTTCGATCACTGTTGAATCGTATTTCCACCTGTTCATTAGCCAATTAAATGACAGCTTTGTTAAATGTCTGTGACCGAAACAGCCAAAACTACTTAAGCTTTGAACCTAAAATCCACAAGTTTTTTCTACTAACCGGAAGTTTTTCCCCATTAGGACCGTTCACAATCACAGACACATCTCCTTTTCCACCAGCAGAGAAAGTCTCAACTGTGAAATTTGCAGGGGCACCGACGACTGGCCCTGTCGCTTCAATTCCTGGCCCGTAAGCTCTTACTCTGTGGTTTCCATCAAATACATATAAGTATTATGCACCATTTCTTATAGAAAGACTACACTTCGTTTCGCTATAACTAAACCAGTAATTCTACAGGCTGCTCTACTAGATAGTCTACATATGTATCTTCTAATACGTATAAACCACACTGCTTATATGTATTTCGAAAGTAAAACTGTCAGTAATCATTTTAGTAAAGGACTCCAAGTTCAAACGCACACTCATTATCACTCTCATTATGTGTTCATCCCAATTTGCATTGGTTTTTGATCCCACAACAAAGTAAACCACACAAGTTAACGACGTTGGAAGTATTACCACAGTAAACATTGTTTGTTCAGCTAACTGGCTTTCTCACAGTCGAAAAAGCTAAGAAAGTCTACCACAATGTAATGGACTACGCATTTATTGCTGTGAGAGTGTACTTGATTTGTTAGCAGAGAAGTGTTTGGTAGCAGCGAATATGTAACAAAACCAAAAACGAAACACTTGTTGTGGAACACATGTTGTTGAAAATTACCTTGGAGGTGGGACACTATTACAGGAAAAGTAAATTGTGGAAGTTGATGATGTAATGCAAGTTTTGAAATCGACCGACATGGAAATAAAAAATTAACAATGGGAAAATGTAGCATGAATGTTTACAAAAATGAGAAACTTATTTGTAACAAAAGTGAGACTTCTAGAAGAGTTTGAACTGCACTACTACTACTTATAATGTCTCCGTGTGTAAAATGATTTGGTACTTTGGCATATTTATGCATGAAAAATGACACAAGAGTCGGTTGTAATGGTCGGTTGTGATCATATACGGATTGTGAATTGAATTAAACCATCTTCTTACCTATTTGGATTCGTGCGTTGTCTCAAAGGGGCTCCTGGCTTCAGTTTGGCACTTGGGTATTGTGACAAGTAAGTCATCATGGACATCTCATCGATATTAGGATTAATCAGTTCCTCTGGGCGGATAAGCTGTAAATAAATGGTAAAGTGACCGTAATTAATGATACGAAAGGAAAAGCAATTTAAGTTCGACAGAAAGAGTTTGACTTTTTCTCATTTCTCCCCGCCAGCTCACCTGTCGGACGTCGAGCCAGTCGTCAGCAAGCCCCATTGCTTCTGAAGCGTTTTGAAGAGCATCCTTTGGGTTCCAGTCAGGCCAGTCAGGGCACAGCCCTAGGTAATTTCGCAATAAGTTCATGTTGATTAATAAAGAGACACATTGAATCGACGTATTGGAGAAAGGTTTAAGGATGCTTACCAGGAGCCACTGCATCAACCAATGCACCCACAGCTCGTCCATCATTCCAATCAGAAGTGAAGTTGTTTATTGGAAGATCTGGAACTTTGCTTTGCACCCAATGAAGTAGCCTGGAATTTCGAATTCCTGATTATCATTCTGTGCTCATGCAATATGCACACTGCTATAGTAGGTTATATAATAATCATTTACTGCTCAAACATCTTGAAAACTGATTCTAAACAACAATGACATTCTAGAATTCTAAAAGCATCAAATACACTATACAGAAAGGAATAAAGATCAGAAGCATTGACGACAATACAGGTGTATAACTAGCTTTTATAAGTCGCTAAACATCGAAATAAGTCAGCAATCGCTTCAATGTGTGCAACGAGGACACATTGATGTACAAAACACAGCTTACTTTTTACGATGACTGATGAATTGGATTCCATCAGTAAACATATTAATCCGCAAGTGTTTTAGTAGAGGAAGCAGAAATAAACACAAATAAAGTGTTTTCATTTGAAATAATTTGAACATTCTTTTTTGACTAATGAATTCACTCGTCACAGGAAGGCACAAACCCAACAACTTTTAATATTTTATAAACTTATTTAAAGTTCCTGAAAGAAAGTCAATTTTTTCTGGGTTCACAAACTCAAATAAGCGTTAGAAATTGGACAAGGAAATGTAACAATTGTAACATTAACAACTTCCCCATTAATTATTATTAATTAAGTCCTGAAGTCCCAAGTTTTATGAATGGCGTGGCTTACCTTTGCTTCGGCGTGGGACCCTTTTCCCCTTGTTGAGGATAGTCTTCTTCCCCTTCCCATACTGGCATGGAAATAGAATAGTGAAGAATTAGTGTCCATATCAGTCCGAGAATTAATTTCAATTTACAGTCCACGATATCCGAAGAATCTGCAAGACAAACCAATTAACCATATATGAGCTTGACTATTTGAGAATACCAAAGAGGGAGGACAGGATGAATGACTCAAAGCTTTCATGTTTTAGAATTAATGGTGAATGTTAATGAATTTGACCACATATCTCAAAACTTTCGCATCATAAGACTGACTTGGCTCATTAACAGGAATATGCGTGAGAATTAAGTAAAATTTCCAAGATGAGTGAGCTAACAATTGTGAAAACGCGATCAGTGTTTCAATTCATGATTACAAATTTACAAGTAGACAGTGTGAAGCTATGAGCTGTGTGTACTGCTGCAAAAGGAATGAGGTTCGTGAAAGTGCTAATAGTTGTGTGTCCCCGAGATACATTCGTAAATTGTAATTTTCCCGGTCTCTTATGACTAGCTGTTTCATGGATTTCATGAAATGTTCATATGTGCATGATTCCACCATCGTTACCTCGCACTCCTATTATCTACCTGAACCCTTATTAATGTTTGAAGTTTGCAAGTTATTAAATCTTCGAAAACAGCAAATAATCGATCATAGACTTCTTCGTTCATGCATATATACCAGTATCGCAGTTATATACAGTAGTCAGTTACTCGACAAGCTCAAAGACAAAGTATCTGTGCAATAAGGCAATAATTGATGTGCGTTAGGTAAAGCAATATAAAATGAATTTCACGGAAAACTGACAAAAACGTAGACTATGTATTTTTGCCCAGATCAGCCCCAACAGAAAGGCTGAATTATCATTTTAGCAGTTAGTCTTTTTTGAACTCTTCTTTCTATCCACTAACAAGCGAGTTGTGTAGTTTTGTTGGTGGAGTTCCTTTTGGTCTCATAACTCATGAGCCAGACTTCTGTTTTGATGATCAATCCATCATAATTTATCATCTAACATTATAAGAACTGCTCAGCTGTGAAATTCTGAAAATTGATGAAAGCAAAAGTTACTACTCCAGGCCAGAGCAGACAAGCTCCATAATATTATTATTAAGGGTAAACTTCTCAGACTCAGAAACTGTGTATGTGCATTAGAAAGGTACTTTATTGGCTAAGAACGAACTGTTTGTAGCTTCTATAGTTTTCAACGAGAGTTTCATCTTCAGCAACAACGTGAATCTGAATCCGGACTCTCTTCAGACACAAGCGAATTTTTGAAGAATCTCACAGAAGTGTTTGCATAGAAGAATACAAATAGGATTAGAGCAATCGAACCGTAACAGCCTTGATGATAAATGATGATAGATACATATATAATATGTGGAAAATGTGTATATTCAGGTTGGCTCCAAAACCTTTACTGTATATGGGTCTCATCTTAATCATTTATTGCACCGAACCCACCCAGTCACGAGTATGAAACGGATTGCATAAAAGCGTTTGAATATGTAGCAAATTATACATTTTGAACAGCACGGTAACAAGGACCGGACGGTGTGTTGTTACACAGGATACGAAGATTCTTGTATTCAAATGTTCGTCATTTTATTGCACAACAATAAGCGTAACACTCTAATAATGCTACACCATTCATTTATGAATCTCTCTAAGAGATACAAGACTATTTGGGAGATTATAAAAACTTACAGTACCGCAATTCGAGTGCATTGCTCAGAAAAACGAAGACGAATCCTTTGGAACAATGCAATAAAACCCTAATCTCATTTTAGCATGGGATACAGCAGTGTCTTGATTATGAGATGACTCGCACAGAAAGGTGAATTGTTACAGAAATTCATAATAAGAATTAATAGATGGGTTATTGGATACTACAAATGATTATACACAGCATAATAACTGCCATAAGGCCATAACGTATCTTTTTCATGGTACAAAGGGTCAATTCTGACTGAGTCTTAAAGATTGATTGTGGTTATGGTTTTTCTTTTATGTCTTTACAAAGCGTCATTTCTAATCAATCAAATGGATCTTCATCTCATAGCAAATCTTGAAATCTTCATAAAAATCAACGAAACTTGCGTGTGTTGCCTTCTGTTCTTTTTAAATCAAAGTTTCATACAAAGAAATTGTTTTCAAGCAAGATGAAATGATAATGAGATATGAGACCATGCATATAGTTTTAATAAATGTGCTAAAGAGATGTTCTTCATTGCCTCTAAAACTTTTACGTGAAATTGCTATAAAACTAGTAAAACGATCGTGTTATTTCTTTAATTTTTTGCAAGTTGAATTTGTAGATTATGCAGCTAGATAAAACAAGTATGGAGTTAGAAGCTAAGTGTGCTTTCTTCTGTTGTGTTGCTATTATCAAACAAGTTCTGAATGGAATGATACCTCTGGCTCTATCTGGCCATTTAGCTTTAGCGTTGCACTGGAGTCTTACGATAGAAACTGCCTTGAACTAACACAATAAAGTGATACCATTGAATTCCACATTATATTCTCCCATGATAATGCACCATTTCATGTAGTGATGATTGAACTCAACTGAACCTAATCTTGTCTTAGTATGCAAGACTTTGTGTTTCGTCGTGGTAAAGTACGATCGCGATTTGATATAAAGATATAAATACAGCTGGCTACAGTGGCTATCTTCAGCTTTGACGTAGTTTTATTCATTTTTGTATCAAGAATATGTGATGCACCTTACGTTGCATGTCATCTTTTCAGAATAGAGTGACTCACATGAATAAATGCTGATTGCTCCGTGAGATTATCATTTAGTGATGAGCTGGAGCTATTTTCTATATTATTTCTATAAAGTTTATAGTCATCTTTAATTCCAGAATTCAGCTTCCCAACTGATTTTTGACGATTCCTTTGAGATATTCTTTGTTACTCAACCCAACATGCAGCCGAAATCTATGAGCAATCACCAATATCCTCTGAATTGTTTCCTCATCAGCATTTCTCATAGGAACCACGAGAACCAGCTATTGTGTTTTTATCATTATGATTAACTTTATTATCTTTAGTTATTTTACTTTTTTGTGCCACTAGCCGTACAAACGTAAACGCAATGTTTACAAGTATTTTGTTCTAACCAAATGAGTTGGGTTCTTCTTTTTCATTACAGACTGACGTATGGTTGAAATTGATTTTGTGTGAATTCCACCACTCTCATATTCTTTCATTACTCCGTTGGAAATTGGAATTCGCTGGATTTTCAACGAATCAGCTTTTGTCGAAAATGAACCTACGGATATGTCTTGTAAGATTGATTTGATTTTGACAAGTTCTGAAAAAGATTCTCCGACTCTGCTTCCTTATAAGGAACCCGAGAGAGATAGAATTAACCTGATCCTGATAAAGAGATATATAGAAGAAAGCCCAAATTTGTGTGATATGCAAATGCTTATGCATATCAACCTATCACAGAGATAAGTGAAATGTTTATTAGTTATTGTAGATAACACACGAATTGTTCAGGCATTCTAAATACCCAATAGTGGTCTATTTGATTGCGTGGATATGTATGATTTGAAGAAGATACGATGAAAACATTCCAATACTAAAATGGATTAGAATGAAAAACTTCGCTTACATTGAATTCTTTGAGTTACAGTTCCACTAAATTTTCATCTCTACTAATGGCTCATAAAACAACAAATGGTTACAGAATATCTCATTTTCTAAAACCGCATCCGGGCTTATGTCCACCGTTCAAAATGATGAATGTGCTTTTTAGAATTAGACTGTTTTAGACTGTGCAATCATTTGAGTCACCACAAAATCTAATGATGTCATAAAGAGTGAGTCCAAGTGTGCTGCTATTTAGACTATTAATGACAATTGAGCTATTACACATTCAGTCAGTACACCTGAAACCCGTGTGTACACAAAATGTACACCGCACTTTTAGACTTTAGCCAGCCAGTACATTTTGTAGTAACTTGAAATACAGATTATGTCATTGAGATGAGATAAGTCATTTCCTCTCATTTCCTACTACAAAGTTCAATGTCAGTCAAAAAGTATTGTGTGTGTTTCCTTTCAGATATCTTAAAATGACTTGGTGTGTAAGGAATT
>Ga0194135_10000400_pt1 | contig 25492 bp, 31 predicted proteins | sample LitLau_LLRF_2013_FD_134024 | JGI IMG/M metagenome (GOLD analysis project Ga0194135, IMG submission 134024) | Freshwater sediment microbial communities in response to fracking from North America - Little Laurel Run_MetaG_LLRF_2013 (version 2) | ecosystem: Environmental > Aquatic > Freshwater >... | reverse complement strand
CTTTTTCATTTTTCATTGCTTTCCCATGGCATAGAGTGTTCTTTGAAATCTCATTTTGCCCCAAACGTAATTTGAAAGAGTGGCAAGTGCGGGAAACGGAGTAAACTGAAAGCAGCACGTGGAGTTTACTTCAGTTGACTTCGGCATCACGATCACGATATTTCGTTGATGAAAGGAGAGTTTCGTCGTGGTCCTTATCGAAGTTTTGGCTGATTTGATGCAGAAAAGATGGTTCGGAAGAAAGTTGACAATCGAATTCGAGTTTTGATCGAAAATGGAGTTCACACCGGGCACAGAACTATGTTCGCCATTGTGGGGGATAAGGGACGTGATCAGGTTAGTCAAGGCTTCTTGTAATTAATTTGATTATTGGTAATATTCTAATCTTGAAGCATTGGGTTAATTTAAATCATTATTAACCAAGGTGGTGATCTTGCATCACATGCTGTCCAAGGCGGAAGTTAAAGCGCGTCCTTCTGTCCTTTGGTGCTATAAGAAGGAGCTGGGGTTTAGCAGGTTCGTTCATATGATTACTTGTGGAAGTTAAGAATTATTGACGTATGTGATAACTAGATTTTTATTGATGCGTGTTCTAACCGTTACTTTGTTTTGTATGTAATTTTAGCCATAGAAAGAAGCGCATGCGGCAGTTGCAGAAGAAAATTAAATCCGGAAAGTTAGATGTTAATGAGGATGATCCGTTTGAATTGTTTATTGCATCGACAAATATCCGATATTGTTATTATGCTGAGACTCACAAAATTTTGGGAAATACTTTTGGGATGTGTGTTCTACAAGATTTTGAAGCATTGACTCCGAATCTTTTGGCTCGGACAATTGAAACTGTTGAAGGAGGCGGGATTATCGTAATTCTATTGAGATCAGTTAATTCCCTGAAACAGCTTTATGCTATGACCATGGACGTTCATTCTAGGTTCAGAACTGAGGCTCATCAAGATGTTGTAGGACGGTTTAATGAAAGGTATCAAACAGTATACCTTCATATATTTTGTATCAGTTACTTGATATTTTTCTACTCTTTTAGATTCATCCTTTCATTAGGATCATGTGACTCTTGCATTGTTATGGATGACAGTCTGAACATTCTTCCTATTTCTTCTCAAACTGCCAACATAGTTCCAGTGGAACCTTCAACAGGAAAGCAAACCGATGAAGAAATGGAGTTAGCTAGCTTGATCGAAAGCTTACAAGATACACAGCCAGTTGGTGTCTTAATTAAATGTTGCAAAACGCTTGATCAGGTTTACTGTTAATTATATTTTTTCAAAATTTAGTTTGTATCTTTAACCAATAATATTTATTACTGTTTTTGGTTTTAGGCGAAGGCAGTTTTGAAGTTTATCGACTCCATCTCGGAGAAAAAGCTTGATGCGACAGTGTCTTTGACTGCTGCCCGTGGAAGAGGCAAATCTGCAGCTTTAGGAATTTCGATGGCTGCAGCAATCGCATTTGGATATTCAAATATTTACGTTACCAGTCCGAGTCCGGAGAATTTGAAAACTCTTTTTGAATTTGTGTTCAAAGGTTGGTCTCTCTCTTATAGTTTAAAAATCACCTGTAATCTGTAACAAGGATTGAAACATCTTGATTTGACCTTGTCAGGTTTTGATGTGCTAGAATATCAAGAGCACATTGATTACGACATCATTCAGTCTACAGATCCAGAGTTCAACAAAGCAATCGTGAGAGTAAATTTCTTCAGAGATAATCGACAGACGATACAGGTATACATGGTTTTTTACAGAGCATATAGTTTTCACCTATAAGATATAGAGAATCGTGTAGCCAAAGTCAAACAAAAAAGGGACACTACGACATCAAATTGTTCCATATTTAGTCGTTTTAGCCTATAAATTTTTACACTTTAAATTTTTACATTGCTGGTTTAGCTAACTAGTATTTTTAATACTGTGAGGAGTTCTTTTATTTACCTTGTACCCAACCCAATGATTATTAGTTACTTACTATCCTATGACTGATGTGCCTAATATTTATTCAAACGCAGTATATACACCCTCACGATGCTCAAAAGCTAGGCCAAGCCGAATTACTTGTGATTGACGAGGCGGCTGCAATACCGTTGCCACTTGTTAAATCACTGTTCGGTCCCTACTTGATTTTCCTCGCATCTACTATAAGTGGCTATGAAGGCACAGGTCGATCGTTGTCTTTGAAGTTGATTCAACAACTTCGACAAAGTGGGGCAGCCACTGAAATAGCAGAAAAAGACCAACTAAAAAAGTCAACCGTGAGTGGACGTATTCTGCGAGAGGTATGATTTATGAATTTTGCTATAGTGTAGGGTTTTTGTGCATTTGCCATTAATTAAATTTGTAATAGGTCACACTTGAAGAGTCTATTAGATACAAGCCTGGAGACAAGATTGAAAGTTGGCTGACTAATTTACTTTGCTTGGATGCAACTTTAACACCCCCCTTGACTTCAGGCTGTCCGCCACCAAAAGAATGCGAATTGTATTACATCAGCAGGTAACTATTTGTCGTCACTTAAGATTAGTCGTTTGGTTTAAATGTCAGTATTCAGTACACCTAACTGAATTTCTGTTCACAGAGATACGCTGTTCAGCTATCACAAAGCATCCGAATTATTCTTGCAAATGGTCATGTCGCTGTATGTTGCTTCACACTACAAAGTACTGGGCTACAAGCTACAACACTGTTTTTGTTACCCAAAAAATGAAGATTACAGTCTAAAATATTGAATTCTTACCTATTTAGAATTCGCCAAACGATTTGCAGTTGATGTCAGATGCTCCTGCCCATCACCTCTTTTGTCTACTGGGTCCTGTTGATCCGAACAGCAAATCTCTTCCTGAAGTGCTATGTGTGATTCAGGTAATATTTTGTCGTGTCTTTCTGTTAATAAACATGTTTTTGGTATTGTTTTCTCCTTCTTACGAGTGAATAATTTTGTTTTTAGGTGTGTTTAGAAGGGGAAATATCCAAAGGAAGTATTGCTGCTGGGTTGCAACGAGGCAAGAGAGCATCTGGTGATCTTATTCCATGGACCATTGCTCAGCAATTTCAAGACCAAGATTTTCCTTCGCTTTCTGGTGCTCGGATAGTAAGAGTAGCGACACATCCCGATTATCAAGGGGTATGGTTTAGCCTAGCAAGTCAACTTTTTCTACTTGTTAACGTTAGTTAATTGAAGTGATGCATTGAATATTAATAGATGGGATATGGGTCACGAGCTATTGACTTACTTCAACAATATTATGAGGGTAAAATGGTTGACATTGGCGAAGGTACGCAAGACATGCAAAGTGAAGATATCGAAACTGTTCAAGAAGACGAGTTAAGTTTAGTCAGTGAAAGACTAGGTAAGGGTTTTTTCCATTTAAAATGATTTGTAGTTATAAAATCTATCTGATGAAATTATTTTCACTATCTTGTTATATAGTACCTCGAAAGAACTTGCCTCCCTTGTTGCTAACACTAACTGAACGGGCACCCGAATGCTTGCATTACATAGGCGTGTCGTATGGATTGACTTTACCACTTTTGAAATTTTGGAAGCGGGCTGGATTTATTCCAGTCTACATGAGGTATGTTAAAGTCTTAAATCAAATAAAAAACGAAGCATTTACTGTAATTGTGACATTTTGATTATTCGATGTAGACAAACGGCAAATGATCTGACAGGAGAACATACTTGTATCATGATAAAACTATTGGATTCTGAAGTTGTTCAATCAATGGACTCAAGCTGGTTAAAAGAATATTTCACAGACTTTCGCCGACGGTTTTTATCGCTGTTGGCTTATCAGTTTAAAAGTTTCCTTCCTTCATTGGCACTGAGTGTGTTGCAAAATCGAAGCTGTACAATTGAACAAGCGACAGGTAAAATACGAAGCATTTTTCTAACCAAGTTTTGAATTAGCAAAATATTTGGATGACTTCTGGTCCATTTATCAAAATTGTCTATTATTTCACTGTTTAGAAATATCCCAAAATGAGCTGCAACTTTATGTGACACCTTACGATATGAAACGCCTGGATCTGTACACTAAAAATATGACAGACTACCATGTAGTGATGGATTTGATGCCTATGGTAGCTCGTCTTTATTTTCTTAACAAAATGGGTGACATGAAATTATCTGCAGTTCAATCGGTACAAAGACCTCATTTCTTACGATACTACTGTTATTTTCTTTGAAGATGAAGATTTGATTATATACTGGCTTCTTATTTCAGGCCATTTTACTGAGTCTCGGATTGCAACATAAAACTGTTGATGAACTAGCCAAGGAATTAGACTTGCCTGCCACCCAACTATTGGGACTGTTTAATCGAGCCATTCGTAAAATCTTGGATTTTATGAATAAAGTTTTTGAATCGGCAATTGGTAACATGCTGCATAACGTAGATGCCGACGAGAAAACCTCCAGTATGCTTCCAGTCGCTCAGAGTTTGTCACGAGAACTTGATAAAGCTGCTAAGGAGCTGAAAAAGAAACAAGAGGCTGAGTTACAAAGACTAAAAGATGATGACTTAAGTCAATTCGTAATCAAAGGCAATGATGAAACATGGACTAACGTTTTAGCTAGCAGTAAGATTACTACAGGAGGAAGCATATCCATTAAAAGTGGTGAAAAGCGTATTGGTGAGGGATCAAACTCGGATAAAAAGAAAAGGAAGTCAGAGGGAGATGATGGTAAAACATTTGGGAAAGGCTGGAAGAATAAATCGTCTGGAACAAAAAAATTTAAGCGATAGTTTGTCGGTACACACTATTTACATAAGTAGAAATATTCAACTGAAATTTTTATTCTCATTGTAATTAATACGTTCCTGATAGACATATTTATAATAAATGTGACTTGACGATTTCATTTGACAACCAACGATTCTCGAAGAAAATTCTTTCATTTATATAGAAGTTTGATAAAAGCCTTTTGCACCCTGTTGTTATTCATTCTTATCTCCTACCGCCTTATCGTCTTCTTTCTCTTCATCATCTTCATCATCCTCCTCCTCCTCATCATCATCGTCCTCGTCTGCAATGAATAAACGTGTACAATACATAAGCTTGCTCAGGATAATAGATGACTGATAATTTCTAAGGAATTTACCTTCGTCTTCATCAGGATTATAATCATCATCATCATCATCCTCCTCATCGTGACGACTCGAACTTGCTCCACCATAACTAACGCCGCCGTATCCACTGAAGCTTGATGAGCCTCCTGAATACTCATCATCGTATTCTTCGTCGTTCCCACCTTGTCGACCAAATTTATGAGACCGAGCTGAAACAAATGATGGCTTGTATTAAAATGGAATGTTTACAAAGTATACGATAAAAGATATGCTTTACATACTTGACATGCTGAGGTCTTTGGTGATGCAAGTATCATAGTTGCATTTAGGACACGGAATGGCTTTGTTCTTATCATACTTGAATCCTTTACGTCGGACATGGTCATCGCAGAAACAAACCTTACAACGGAGACACGAGTACTGACCAAGACGATTACAAGATTGGCACTTGTAGCTTTCAGCTTCTAAGACCTGACAAGAAGCTTGGTGTTCAAATTGATCATCTTCGCAAAGGAAGTTGTTGCAAAATGAGCATTTAAAGATTCTTCCTCCATGTTCCCAAGTACCACGCTGGCATTCGACACAAACAGCATCAGTTAAGGCGCACGAACAAGCATGACTCTGGAGACATTTTCTTCCGTGGCATACCCACGCCTCGCAGAAGTCACAAATTGCTCCCTGAAAATCAAAATTAAAATTTCAAGCGTATTCATGCTAATCAAAATACCTAGACATGTTTGAATCTAATCTCTTTCTTTTGTATCAATAGTATCATACAGGCTACGAATCGGACCTATTGAATGTTGTTTGCTTGTTATTTGCTAGAGCGGATGTAAGCACAATAGACGAGATATGAGAGGAATGATAATGATAAATAGTAGAACACGTAGTTTTACTTAAATATAATAGCTAAGACCATAACCAGCCTTGTACAGATTCTACTTCTCTGATGCTTCTACCGAGACAAATAAGTGAATCCTAGCTAAGACTCTTCAGTGATCTTCAAGAGTCCAAACGAGTATGATTCGAAATACCTCTTGCTACGACAGCCCAGTTTTCACTGCAATCAAAATCATGAAAAAAGAAGAGTACGAAGACGAAGATTCTAACAAGAATATAAACTTGTTTTTAGATTTCCCATTGTTAGAGATTCCATTAAAGCATTTCCAGTTCGGAAATAATTTTCAAAAATGGGCCCTTCTGACCATTTGGAACCAAAATCTTCTGGAGGAAGTTCACCCGTGGCTGCGAATGGTACCAGGAGAGATTTACGACGCAAGCCTGAGAAATCTAGAGAATCTTATTCAAGATGGGCACCAAAGAGTCTCCAGAGACCACTTCAAGTTTGAAGAAAATTCGATTCTTGTAAGTTTTTAACTTTTTAAGCTTAATATAGTTTTGAGATTTGCAATCAAAATTAAAATACATGCTTATTTCAGGTAAGAATTGTGCGGCCAGTTGAAGAACCGTATCGTCTTATCTCAGAAACAATCTGCTTGCCAGTCATGGAATACTGCTTCATGGAAGCGAGAAACGAAGTTACAGTAATATCATCTCCATTACAACTAATTGCCTGTTCTGGACTTGCTGACATACTTCGGGCTATTTACAAACAATCGGACTTGCTGATGATCAGAGGATCTTTCCGGAAGCTATATTTTCATGAAGAAAATAAGAGATATCTTCTGACTAATGTAGACTGCTCAGAACGGTCCCTGCAAGTAATACGACTCACGTTTAATGTAAGCAATCAAACGTTCAGTAATATTATATTATATCCTTAGTAGCTCATGATGATCATTCTTTAATTTTTTAGGATGATGCCAGAACCGAGTTGATAGAAAGTATTACACCTAAGTCACAAGAAGGACGATTCAAGTTCAAATACTATGCAGCAGAGTCTGTTGTAGGAAGCAGCTCGACACGACGGCGAATAGCTGTTTGGCATCAGGACTTCCAATGGAATAATTCGTCACGAAACGACATGTAAGTAGAGTATACTACGAGTACTATTACTTTGGTCCATGAAACCACCTAACAGTCTCAGTAATAAAAATACAATTAAAACTTTGCAGATTTGAGAAGAAATCTGGTGATACTGGATCCTTAGCAGAGTTCCAAGCCCCGATTCCTTGCGACGTGGATGCCTACATCCCATACATTCGACTCATGGAGAAAGTGCCGCTTCGCAACCTACGTTCTATTCGTTTGTTCACCTTCACACGGACAAATTCCTTCCAAGAAGAGGAAGACCTCAAACCTACCTCATGTCCTTCTAAACCTCGTTCTGACAAGTCCAACAATGTGTCCACAAAAACATCTCCCAAATCTTCAACTCTACACAAACTGCTAGTATTTGTATTCCTCCTCCTGGCTTTTTGTTGGACTGGATTCATCACTTTGATAAACTCAAATCATGGTGTCCCATTCCCCAATTTCTACGAATGTATTTCACCTAAACCTGCTTTAGACTACAAGAATTCGTATAACCCTCTTTCTGAAGGAGAAAAAGCCGAATCAGGTACTTGGAAAGAACTTAGCGCGATGATTACTACGTTTATGGTTTCAATGAAGGTCCTGCTCAGCCGGTGCTTGGATATGAGAAATGTATACTGAAGGTTTTTGATCTATCTCGATGGTATGATGTTATCATACGTACTTAACTTATATTTACAACATTGATAAGCAGTTATTCTCTTTTAAGGCTACTAATTTTTTGTCAATAAATACTTACCACCATGCCAAGTCCAACAGTGAATGTTCCAGGATGTCGAATGACACAATCTCCTGTCTTCAACATACATTTGACTTTTCCACAATGGGCACAGATTGGAAGTCGTTGCAAAGACTGGCAAAAATAACAAAAGGCTCTGTTCTTTTGCGACTTGTGACACTTGTCACATTCCATAATTGCATTGCATGGGCGGTCAACTATGCTCCGATTCTCATTTGCTTCTCGAATTCCTTTTTGTCGCAACTTCTGTTTGTCTGCTTTCTTCCGCTGACCTGTCTTCTTTTTCGGCATCTTTTTTTCCCAGAACAATCTCAAGCTGACCAGAGGGCTTAATAAGGAGAGACAAGATTTAACAAATTATAACAACTTATGTACACGAGGAAACAAACTTAATTTCTAATTATTTCTGATTAATTTAATTATTATTCGATTTCAATTTTCAATATTAATTTACTTGTGTGGAGTGTTGAATTCTCGATCACAGCTTGAGAACTTTCTTTGCTTTCACGAATCTTTGCATGTGGATCTCTCCCGCGTGATTTCTTTTGACACTGGGGCAAACCAATAATATATTTCAGGATTGGATGGGAAATTGGGGACTCGACTCATCGTCAGTAGTTTGTCCGACTAAATTGTTATCGTCAAATCTAATCTTCATTATGATTAAGTACAGCAACAACAGTGTGTAATGCACTGTTAGATGTAATTCACAGATTTGAATTTTTCAAACACTTTATTTCTCATCAATTATTTCACATGATATTACAAAATCCACTTGAAGATGCATGCTATTTTATGTATCATATGGCACCGCTGAACAAAGGAAACTGAAAATCAATTAATGATGTACACTAATTTCAGAGTCAAGCTTCGATGCTAGATAGTACAAACGCCTTTTTTCATTCCACATAATTTAAACATGTTGTCAATTAATCAAATCTGATTCAAACGTAAATGCAATTGTAAATATTAAAATTGAGATTTATTTGATAACCCTTAACCAGAACTCTAAAACCTCAAGATAAAATCACAAAGGGAAATGAAGTAAAACGGAACTAGGACGAAAAAGCTTATCAAACCAAACCATGCATAATATCATTAAGCGTTAAATTGGATTATTTGGTAGAGTTCTTACACTATAAATTGTCGGTTATTTGTGGATTTGTCTAACGTTTCCTATCATTAAACATTTATAAAGGAAGAGATATACGTTTAACTAACAATAAGATTATACATGCTTTATCACATGTTCAGATTAACTATCTAACTCCAAAACCTCACAAAATGATTAGAATCGTCCTTAAAGTACCTCGTTAAGTCTTGCTATTGGATGGCAAGCTCTGTAGTTCTAATTATAGTCAAGAAATTATTGTGAACGTCGTATTCATTATTTTACACGGTTCAATTGTGACAGTGCAAATTCATGGTTATTTATGACTATTTAATGCATACACAAGAGAACTGCTAGTTCAGGTCTCGGGTTTGATAAAATTATGGATTTCTAAGTACTACATAAAGTACTGTGTTACAGTAATACTGGGATAGCATGTGTGTTGCCTGATACTAAAAACCAAGTCAGATCTAAACAATACTGTAGTTTGCATTACTTAAATAAATAAGCATGCATGGCTAGATACATATCAATACTTCGCCTGAACATACAATCAGAATACTGCAAACCTAGGATAGGGAGAATGAGTAAGACTAGAAATGATTTTCACTTAAAAGTGTACCTCTGAAAATCTGGAAAAAGGAACTAGAAATTGTTCAAAATCCCTAGGACAAGGAATTTAATTGACTAAAAGACATGATTATTATAAAATACATTAGGTGGACCAGAAGTCATTGTGTGGTTTATCTCAGTATCTATAAGCGAGAATCGTTTATACAACTTGTGTACTACGTCTCCTGGCGATTTATCATCGTGTCGACCTCATTATCTTACTAAATATAATTACTGTTTTCACGGTGTTTCATAATGAGTATCATTAGCATTGCCTAGTTCTAGGGGCCTTTAAAACTATAATATGAAGGCCATTTAATTCATACACATACTACTACGCAGTTTGTCGACTTCGTATTGTCTCTTTGCTTGCAGGTTTTTAGATCGGTTCATAATGACCTTTAGGTCGATAGAACAGTTGTCCTTTCATTATTCGACGCAGAAACTCCTTCCTAAGAAGAGTTGTTTCTTTCTGGATTTTCGTCAATAAGCCTCTGTTTTCCTGAGCCCGACGGGACAAATATGGGAGAACTTCTGTGACAGGACCATAAGGTACATACTTGTACACAGAATACCCAGACTGGCCTAAAGGTTCATGTAAAAAGTTTGTTACTATCTTCATTTGTAAATTGATACAAACATAGAGATAAATTCGTTGGTTCCTTACCAAGAGGAAACGATACTTGGTCACACATTCCGTAAAGTTGACCAAAGCAAATTAATCGATCTGATCTTTTTATTCCATGTTCTTTCATTCTGTGAAATGAAAAATTTTAGTAATACCAATCAAGAACTGTAATTTTCATATTATTTGTGCCTGCCTTGATGCATGAATAATGAAAGACTTACTGCTTTATCACAAAACGAACTGTATCTTCGTTATGAGTTGCGGCCATGATGCAGATTTTTTTCGGCTGACCTATTTCTTTCATTCGTTGAATCCGTTTCATACACTCTAGCACATTCCTTTGATACATTTCGGTAGTGGCATCAAATGTTGGATTGATCGGATCTTCATATCCAAGGGTTGCAGCTCGTTCACGCTCCTGTTAACGATATAATCATTTTAAAAAACTAATAATGAAGAATTGAATTTAAAATAATGAGAACTTCACCTGCTCCATGTACGCACCACGAACCAATTTTGCCCCAAAATAGAAGTTCTGTCTTTCGGCTTGATCCAAATCAGCGCATAAATAGTTGTTCGACTCTTTCAAGTAGCACTGGTAGGTGTTAAATACAATTGCTTTTTCAGTATTGTAGACTCTGCTCATTTCCATAGCCAAACGAGAAATGGCAGGTTGGAAGTAACTCTGCTCGGCATCTACCATAACTCGAACATCCAGTTTAGTAGCAGTCTATGCGCCCAGAATTAAATTAAAATAGTTATCTAGATATACAAAAAATGCTATCGTACGAAAATAACCACCTTAAAAATTGTGTGAAGTCGTCGCATCATATTACGAAACATCTCCTCTTCTCGATCTGAAAGTGGAGGGACTAGTGTTTGCATTTTTCCAGTCGACAGATCAGCGACTTTTAAAGCTTCTCCAAGGTTTTGCTGAGCTTCAATAACCCCTTTCCATGGCAGAATATGAATGAGTCTGAGAATTTTAAAAGCAAAAATATAAGAAGTCGCACACATAGGCACACACGAGAACAACAGTAAGACAATTGAAAGCAAATGAAAAACGAACCCAGATTTATCATAAGTCATATTGTTAAGCCAAGATTGGACTGTAGGATCGACTTTTGCAGCTCTTTCTAATCTTCGTTTAATATCTTCAATTTTAACACCTTGTTCTGTAACTTGACCTTTCCTTCCAGTAAAAGCTCCTACGTACCGATGAACTCGAGCTATAGCTTCTGATAGTTGCAACTGAAACGCGTGAAAATAATTCAAACATTAAAATTACTTCTTGGATATATATTCTTCCACTCAATCAAAAAACTTGGAATTCTCACTAAAAGTTGCGGACGACCAAGAGCAGTAACTTTAATCGCAGCAAATCCAGTTCCCTTTGTAGCCCCTACTCAATCCCAAAAATGAAAGCCATTAAATACTTATTTTGACTTGTATTAAAAGGTAGTGTTAATGGCGATTCTGTACCAGAAACAGCCTCGATAGATTGCAGAAAAGTCTCCATATTCCTTTCACACTGCGCTTCATTCATGTAAAAATAAGTCCTTGCTGCAGCTTTCCTTCTTCGGTCTGTTGTTACGCCATCATGCGCGTGATACTTGGCGTACTCTGCATTAAAATAAATCTTAATAAGTTGTAGGTGTATACTAACATAAAAAGCAAGCTTCGGTGTATAGCGCAGCAAGTGCCGTTCAAAAAGTCACTTGTTAAAAGAACGGAATGTCCAACATTACGCATACCTTGTTTCCTGACTGAGAGCAGCATTAAGTGTTGCATAAAATTTAAAGCATGTTAGAAGCAATTGACGCACAAAGTAACTCAATGAATTATGTAATAGGCAATTATCGTCTGTGGTCTGTACTTTCTCATCAATGCACTATAAATTTTTATTTTAAGAAATTTAAACTGGATCTATTTTAAACTCACCGTCCTCAATATTTTCATCTCCTGATTCAGGTCGACAAGCCCTGAACAAAAAGAAATGCTTCAATTAAATACCCCACCTAATTATTAAGCTAAGTTTGCATGCTAGTAGATTGATAAGTAACTAACGTTAGTTCAGACTTCTTTGCCTCTTCGTCACTGATGTCTTCTTCAACAGAGTAGTCCAAGATGGCTTTGACTCCATGTTCTCTGAGATTCTGAATATTTGGTTGTATGGCCACCTGGTCTGGTCCAGCGACGAAATGTCCATAAAATGTTGCTATCATCAGTTTCTCGAACATGGTCTTTCCCAATATCTTTTGCCCAAACTTCATAAGCTATTTACAGATTAAAACACAATTCGATTAAGATTACTTATTGCTTTTACTCATTTACTCATTGACACGCGTAATTGAAATAGAAATTTACTTAACAATCCAACTTCTATATATTGTATACATTCCATATATCCATGTTCAACTTAATTTTACTCACCTTAGCATTATTTTCTACCAAATAATCCACCGAGCAGAGCTTAAAAACAACCCACGCCCTTAAGATTTCCCAAGTTGATTTCGACCGATACGCCTGCCGTGCATCATTAAATGACAGATCAAGATTATCTCTTATCTTCATCGTATGTGGGCTGTTATTCGAAGAATTATTCGGAACAGTCTCCGATGTAGTAGCTGAGGAGGCAAGCTTTTCAGCTTGTCCACTAATAGATCGTGCTTCAAAGGCACCCAATAAAACATACTTATCATTACTGTAAAGAGCGAAGGGACCTAATGGCTTTCTTATAAAGATCAAAGACTCATGAAGGCAAATCCGCTGAGATAAAATGCGGAAGTTTGCCATCATTGAGGAACAAAACCACGAGACTAATACTTAGAATGAGATTCTCGTTACAATTAATAAGAAAAGACAATTAATAAGTAATTAGATAGTGACTAATCTGTAATGACGCTAATTACAAGATAGCTCGAGTCGGACTATGAATGAAGTATTAAGATATATAATTATACGAGTTCTGAATTATGAATATCTGAATATTAAGATCTCTGGACGACTTCATGGGTTTGAACTAACCGGGCTCTTTTCACAGACTTTGTTCATGCAGTTCACATAAGCTTGTCTTCGGCATCCTCAATCCTCATGACTACATGGATCAGACTTTACAGGCACTGGCGATGTCTCTGTACAAAAGCCGGTCACCTGAATCCCAGGGGTCATAAAGACATCCCGGATGAGATATTTTCGTAAACTAGCTTGAAAATTTCGCATCCAAATTTCATCCATAATGTACGAATTATAGCCTAAGATCAGTTCATAGTTCACGTTGTTTTCATGAAGCAACTGCAATGACTCTGGCGTACATTTCGTATCTTGTGGCAGTTGTGGCAGACACTCTGGCGCATCAGGCTTGATTTGTGGATTTGACTCCGTTATGACTTCCTCCCAAGGCAGACATTTTTCACTAGATGATGATTCTGACGAATCTTGCACCACTACAAGGTCCATTGCGTCATCATCTAAAGGCTCAATCTCTTCGAAAAGCCGATCATTATAACTACCGAACCATTCGACTGCATCAAATATAAAATTCGAATAAGACATCCACACCAATTTCACCTGCCAACTTGACATTGAAAACTGCTCCTTCAATGGGGATTATAATTTTATGACAACTTACATGGTTCTTCTGGGAACTCGGCAAGTTCGAAGTCTGAAAACTCTTCTTCATCAGAAACTTCGTCGGAAGACGAACCCCAGGTTGGCGACGTATCAGGATCTAAATTCACACGTGAAAGTTAATATACTCTTTTTTTAAACACCAACAGAAACATGCATTATTGAGCGGTGTATTATTGATGCATCAATGCTTATTTAGTATTTCGCAGTTAACGCACTTAATAACTCCTCCAGACTACATGGGTCGAGCTTTGCAAGTCGATCTCTAAAAACGCCATACTCCTCAATTACTTCCATCACAGGATCAAGGACAAGTCCAAGCATCGCGTATTTCCTCGCCTTCAATCTGTCTGGAATGAATTCAACACATTATGCATAATACATAAGGATCATTTTATCCGCTTAAAAGACTTGTATTCATATAATTAAACGATCAATTCAATAATAAGGTTATCTATGCGTATGAATTATGAATGGACTTAAATTAAGAACCTCTGACCCCTGTCACTTGTTTTTATATTAATTTCAAACCCAATGTCAACATTCTACGATCGCTTATCTTCACGAATTCCTAATACACCCCTTCTTGAAAATGCGATCACCAAATTGCTATCTTCTGATGTAAGTAATAATTTATAAATCACAGTTTCAGCCTTAGTTTTGATGATCACTTCAACTTAATCATCAACTTAACTACTCACTCCTTCTCTAAAAACCGTGAACTATTAAAAAGGTTAGTAGTGTTAGTGTAACTGTTACCTACCTCTGCCTGCGGTCGACCTGAACGCGGTTAAGTTGCTGAACACAATTAGCCAAGATGATTACTAGCAGTTTAAGCCCAAGACTTTATCTGTAAGATTTTGGTGGCAGTGACGACTGTGTTATCTCGTGCTTCTTCTGGTCAATGAACAAAAGTCATCGGTCTATTCCACCGTGACACCTTATACATATACAGTATACATACATACTACTGTGCATGAGTGCATACCAGATACCACATATTATACTGGATCTGCATCTGCATCTGGCGAAAGTAAATCTCTATAAATGAGACATAATAACACACATAAAATATGAGTATACATTAAGTGCTCCTTGTATTTTGTAATTATATGAATTATATCATTATAATATGCATAAAAGCATGAAAAATCTCAAGAATTTCATTCAATTGATGCTGGAGAACAACGCGTGGTGGTGGTGGTGATGTTTCTTGGCCTGTTTGGCATAATAGCAGACTGTCTCATGTTCAGTCTTCCGTGCTACTACTACTACTACCAGCACCAGCATCAGTGAGTATACTCGGGGCATACTAGAGAGAGTGATATTACATGGAACATAGAAAAGAGAGTGCACTCGTTCTCTGTATTCCAAACTTTACTAATACTACTACTACAAAAAGGCTGAGGACGAGACTATGTTGTTTTCGTTGATGTTGCTCTTTAGGAGAACTTTACTTTCCTCCGGGTAGAAGAACTTGGAGCAAGAGAGAGAGAGAGAGAGAGAGTATATCGCCACCACCACCTCACACAACAACTGGAGACTCCACCACCACCCGAAAAACCGACTTTCTCGTAAGCTCAAAAATTATTGCATAAAAACAAGAAGGTCACTGTAAGAAATTTAGCTTTGTTTTTTAGTTCATCTCACGTTGTTTTTCAAAAATCATGTAGGAATCGATAAGCGGGAATATGGTTTGTTGTTCGGCAATTAATAACTTACTCATCGTCTGTTTCGTTCATCTATTCAAGAACTTAAGTGACACAAGTCTCCTCCCGTAAGATTTAAGATTCAAGATAGTTGTTATATTGTTATTATTTTTTGTATTTTTAATGATTTGAATATTGATTGAGTTAATACAGTATATAGTTCTGTCGTGTTAAATAGCAGCATTGTTATTTGCAGAGATTGATCATGCTGAGTTTTCACAGGTAATGTAGAGGCTCACCGAGCTTGGAAATTTGTAGAGAGAGAGAGAGAGAGAGAGATATGTGTGTGTCTTGAACTAGACCAAGCAAATTGTCTAATCGATATTGTCACCGATTGAAAGAATTAAGACGAGACATTTCATGAGATAGTCTGGGAATTTCACAGTTGTTTGTCATCCGATTATTTTTTATCGATTAGTTGCTGTACTTTTGTGTTTCATGACTTTTCCAGTCACTTATGTCCACAAATTGCTAATTTGAATATTTTGATGTCATTTGCCTGATTTAAATGTTAGTAAAGTTGTAGTGATTAATGTAGTAGTTAGATTGTAAAGTTTGTGTAACTCGATTGATCTTCGTCAATACTTACTTACCTGTGCATTGCATAATATATTCTATGTTTCAGGTGCCAGAACTCCATTATAGTTAAATATGGTGCCCCAACTGGTCAACGAAGTAATCAAAAGCAATAGTGCAATCGACTGTCATTCCGTTACCGTTCTAGTCTAATCTAATGTAGTGAGCAGCTTGATATTTATCAAAGCGGTGAATAGATTATCCCGCGATAATATATTTTCGCCGATTGAATCGAGTCATAATTATCAACCATGGACTTCGTGCTGCGTATACAAAGGCGACTGGACACTAAGTGGGTTAAGACTGACTTACAAAAGATTTGGGATCCGGATGGGTTATCCCAGTTATGGAATGAAATGGTGAAAGATGGGGAGATTACTGGATCATTTAGTGACGGATTGTTAAATGCAGCTGGAATTACTGCTAGAAAAGGCATATTTTTTGTATTATAATTTTTGTATTCTCAATATTTTAAGCATTTTATAAATTTAAAACTTATGAACTCTTAGGTGAAAATGGTCACTATTACTGCGGAATGCGAGTTTTAACTTGCCCTTGTTGTGATGGAATATGTGGTCCGCAATCTGGTTGCAATTGTGGACCGTGCCAGAAATTAGACAAAGAAGAAGAATCCAGAAGATTTGCTAGCTGTAACCCTGTAATTATATCTTCTATGATTCATCAAAGTTGGACCTGGGGCAGAAAACCAAGTAATATTTCACTTTAGTTTTACGAGGCGCACATAATAAAATTTCTGTTCCGACTTCTTGTAGGTCCTGTGGAACTAACAGAATGTTTGGAAGCCCTTGTTAATGAACAAAAGTTTAGTGGATTGGAATACTCAAGTAATTCAGCTTTTGCGAAGGAACTGTGGATGAGGCTATTGATTGGTTTTAGATACTTTTCTTCTCTTGGAAGCCCAAGTGACCATTCTCTTCATATGAGTAATAATTTCCTGCAATCTACTAATGCAACTTTAAAAGACTGCAAAACGTAACGAGATGCAATATTTATTTTTTATATTGTATTTAATGACTACTTACGATACTTTGTTTGGTACTTAAGATTGAATTTTGTTTGGATATCCTTTAGCGCTGCAAAGCGACCGACTGATAACACATCAATGAGTCTAGCTCGTGTGGGATCTCGAGTTGCCACAAATTTCGCGTTTGCATTTTTACGTCGAGCATGGCGCTCTGGAGAAGATACCGATCTGTGCACAGACTTACTTCGAGAAGCTCTTGAAGCTTTAAGCTCTCTTCCTGAAGCTTCTGTTTTTGGATCCATTGATTCTATTTGGTTGGAGGTCATTCAAAAATCTGAAAAATTTTTGGAAAATGTAGCTAGTGGGTAAGATACGATTGCAGTATGGTTTTAAAACAATATCGTGTTAATTACAGAAATGTTTTTTATTCCAATCATCGTTTTTCAGACAAATGGGAAACACTGGACAGGATAACTCCGTTCGTGTACCAGTTGTTGATCAACATTTAGCACTTTGTCTCCTTCTTGAACTTGCTATTCAAAGAGGCAACTTATGTAGAATATTGGAAATCGTGATTTTACTATTAGAAATTTGGCAATCTAAAATGGAACAACGACCGAATAATCAAGATACGTCTTCTACCTTCAGTGCCCCGTTGGTTTGTTTTCTACGAAGATTTGAAAGCATCGGTTTATCCAAATCCAGATCAGAGAAAGAGCTGGATGACATTTTTATGCATTACCCGGAAAATGTATGATTTTAAGACTACGATAAATATAACTTCCATTCCACATAACCCTCCATTTAATGTTTATTAGGTCACACCTACTCAGTCCTTTTTGATGTACACCCAACTTCCAGACGACGATGAAGCCTTAGTGGATATTAAAAAAGCTGCGGTTTTTGTGATGTCGCATTTAGATAGGCTGGCAGTGCCTCATAATCCTCCCCCGGCATTTTGTAGAGTAAGCTGATTTTGGATTTTAAAATCTGGAATATTTCCGATGAAGTCATTATAATCACGTAGCAATACTTTTCATTGTATAGATTCCATTAAATGGCCATTGGCAAGAAGTTTTGACAATGGGTAGTCTTGGCTGGGGAAGTATGCATATGGGTTCAACAGGGCCTCAACACTGTGATATACTAGGAGAGCTAGGAGTAAAACAAATTTGCTGTTCTGAGCGTTCTTTACTGATTTTAACACAGGCTGGCAAAGTCTACACAATGTACTACAACTCAGAAGCTCAGGTAGTATATGCTACATGTTAATTTTGTAATAATTTCTTACATCATGTGCATTTACATTAACTTAGTGCCCGCAACTTGTCGATGGATTTGGACACAAGGAAATTATACAGATTGCAACATATCCTGAAGCAAGACACTACTTGGCCTTAACCAGCGATGGCGAAGTTCTTTCATGGGGGTGTGGAGATGGTGGTAGACTAGGTCATGGAAATACTAACTCTGTAGAAGAGCCAACTTTAATAGAAAGTTTACTTGGAGAAGTTATAGTCAAAATTGCCTGCGGAAGTACCTACAGGTGAGCCACTTGAAGCGGATTGATTGAATAAAAATTAAAGTATAGGGAGTTGCAAAACTCGGTTTCTTATTTCGATTCTTGCTTAACAGTGCTGCAATTAGTGAAAATGGGGAACTATATACCTGGGGTCGGGGCACGTATGGTCGATTGGGACATGGGAACAGTGAAGACATTTATGCACCAATGCTAGTGTCAGGATTAAAATGTAATTATCAATATACATGTATTGTTCTAGCATTCTGCCTCGAGGTCATACCATTCATAACAATTTATATTTACAGGGTTGAAAGTAGTAGATGTGGCGTGTGGTAGTGGGGACGCACAAACTTTAGCTGTAGTGAGTACCGGTTTGGTTTACTCTTGGGGAGACGGTGACTACGGAAAATTGGGAAGGGGTGGAAGTGACTGCTGTAAAACACCTAAGATCGTACAGCAATTGGAAAACGTTGCGGTTGAGAAAGTTTATTGTGGTGCACAGTTCAGCTTGGCCTTAACAAAAGATGGCCAAGTATTTTCATGGGGTAAAGGTGAACATTATCGACTTGGTCATGGAAATACAGAGCACGTTCGATTCCCGAAGAAAATTGACTCATTGGATGGAAAACACGTGAAAAGTTTGTCGGTGGGTTCTTCGCATGTGTTAGCATTAACGGATTCAGGCGAAATTTATGGTTGGGGACGCAACGAACAAGGACAACTAGGAGATCTGGTTGGGTGGTTTGTAGCAGAACCAACCAAATTATCTGGACTTAAAGGGCGTCAAATTGTCGGAATGGCTTGCGGTCCTACACAAAGCTTTGTATGGAGTACAAATAATCGCTGGAATGTAGACCCTCAAATTCCATTTGTTGTAGATGTGTCAAAAAATACTTTACTTCAGCTGAACAGATTATTAGATCTCATTTGGGAAGGTATTGGAGAAGACAGTGAAAAGCCGCCGTCAAAAGGAAAGGAGTGTATAGCTGTGTCTGCCTTAAACCTTTTAAAACTCCAGCTGTATTCGATTTTGAGTCATACATTCGACCTAGAAAATTTGGGATTGACACCTGGTCATAAAATCTTAATTAACCTAAGGGAAAAAGTTGTGGCATTAGCAAGTCAACCGGGTGTTCTCCCTAGTATACAATCAGTAGCACAACTTACACTTCAAGTTGGATGGAGTCTTTTGTTACCTACTGCAGATGAGAGAGCTCGGGCTCTGTCTACATCGTTGCCCTTATCCACAGATCCAAGACTGGTCCATCCTGGAAAACGCTTTATGACTGATTTACTAGTTTCTAGTTTAACTGCTGATGGAGGTTTAGACAATGCATTGGAAACAGCTATCAAGTTTGAAGTTGAAGGCTCAGAAAAAGTATCTAAAGGGCGAAGGAGTTCTTTTTTTCATTCGATGGAACATTCTCATCAATGGTTGACCGAGCAAGCTCAACAAGAAGTGGAAGCTAAATACACATCATTATCAATCGAACCGAAACAACTGAACGATTTACAAAGTAACTCTAATGGCGTTGAAGATCACAGTCTACCTCTTCTGAACCTAATTAATCAATTGTTGAAGTCCTCCAGTGCTGTCACTACTGCACAACTGAGTGATTTGCCGGCAGAATCTCATTATTCTCACATTGGAACCAGTAGGTGTACATCTGTAGGCACGAAAACAAGTCAAAATGCATCTTGTACCTCAAATCACCTCAATTGTAACCAGTACTCATCTTGCAGCGGTTATGGAAGCCTAGACTGTCCAACTGCTGTTGTATCCAAAACATTGAATAACAACGATCGCTCACCTAGCCTTTCTCTCTTGCTTCGGTTTCAAAGGCTATTATTTAGTCGGATAATTTCTATTCAAAATAACCTTAAATTCGAAACTAATACTGATGGTAAGTGCACGATTGAATTATTATATTGCATCCAAATATACGCTATACAAGACAAAATTTGTAGATAAGGAGCTGGTGGGCTGTGAATCCGTTCTCGGAAAGTATATTTCTATATTAATCGGCCATCTTAACGATATCCTACTGTTTGCCTCCACTGTTGTAACTCAGAATAAAGTCTTATATTCTCCTGCTTGCGACATCGTTTCCAGAGACATTTCTGGTAATAAAAACACAATTTATTAAATGCAGACAACTATAAATTATAGTATGACCTAAATGAACCGTCAATTTTTGCGTAGGAATATTGTTACCGGAGCTATTGATTTCTCTCGTTATCATTAGTATTGGAGTTGATGCATTTCCTGTCGTCTGCAAATCCTCAAACGGAGGATCTCCTATCACTGCCATGAGAATTTCTTCACAAAATGCTCCATTTCTAGGTCAAACATTTCTCCGACGTGCAACATTTTTTAAACCTTTGTCTGAAATTTTGGAAACGCTTAATCGATTCAACAAGTCAGCTCCTGCTTGGGAACGGGAAGATAATGAATGTTTAGGATGGCCTGGAATAATCCGTAGGCATCAAAAATTTAATTAAAAACGATATTCCGAGCTTTTAATCTACTTTCAATAATTATATTCTTTAGCACCCACTGAAGTTGTTCAACCTAAAACTAGAAAAGATGAGCTTGATGCAACACCCATTAGAAAAATTGATGTTGAAAATCACAACAAAGAAGGCGGTTTATGGATTGTTCTTCATGGGAAAGTCTACGAATTGAAAGATTTTAAGAATAATTCACCATGTGGTCCTGACTTGCTTACTAGTGTTTCAAGTTCTTTCGATGCAACAGGAGCATTCGAAAATGCAAATCATTCTGATGGTGCCAGAAATTTACTCCAAAGATATTTTATTGGAAATTTTGTTGACTCAGAAATTGGAACTTCTAATGTAAGTTATCTGCATTATGATGCGAGTGTTTTTGCATCCATGCAAAGAAACATTTCTGAAATTTTTGTTTTTCAGATATTTGATGCATCCAGCATGTCGTCACCTTTTGTAGACTCTCAGAGAACTATTGCATTAATGTTAGGATTACAGTGCCATTCGTTAGTTAACAGCATACCGATAGATCCATGTGAATTAACAGCAAGTGATGTGATATCAATGCGCATTTTCAGAGGAGGGCTAGAGGTAATCTTGTGGCTACGGTCTATCAGTTTTAGCTCGGAATTTAATATTTTTACATATTTTATAGCCACCTAAAGCAAGAAACTCCTGGATAATAAAAACAGAAAAAAATTGCGTTCAAATTGGAAATCAGATAAGAAACAATGAAGAAACGAAAGTCGGGGAAAATTTAGAGAGAAAGGACACCCAAATCGTAGTTGAAAGGGATTGGGAACAACTTGAAACCGCTAGCAAAGAGTTTATACTTCATTTTATCAGTAATAATTTTAACGTAAGGCTTCAACATATTTTGACCACATATTGGCTTATTTCGTATAAGTAACAAAAATGTTCAAGGAGTAGTTAGCTCTCATCTTTTGGGTGTTTAGATCTCAATATAGGTTTACTTATACGAAAAAAGCCTGAATAGTATTAAGTGTTGTATCGTTTCATCTTGTATTTACGCTGTTTAACACTTAGGAGGTTTCGGTACGAACTTTTCTGGGTATGCTGGAAAGACATTCTAAAATGACCAACCAGCTTGTAAACAAAGATTTCTCGTTCGATCATCCGGTGGAACAAACCGGTCGCCTACTTTTGGCGGCTGCAATGAAGCATCTTAGCCTTACTCATCATATTTACTGCCTTGTAAAGCGAGGTGGGTGCTGACTCATTGATCAGTTATCAAGCTATTTATGTGACCTTGCAATCTATGTTGTTACTGTCCATTTTTAACAGAACTCGAGGGCAAGGGACCTGAGCCATTCCCTCAATATCTATCTGATTTGTTGTACCAAATAAATCAGCTTAAATGGAATCTAGTTCGCTCAAAACAAGAACAAACTGTGTCATATGAAGAGGCGTGTCGGGATGTGATACAGCGTTGTAAGTTTTTATTGCAAGAAATACAGCCCTTTGATGCTCCTGAAATCCTTGCATATGAAAAAGAGATATTCTTGTCGTGTACCACCCGGTGGGAAACTGCAATAAGAAAAGTGAAAAAAGACGTACGATTTGCTAAGTTGGCCACACAACGAAGTTCTCGTCCTGAAGATATAGTTAACTCAAGCATACAGAACATGGACTCCTACTCGAGCCAAGCTTCTGGATCAACAGATCAATTGATTAACAAAAGAAATCTATCCAGCAAAATACTCGTGAAAGGTCAGGATACAGAGAATTCTACGAAAAATGTGAATAATAGCAAAGTAGATGCTATATCAACTGGTGAAAATTTACCTGAAGCCAGTGGAGACAGAGTTGTTCCTGAATACAAGGATGTACATAGTACGGATAGTGTTACTGAAGATCCACTGGCTAGACCTGATGCGAAATCGAGACCTGTCAGCCCTATGCTAATCAATTCTGGCTCGGACTTAAATATGGAGGATTCTCTTCCCGAATGCACTCTAGACAACCCGTCAGAATTACTGGGCACTGACAGAGTACATAAGATAACTGTGCCTAATTCCATTCCCAAGGCTGTAGATCAACCCAGAAATAACGAGCCACAGAAGTCTATTGTGAAAAGATTGAATCTTCTTTCCCCGCACAAAAAATCAAAAAACAGTCGTAAGACTCCCAAGCGTCCACGTCCAAAGAAAGATTTCGCCCCGGAATACAACAAGGATTTTAGAGATCGGTTTGCAAACATAATTGCATTCGTTACAAGTACAGCAACCCTTGGACTAGAAAAAGTAGCAGACATTAATGACGTGAGAAAATCTTTGCTTATTCAAGTAAGACCCTACACATATATAAGTGATCTATACATAACATAAATTTCAAAATTTCTCGAGCTCAAAAATAATGTAAAATTATGAATATTCTTTAGAATGAGCGGGCTGCTCTGAGGCTCCGAGGGATTGAACGAATTATGGAACTGCTGAAAATTAAGGATCTCACTCCTTCTTCTGTGTACATGATTGTCAATGGCTGGCAAGGTATCGTACATGGTGGAACGGACAAACGAAGCTTCTTACCCAAAACAGATCAAGATATAAAACAAAGCCGACCTTATCTGAAGGCAAAAATTTTTCTGGCCCATTCTGAACTCCTCAAATGGGCAGTTGGAGAACTCAGAAGAATTGCGTTAGATGCTCGCAGTGAGTCACAAAACTTTAAAAGTCTAAATAGAGGCGCAAGGTCAAAAGAAAACCTCAATCAAAGGGACAGGATGGGATTTGGGGCCTTATCATCTGCCCGGTTTATTTTGGGATTAATAGGAATGTTGTCTGCTAGTTTCTCTGGCCTTGAAGTGAACTATCTGTTGTCATCAGGTCTAATATCTGTGATTCAAACTTTACTAGCTTGTATAGGACCAGCTCCAGATTTTGGAATACTTTCTCGTGATAAATACAAGAATTCTACCTTAAATGTAGCTTATGAAGAAATGATTTATAAAACCAAGCCGCCACCTACTCCTCTAACTGGGCCTGAAATGGCTACATTGATGAAAGTTGGAACACTTGTTGTGCGTGGAGTCGATTGGAAGTGGGGGGATCAAGATGGCAATCCTCCTGGAGAAGGTAAAGTACTAACTGAGCTTGGTGAGGATGGATGGGTCAGAGTTCAGTGGAAGAATGGCACTACAAACTCGTATCGTATGGGAAAGGAAGGGAAATTTGACTTAAAATTAGCAGACCCACCTGCTGTACCTGAAAGTGAAACAGATTCGGAATCCATTGATGAAGATGGAATATACGAAGTTTCCACCTCTGGAAAACATCCATCGACTCTGATAAGGAACAGCTGTATGCAACTGATGAGAATTCTATCACTTTGTATTGGACTGAATTCGCATTCCATTAGCCATGGCTGCTTGAGAGCTTTTGTCACTCTTCTTAAAGACGTCATATATGTGAGTTGTATTGATTAAGCTACAAGTTATAAAGTGACATCTTATTGATTCGGTTGTTTTCTTAGATCGGCTGCACGTCTAGAGATATTGAACGATTGGCCGAGAAGGAATTTTTGGCTTGTGAACAGTTTGAAGACTGGGGTAATCTTGGCTTTATACGAGCTATCGCGTGTTCGCCGCAGATTGTCGATTTCTATGCATCGACACCTTTGCTTGGAACTTGCCTCCAACTAGTCGACAAGGCAGAAGATCATGGGATAGATCTTTCAAAACAGGTTTTACTTTCATCTTATGTTTCCTATTAAACACGCTTAAAATGCTAATGAAACTCTTGTAGATTCTTCTGCTCCGAATCATTGCTGTTGTATATCCACAAACCCGATTAAGAATGGGAGAACCAGAGCATCTACAAAGCTTTACCTCAGGATTGCTGCATGTTTTAGGTAGCCGAGTGATGATGACTTACGAAGATTGTTCGATAGAAAATGACGGTAAGAAAGCCAGTGAGCTCTCAATTAAGAAATGGGTGGTAATTAGTGACCCCTACCAATTACTGGAATTATCCAACCACGAATACTGAAATTTGCAAATGCTGCATTAGGCCGACCAATTCAAAATTTGATATCCAACTAAAAATTGAAATGTCCCAACCGTTTACTAATACATTTAATGCCCATTGAGAGAGAATTATTATATTTGAACTTCGAATTTTCTTATTCATTTTATTTTTAATTATTGGAAAATCAGAAGCTGAACAGAACATTTGTATTTCATCTGCCTTCCCAATCTGTTTCAGATTTGTTTCCAATTAGTGCCAGATTTGTTCTTTGCCAGATTTCATATTTGTTCCCAATTTGTGCCAGATTTGTTCCCAATTTGTGCCAGATTTGTTCCCAATTTGTGCCAGATTTGTTCCCAATTTGTGCCAGATTTGTTCCCAATTTGTGCCAGATTTGTTCCCAAT